>Ga0209067_10001178_pt1 | contig 16450 bp, 19 predicted proteins | sample ColStrG_CSR_2013_FD_187199 | JGI IMG/M metagenome (GOLD analysis project Ga0209067, IMG submission 187199) | Freshwater sediment microbial communities in response to fracking from Pennsylvania, USA - Cold Stream Run_MetaG_CSR_2013 (SPAdes)... | ecosystem: Environmental > Aquatic > Freshwater >...
CTGATTCGGTTACTATTTGTTTTCCTGCCGTGTTTGCCAGTGCCATATATTCCTTGAACCATTTATATGCATAGGTTGTGGACAATTGTTTAATTGGTGTGAGCGTCGCTTAGTCCGATGAACCCGAAATTGAACTGACCGCAGCCAACTTGAACCTTCAGGTTCAGGATGCTGGTACAGCGGCTCTGGCGGGGATTTTATTCAGGCGGTTGCATAGTTTATGCAACCGCTTTTTCATTTGGAGAAAAAATGAAACGTTACTGGTTAATGAAATCCGAACCGGGTGAAGTCAGCATCGACGATCTGGTCAAACAAAAAACCATAGGCTGGTATGGCGTGCGCAATTACCAGGCACGCAATTTCATGCGCGATCTGATGCAGGTGGGGGACGGTGTGCTGTTCTATCATTCCAGCTGCCCGGAACCTGGCATTGCCGGTCTGGCTGAAGTTGTCAGCAACAGCTACCCGGACCCGACCCAGTTCGATTCAAAAAGCCATTACTTTGATCCCAAGGCCACGCAGGAGACACCACGCTGGATGCAGGTTGACGTGAAAGCGATCCGCAAAACCCGGCTGGTGCACCTGGCCGAATTGCGCGCCGAGCCCCAGCTTGCCGAAATGCTGATATTAAAAAAGGGTAACCGTTTGTCGATTACACCTGTGAGCGCTGCAGAATGGCGTGTGATTCAAAAAATGCTGGCCTGATTTATCCTGCATCCGCCACGGGTTCGACCTTTGCTGACTTGCGTTTTTTGGGATTAAAGTCAAAATTGAATCTGATCTGCTGCGTGCCGGTCGCTGTCACATTCAGAGTTTGCAACAGAGGCGGTTTGATATAGCCCATGTCCGGATGCCAGGCACGAATTTCATATTTTCCTTCCGGCAGGTTATTCAGATCTACCACGCCTGCCGCCTCACTTTTGCCGAAATACGGCGTATCCACCACCAGCACATAAGCCCGCATCCATTCGTGAAACAGGCAATACACGACGATGATGCCGGTCTTGTCAAACATCACCGGCGGCGGTGTTATCTTTTGATAGGGTTTGATTTCAAATTCCTTGGCCGGTGAAAACGACTTGACGTGATGTTCAATTTTGTCGTAATTCGGAAATTTGACTTCGGTCCCCACCCGCAGCACAGTGACATAAGGCGTGAACTGCATTTGCTGCTGAGCGATGACAGCCGTGTCGGCTTTGCCTGCCGGTGGAACCGCAAGGCCGAGCGGCGTGGCGAACACCACCACATCCGACATGAGCTCACCGGTCTTGCTGTATGCCGTTGCACTGACCGAACCTGCCCGGGCCGGCACGCACAGCATCAACGCCACGGCGCCGGAAAATAACAGCAATTGATGCAATGGTCGCAGTAAGTTTTTGTTGGACATGGTAGCTTTCAAGAGCAGTTATTTGGTGACGATCTGTTTTTGCATCGGCGCCAGTTTGGCCAGCAGCCTGTTCTGATCCCGCGAGGCGATGCCATTTTTTTCCATCGACAGTTGCAGATCTTCAGCCAGCGCGTTGAAGTCGGCATTGTGCAATCCCATTTGCGCGTGCGCCGTCTGCATGTCCTTGCCGCTGTAGTTCGCCGGCCCGCCGGTGAGTTGAGTGACCTGTTCTTTCAACAGTGCGCCCAGGCGGTCCACATCAGCATCAGCCAGACGGTCGCTGATCCTCGGATCGCCCTGCCAGATCACCAAAAAATCATCGATGACTTTGCTGATGCCGGCCTTGCCGCCGAAATGATCAAACACTGTATCGCTGGCTTCGGCAGTCATCGCCGTTTGTGCCATGACAGAGTACGAGACGATGGCGGTGCAGACAGCCATCGATGATGCGAGGACGAGTTGGACGAGTCGGTTCATGAGATTTCCTTTAATGTGAGTAAATCAGAAGCCAGCCTGCAGCGACAAATAGGCGCCGCTTTGCTTGCTGTTGTTGCCGGTCTCAGGCGCTGCGATGCTGCCCAGATTGGCGTAGGCCAGCGTGACTGAATAATTTTTGGTCGGGAACCAGGCCAGGAAGGCGTCGTAGTACGCTGCCTCCCGATCGGCTGACAGGTTGTGCGGCTTGGCGCGGTATTCGGTACCGAGGACCCAGTTTTTGTTGATCAGGTAGGCCAGGGAACCTTCGAATTCGGCCCGATAACTATTATGCAGATCGCCGCCAAATCCCAGCAGTCCCATCTGATTCGCCTCCGTGTCGCGGATCGTGATGTTGGCCAGGATGCTTTGATCCAGGAAGATCTTGGTCGCCGATACGTAGTAATCGGTACCGCTGGTATTTTTAGCGCCCAGCGCGGTGATTGGTCCGTTGAGCAGGCCGGTCAGACCATCATTCTTTTTGTGCTCAGCACCGATGGCAATCTGCGGCATCCAGGAATTCTGGTCATAGACTGCGTCACCCGCCAGTTTCAGTTTGAGGGCCACGATATCCTGCCGGATCTTCAGCCCGTTTAACGGACCGCGATCGGATTTGAAATCCTGCCTGGCAATGGACAGTTCGACCCGGTCCATGATGCCCAGCGCTGCACCGTAGGTATCGAGCTGAAAATCCTGAGTTCCGAGTTCGGTGTAATGCACGTTGGCACCATAGCTGTCGCGCGTACCGTAACCGGAGATCAGCGCCCATGGTGTAATGCCGCCGCCGGCTGCACCTTCGACCGAACTGACGCCGCCTGTCGCGAGCAGCTTGCCCATATCGGGCATGGCATGAGTGGAATCGTCGGCCCGGACCGGGCTGAGACACATACCGGTCAGCGTCGCGATCAGCGCGACGGTTTGAATATGATGTGATTTCATTGGACACCTGTGTGAATGATTAACGAAAAAAGGAGATAAATCTGTTGCGACAAAGAGTTATACGGTCGTCGTTTCAGATTGGATTCAACTTTTTGAAAAACTTTTTTCGTTGATCAAATGACAGGTCAGGTGTTCGTTTCAGATCTGCTGCCAGGCTCCGGTAAACAGAACCGGGCCACTCGGGCCGTTGGGATCGGGTGAGCCATGCAATGGTTCCAGGGACACTGCCAGGACGGCAATTTCCTGGCCGGTAGCGTATTCAGGCAGTGGCAGGGAGATGCTGCCGTTTTTTGCCAACAGGCCCAGCGATTTCGGCGAACCGCGTTTCGGGATAGCCCATAACTGCAGACTCTGATCAGAGGCCACGGTTTGAGTAGCGAGAATTTTGGCAGTGAGGCGATGATGTTTGAGATCTGCAACCAGCATCAGATTCGGCTGTGCCTTGTCATTGACCAGCATCGCAACCATGGACGGTGCTGGCATTGCGTCGCCCGCAGGCTTCATCACCAGCATGACGACCAGCACTGCGGCCACCGCACTCGATATCAGTCCCAGGCCACGCCAGAAATTCAGGCTCTCAGCGATCTCGCGCCAGAATGATTTTGTGCGTTGCCGGTCTGTGCCAGACAGGTTCAGTTGACGTTCAAGCTGCTGCCAGACATGTTCCGGCGGAGTCTGTTGACCGGCGAATTCGGCCAGCGGATTCAGGCGGCCTCGCCAGGCCTCCACGTCCGCATCCAATTGCGCACTCCCGGCCAGCAGGGTTTCGAAGCGGCGTCGCGCAGCCCCTCTCAGGGTGCCAAGGACGTAGGCCGCTGCCAACTGTTCCCGCAGCGACCTGTTATTCAGTATATTCATGCCCGCTCCGCACTCGTCAGGCAAACACGCAAACGTTCCAGTCCGCGCCGTATCCAGGTTTTGACGGTGCCGACCGGTAAAGTCAGCTGGCTGGCAATGTCGCTGTGTGAGGTGTCGTGATAATAGGCCAGCACGATAGCCTGCTTCTGCATGCCCTCCAGTTTGGTAAAGCAACGCGCCAGCGCCTGCGCGTCCTGCGTCAGCTGCAGGTTGTCATTCGGGGTCAGGGCGGTGCTTTCCATGGTATTCAGAAGATCTTGATCAAAACTGTCGTTATCCATTTCCACCGTAGCATCCTGTCTGCGCAGCAAATCAAAGGCTTTGTTGCGTACGATGGTGGTCATCCACGTCATCGGTGCGGATAAATGAGGCCGGTAACTGTTCGCGTTGTTCCAGATGCTGACAAAAGATTCCTGCAAGGCTTCTTCAGCCAACTCGCGCTTGATTAGTATACGCAGCAAAAAGCCAAACAGATTCGGTGAAGTGGCGTCATACAGGCTGCGGAATGCCTGCGGGTCCTTATTGGCAATGGATGCCAGCCAGATATTGAGTTGCGATTGCTGATCCAAGTACGAACTCCGTTGAATTGCCAATACTGTCAGATTGGAATGATGGAGAAGTCTACTTGATTATTGATGAGTGCGTTTCTTCACTGTCCGTCTTTGGTTTGAATCACCATGTCAGAATAAAGCACATCGACGACTTTACTGACGGCCATCTGCCTGTTGATTTCATCTCTTAATTTTTCCTGGACGGCGACCCGCCCCGCATTACTGCGAAAAGTCAGGGGATCAATCTCGTTGACGGTATTTTTAAATATCTCATTAATCGTTGATTTGTTTTTTTTCAGCCAGTCCTGATCGTTTTCATTGACCTGTATCGTCATCTGCAACCGGACTACCTGTTCGTTGGACTGAATGACGACTTGTGGCAGCGCCTGATAATTGTCGATGTTCTTGATTTTTTCCTTGGAATGCGTGTAGGCATACAGGGCCAGAAAAAATGCCAGCAGGGTGACAATCATTATCGCAACATAGCGCGCGTAGTTGTCTTTTTTTACCGCCTTGGAGGGAGTTTTTTTGACAGCCAGAGTTGGTGATTTTGCCATGACGTTTTTTCATTTTGAGATTGAAGTGGGCAAAATCAGCGAGCAATTTTGGCACTCAGTCATTCTGATCTAAACCGGTCCGAAATCAAGCGGCTTTTAGTAACTGTTCATATTTTTTAATTTGAATCCCTGATCGAAACTGGTGATATTTCGATTGCGCAAACACCAAGAGAAAAATGCAAGACTGTATGGCAATGCTGATTTTCAGTTGAATTTAAAAGCTGAACCGATCTCTCAGAATGTTCTTCTGAACCTTGCCCATGCTGTTGCGCGGCAAGGCGTCAACGATCACAATTTTTTTCGGCACTTTGAAATTAGCGATGCAGGCCTTCAAGGTGGTGGTCAGCGCATTGGTATCGATGGGCTGACTGCAGACCAGCACCGCGCATACCGCCTCACCAAAATCCTTGTGCGGCAATCCGATCACGGCAGATTCCACGATACCCTCCATGGCATCAAGCAGCAGCTCCAGTTCTTTGGGATAAATGTTATAGCCACCGGAAATAATCAGATCCTTGCTGCGCCCGACGATGCGCAGATAACCCTCCTGATCGAATTGGCCCAGGTCGCCGGTTTTGAAAAATCCGTCGGCACTGAATTCCTGGGCAGTTTTGTCCGGCAGGTTCCAGTAGCCCCTGAAAACATTCGGGCCCTTGATCTGGATGTGACCGATCGCATCGACGCCGCAGATTTCGTCCTCGTCATTCACGGTACGCACAACGACACCGGGCAGTGGCAATCCGACCGTGCCTGCCCGGCGCTCGCCATGACAAGGATTGGAGCAGATGATATTGGTTTCACTCATGCCATATCGTTCCAGTATGGTGTGGCCGGTACGCTGCTGAAAACTGAGAAACGTGTCATCCAGCAGTGGCGCGGAACCGGAGATGAACAGGCGTACTCCGCTGCACAAGTCCTTGCTCAGCTGCGCCTGTTCCAGCAGGCGCACATAGTAAGTCGGCACGCCCATCATGACGGTGCAGTGCGGCAGAAATTTCAACACCTGTGCCGGATCAAAGCGCGGCAAAAAAATCATACGGCTGCCAGACAGCAGGGCCACATGGCAGGAGATGAATAATCCATGCACATGGAACAGGGGCAGACTGTGCAGCAGCACATCGTCGCGCTGCCAAGCCCAGGTGTCTTTCAGCGCGAGCGCGTTGGAACTCAGATTTGCATGACTGAGCATCGCACCTTTGCTTTTGCCCGTGGTCCCGGATGTGTAAAGTATCGAAGCGATATCGTCAGGCTGGCTGTGCACGGTCTGAAACTCACCGGGCAGCGGCGCGGCACGATGCAGCAGGCTGCCCTGATTCGGCAAGGTATCGTCGAGTGTAAATACGTGCGAACAGCCAAGCGAAAATGCCAGCTGCGCCAGCCAGCCAAAGTTTTTCGGACTGCACACCACGACGGCCGGCTGCGCGTCTTCGATGAAATAGCGCATCTCCGCGCTGTGATAGGCCGTGTTCAGAGGGACGAAAACCAGTCCGGCGCGCAGCGCAGCCAGATACAGCAACAGCGCTTCCGGTGATTTTTCCACCTGCACGGCAATCCGCGAACCGGGCGGCAGGTCAAGACTGTGCAGCAGGTTGGCAATTTTTCCGCTGGCCTGGTCCAGGTCGCTCCAGCTGTAATTGGTGCCCTGTGCAGTGAGGAGACAATCGGCATGTAAATCGGCCGGAAAGCCGGCCGCTATCAAGGCATAGAGATTGGCGTTGGATGGCATGGAATGATTTTGTGTCGGGCGTTGGGTTCAGGTCGGTTTTTTTTCAAACTTATAAGACAGATACAAAGCCACGACCCCGAAAATAATCATGGGCACCGACAGTATCTGGCCGGCCGAAATGGGCAGGTCAGCGATGTAGACAGTCCAGTCCGGTTCACGGAAATATTCTGTGAAGAACCGGGCGCAGCCATACAGCAAGACATACATGGCGCCAACTGCCAGACGCGGACGCGCCTTGCGTGCATAAATCCACAGCAGAATAAAGGCCAGCAGGCCGTCTACCAGTGCCTGATAAATCGGCGACGGGTGGCGCGGCTGCAGGTCGACATTCGGCCAGACCATGGCCCACGGCAGGCTGGGGTCCGCGACCTTGCCCCACAATTCGGCGTTGATAAAATTGCCGATCCGGCCGCAGGCGTAGCCCAGCGGTACGAGCGGTGCGATCAGATCATAGACATCCAGAACATTGCGTTGCGATTTTTTGGCCCACAGAGCCAGCGCTGCCAGCACGCCTAAAAATCCGCCGTGATACGACATGCCGCCCTTCCATACCGCGAAAATCTCCAGCGGATTTTGCGCGTAGTACAACGGATGATAGAACAGCACCTCGCCCAGTCTGCCGCCGATCACCACACCGAGCACGCCATAAAACAGCATGTCTTCCAGATCGGCAAAGTGCCATCCGGCGCCGGCGATATGCGGCTGCTTCAGGCGGATTTTGCCGACCACCAGGAACAGAATAAAAGCCAGCATGTACATCAGTCCGTACCAGTGCACGGCGAGTGGGCCGATTTGAATGGCGACTGGATCGGGCATGGGGTGAACTAATGGCATGCGATTTTTTCCCTATTTAGTCAGCAGCGCAATAAACGCCTGTAATACCGGTGAATGGTTATCTTTGCGCCAGGCGATCCCGGTTTCAATCTGCGGCGTGATTTCGGTCAGTTCGCAGTACACCACGCCAGGGCGTTTCAAATTAGAGACGGATTGTGGCACAAGTGCGATCCCCATGCCAGCAGAAACCAGTCCGATGATGGTCTGCATCTGGATTGCTTCCTGGCCGATTTCAGGCGTGATGCCCACGCTTTGAAAACATCCCAGAATCGCATCGTAAAACGCCGGGGCAATGGCACGCGGGAAAATGATCAGCGGCTGGCCCTGGCAGGCAGACAGTGAAATCCGCTTTTTATTGCGCAGCCAGCCGTCATCGGCAGGCGCGGCCAGTACCAGGGGTTCAGTCATCACGGTCTGATAATTCAGGATGCTGTTGAGCTTGTCTGGTATCGGCGGAATCATCAGACCCAGATCGATCTGACCCAGGCGCAATGCGTCGAGCTGCACGTCGCTGGTCGCTTCGCGCAGACTGAGCTGGACCTGCGGGTAGCCTTTTCTGAATTCACGCAGCAGCGGCGGCAGCAGGCTGTAGTCAGCCGTGGAAATAAAGGCCAGCGACAGGTAACCGATTTCACCCAGCGCCGCACTTCTGACCAGCTCGGGCAGTGCTTCGCAGTCCCGGATCAGCCGGCGCGCCTCCGGCAGCAGCACATGTCCCGCGGCGGAGAGTGTAATGCCGCGCTTCTGGCGGATAAACAGCTGTGCACCGAGTTGCGCTTCCAGGCCCTGAATCGATTGCGACAGCGGCGGCTGGGTCATGTTCAGGCGCACCGCAGCCCGCCCGACATGCAGTTCTTCGGCCACTGCCACAAAGTAGCGCAACTGACGCAGATCTATCGTCGTATTCATATTTTAAATATATCAATAATGCGTGAATCATATATTGGACAGATGTAATCTGGCAAGGCATGCTGTGCACACTAATTTTCGTGAGGTCCACTATGTCAGCCATCAATCGCCGTTCCAAAAACATCACCCAGGGTGTTTCGCGCAGCCCGAATCGCTCAATGTATTACGCCATGGGCTATGAAAAGCCCGATTTCGACAAGCCGATGGTCGGCGTCGCTAATGGTCATTCAACGATTACGCCGTGTAATTCGGGTTTGCAGAAGCTGGCCGATATTGCCATTTCGACCCTGAAATCGATCGGTGCCAATCCCCAGGTGTTTGGCACACCGACCATTTCCGACGGGATGTCGATGGGTACCGAAGGCATGAAGTATTCGCTGATTTCGCGTGAAGTGATTGCCGACTGTATTGAAACCGCGGTCAACGGACAGTGGATGGATGGCTGTGTGGTCATCGGCGGCTGCGACAAAAACATGCCGGGCGGGATGATTGCGCTGGCCCGTACCAATGTACCGGGCATTTATGTCTACGGCGGCACCATCAAGCCGGGCAACTGGAAGGGCAAGGATTTAACCATCGTATCGGCATTTGAAGCCGTCGGCGAATTTACCGCCGGGCGCATGTCGCAGGAAGATTTCGAAGGGATCGAGCGCAATGCCTGTCCGTCTTCGGGTTCCTGTGGCGGCATGTATACCGCGAACACCATGTCATCCTCGTTTGAGGCGCTGGGCATGTCGCTGCTGTATTCGTCCACCATGGCCAATCCCGATGATGAAAAAACCGGATCGGCTGCCGAGTCGGCGCGGGTGCTGTACGAAGCAGTGAAAAATGATTTGAAACCGCGCGACATCATCACCAGAAAATCGATAGAAAATGCCGTGGCCGTGATCATGGCCACCGGCGGGTCGACTAACGCGGTATTGCATTATCTGGCGATTGCCCACGCGGCGGAAATCGAATGGACGCTGGATGACTTTGAACGGGTGCGGTTGCGCGTGCCGGTCATCTGCGATCTGAAACCGTCAGGCAAATTTGTGGCAACCGATCTGCATCAGGCCGGCGGGATTCCGCAGGTGATGAAACTGTTGCTCAACGCCGGCCTGCTGCATGGAGACTGCGTCACCATCACCGGAAAAACACTGGCTGAAGAGCTGGCGCATGTGCCGGATCAGCCAAAAGCAGGCAATCAGGTGATACGCACAATTGAGAATGCGCTCTATGCCCAGGGTCATCTGGCTATATTAAAAGGCAATCTGGCAACCGAAGGTTGTGTCGCCAAGATATCCGGCCTGAAGAATCCGGTGATTACCGGTCCGGCGCGCGTGTTTGAAGACGAGTACAGCGCGATGGACGCGATCTTGGCCGACAAGATTATTCCGGGTGATGTATTGGTATTGCGCTATCTCGGACCAAAAGGTGGGCCAGGCATGCCGGAAATGCTGGCACCGACTTCAGCCATTATCGGCAAAGGGCTGGGTGAGTCGGTCGGACTGATTACCGACGGCCGCTTCTCGGGCGGTACCTGGGGTATGGTGGTGGGGCACGTAGCACCGGAAGCCTACGTCGGTGGTACGATAGCGCTGGTCCGTGAAGGCGATTCGATTACCATCGACGCCTTGCACCAGCTGATTCAGCTCAATGTGCCGGATGCTGAAATCGCCGAACGCAGAGCGGCATGGAAAGCACCGGCGCCAAGATATACCCGTGGCGTGCTGGCCAAATATGCCGTGTTGGCAGGCAGTGCCAGTAAAGGGGCTGTGACAGACTGATCAGGGGAGGGAGCGGGCTGTAGCGGTGCAGGCAGGGCGGGTTTATTTCACGTTATTTTCAAAATTCTTTTTGGCCCGCTCTTTTTGAATTCGTTCGAATTTGGCATGTGCTTTTTTCTTGTCCAGACCCAGTACGCGTTCAAAGAATTCAAACCAGACAAAGGTAAAGAAAAACAAAAGAATAATCCACCACCACGATACATTGGCCATAAAACTCACTTCAAAGTACTTTAATGCCGCCATACCCACGGTCAGGATGATCAAAATCATGGTGTTAATTCCTTGGTGCTTATTTTCTGATGCGTAATAATTACATGAATTTGTCGGGCTGTAACAGGAATTTTGCTGGACTGGGCTGAGTTTCATCGAAAACTCAGCTTTTGATTGTGTTTTCAACGATTATTTTCCGGGGATTTTATGAAACATATTTTATTTGCCATGATTGCTGCGCTGGTTTCGGAAACCGCAATGGCCAATCTGGATCTGGCCAAACAGAAAAACTGCATGTCGTGTCATTCGGTCGATGCCAAACTGGTTGGTCCGGCCTATAAGGACGTAGCAAAAAAATATGCCGGTCAAAAAGATGCCGAGGACAGGCTGGTACAGAAAGTTCTGAAAGGTGGGAATGGTGTCTGGGGCGTCACGTCAATGCCGCCGAATGCCCAGGTGACGGAAGCCGAAGCGCGGGTTTTGGTGAAATGGGTGTTGAGTCTTAAATAAGGCGGTTCCCGGGACTGTCTGGCGTATGGCCGCGGCCGGCAAGCTGGTGCTCATCTTGGTGAACAACGCGTATCGACCTTGCCATTACTGTTAATAAAAAACCCCTCATAAAAACATGAGGGGTCTGGGTCGCCGGCCTGAACTTCCAGGCTCTGCCTGTCGTTTATCGGATTACCTGCAGTTCCTCACGTTTGCCGGCCTTGAACGTAAACAACGTCAGTGCGCCATCTTTGATATCGCCTTTTTTGTCAAAAACAATTTCGCCCGTCACGCCCTGATGGTCGATCTTTTGCAGGAATGGCAGATATACGGCAGGATCGGCCGATTTGGCCTGTTGCATCGCGTCGACCATGGTCATGACCGCATCATAAACATACGGTGCATAAATAATCACGTCCACGCCGAATTTCTTTTTGTAGGCAGCGCGAAAATCATCCGATGCTTTTTGTTGGGCTGCTGCCACGCCGCCGGCTTCGGCGCAATACACCTGCGCATCACCGATGCCGTCACCGGCCAGGTCAGGCAATTTGTTGGTGCAGATTCCATCGCCACCCATGAACTTTGCCGTGATGCCCAGTGCTTTCATCTGACGCAGCATCGGACCACCGACTGAATCCATTCCGCCGAAGAACACCACGTCCGGTTTGGAGGCCTTGATCGATGTCAGAATGGCGTTGAAGTCGGTTGCCTTGTCATTGGTGTACTGGCGCTGTGCGAATTTGATTGCCGGATTTTTGCTTTTGACGCCTTTGATAAACTCATCCGCGACACCCTGACCATAAGCAGTGCGGTCATCAACCACGGCAATGGTTTTTGCATTCAGGTTCTGTACGGCATAGCGACCCAGCGTGCCACCCAGCTGACCGTCGTTGGCAACAACCCGAAATGCCGTTTTGAAACCCATCGAAGTGAATACGGGCGAGGTGGATGAAGGAGATATTTGCGGGATGCCGGCATCGCTGTATATTTTTGCCGCTGCAATCGAGGTGCTGGAATTCAGATGACCGATCACGCCATTGACTTTGGCATCTACCAGCTTCTGGGCTGCCGCCGTACCCTGTTTCGGATCACCACCATCGTCTTCAGCCTGCAGTATAAACTTCGCTTTTTTGCCACCTATCATGGTACCTTTGGCGTTCAATTCGTCGATCGCCATTTTCGCACCGTTTTCATTGTCCTTACCCAGATGCGCGCTCGGGCCGGAGATAGGAGCAACGTGCCCAATTTTGACGATCATCTCGTCGGCGGCACTGGCCTGTCCGGCAAAAGCCATCGCAATGGCGGCAATTAATGGAATCATGGCTGACTTATTGGACATATAATTCTCCGTAAAATAACTTATTGATTTTTCAAAATGGTTCAGAGGACTGAATTGCTAGAATGTATAGCATGCTGACAATCTTGAAAAGAACTTTGAATCCATATTTGTAAATAGTGAACATGTCCAAACCATATCTGCTCGATAAAGTGGATCGGAAAATTCTGAACCTGCTGCAAAAAGACAATCAGATTCCGACCCGCGTGCTTGCCGAAAAAGTCCATATTTCCCAGCCTACCTGCCTGCGCCGGATCCGCGACCTGCGCGCTGCAGGCGTGATCAGCGCCGATGTCACCATGGTTGATCCGTTCGCTCTCGGTTACGGCATGCTGGCTTTTCTGGAAGTATCGCTGTCGAATCAGAGCGAAGAATCGATGCTGGAATTCGAACAGCGCATGGCCAAGGAGTCGCAGGTGATGCAGTGTTATTTTGTGTCAGGTGAATACGATTATTTTGTGGTCGTGCACGTAATTGACATGGATGCGTATTATCAGTTTGTGCGCAAGGTGATTTCCGGTTCGGGCAATGTCAAACATTTTCATTCCAGGTTTCCAATGAAATGCGCCAAATTTTCACCGCGTGTGACGTTTGACGAAAAAAGCGCCGAAGTAATGGTCGGCAAGCAGAATTAAATCAGGTCTTGTTGTTGTTCGATGACTGAATCTTTGAAATTTCCTGACTGACTGTCCGGTGAACCACATCCTCCAGCGATTTGGTCAGGCCCTGCCGGATATCTCTGGTCAGTCCTTCTACCGCGGTCTGCAGCACGTCTGCCAGCCCGTCACGCACCCGGTGTTCCAGGACGAAATCGACCCGCGACAGCAATTGCCGCAGTACGTTTTCACGCAAGGTTTTTTCCAGTTGTTCCAAATCGGTTCCAGTCAGTGCCGGCGGCAATGCGGCCTCAGCGGCCCTTTTTTCGGCCGCCGCTGTCGCCTGTTTTGCCCGGCTGATCGTTGTATCGTGATCGACCGAAATGACTTCGGTGAGTACCGGTATATTGTTGCTGGATTGTGGGCCTGAGTTCATTTGGCGTTGATATGGTTGAGTTGATAGCCCTGTTGCTGATACTGGCGGTAACGGGCCCGTCCCGCCTGGGTTGCTTCGTATTCCTGCGGTACGATTTCGATCAGTCGTTCAAACCGCGCGAAGTCGGCAGGAATGCTCTCGCTCAGGTTAAGCAGAATTTCCGAGCGTCCCGGATTGGGATCGTTTTCGAGGCTTAACAGCACCGGAGTGATGTCGGCATGGGCATCGCTCGAGCGTACATGTGGCAAAAAATCGGTAGCGGAAAATGACCAGAGCAACTGGTCAAACTGGTCCAGTTGCGCCTGATCCTGATGCCGCACCACCAGCCGGCAGCCGGCTGCCAGCGCCTTGCGGGTCAGCCTGCAGGCGTAGTCCAGCTGATTGCTGACATTGCTGTGAAAATCAATGCGGGTCATGGTGATACGCTCAGAACTGGAAAGCGTTTGATTCTTGTGGCTGAACTGCCGGTACCGGCGCCGGTGCTGCCGGCGTATCTGCAGTTTTGGCGGCGGCCACCGGAGCAGCCGGTTGCGGCACAGGATATTGATAGTCTGCAGGCAGCATGTTCGATGCAGGATAGCCGGCCAGGCTCAGACTGTTGCGCCACTCGGAAAAACTGTATCCGGTCATTTTCGATCTGCCGATCAGGATAAAGGGGAGTTGATTGGCGCCGGAGATGGCATGTAATTTTTCCTGATCAGCGTTGGTGGCTACTGTTTTTTCGGAAAACGGAATGCCATTCTGCTTGAGGAAAGTTCGGCCATCGTTACACGGAATGCAGTTGTCTCCCGTATATAAAACTACGGGCATATTTTTGACGGCCTGCGCCAGTTCATATGGCAGGGCAACATTGGGTGTATCGGACGAGGAGAACGACTTGGTTTCGACTTTGACGGCAGTTTTGGGAGGTGGCACATCGCTGTAGGTGACTTTGCCGTCGGCATCAACCCATTTGTACACCTGGGCCTGGGCAGAAATATTCAGCATGATGAAAATCAAGGCGCATAAAATTCGGGAGATCATCGTAGTCACTTTCATGTAAAAAATAATAAGCAGACCGGCAATCAGGAACTCATGCCGCTGTGGCGCAGCAGCGCGTCAATTTCTGGTGCCCGACCTCGGAAGGCAATAAATGATTCCAGGGCAGGTCTTGAACCACCGACGGCAAGAATTTCGCGGTGAAATTTTAATCCGACCAGAGCATTGTTGCCAGCTTCTTCAAAGGCCGCATAAGCGTCGGCCGACAGGACTTCAGCCCATTTATAACTGAAATATCCGGCGGCATAGCCACCAGAAAAAATATGACTGAAACCATGCTGAAAGCGATTGAACGAGGGCGGCTTCATGACGGCCACCTGATCTCTGACCTCATCCAGCACCGCCTGCACCGACAGATGCCTGTCTTGGAGATAGCCGTTGTGCAGTCGCAAATCAAACAGGGCAAATTCAACCTGACGCAAAGTCTGCAGACCAGACTGGAAATTTTTAGCTGCCAACATTTTGTCATACAAAACCCGTGGCAGTGGATTTCCGTTGTCACAATGCGCACTCATCTGTTGTAAAACTTCCCACTCCCAGCAAAAATTCTCCATAAACTGCGACGGCAGTTCGATCGCGTCCCATTCCACGCCGGACAGGCCCGAGACGCCCAGTTCATCCACTTCAGTCAGCATGTGGTGTAGCCCGTGGCCACATTCATGGAACAGCGTGATCACTTCGTCATGCGTGAAGTAGGCCGGTTTGCCTTCGGCCGGCGGGGTGAAATTGCAGACCAGATAGGCCAGCGGGGTCTGCACGGCGCCGCCGATTTTGCGTCGACCACGCGCGTTATTCATCCAAGCGCCGCCGTCCTTGTTCTCGCGGGCATATAAATCCAGATAGAACTGGCCGATTAACTGGCCCTGTTTTTCGATCCGGTAAAACTTTACGTCAGGATGCCAGCAGCTGGCCGCATCGATCTTGATGTCGACGCCATACAAAGTCTTGACGATTTTGAACAGCCCCTGCACTACCTGCGGCTCCGGGAAATACTGCTTCACTTCCTGGTCGGAAAACGCATAGCGCTGTTCGCGCAGTTTTTCGGAGGCATAGCTGACATCGTGGGCCTGCAGATCGTCCAGCCCCAGATTTTCTTTGGCAAACAGCCGCAGTTCTTCCAGATCTTTTTCAGCATAAGGCCGGGCGCGTCGGGCCAGGTCCAGCAGAAAGGTGCTGACCTGTTCCGGACTCTCGGCCATCTTCGAGACCAGCGAAACCTCGGCAAAACTGGCATAGCCCAGCAGTTGCGCTTCTTCGTGGCGCAGCGCGAGAATCTGATTCATCAGCTCTGAATTATCCCATTCCGGATTTTCACCCAGTTCCGACGCCTTGGTGGCGTTGGCGCGATACACCTTTTCGCGCAGTTCACGATTGTCGGCGTATTGCAATATCGGGAAAAACGACGGGAACTGCAGTCCGAACAGATAGCCGGATTTACCTGCCTGCTGCGCCCTGGTATGCGCAGCGAGTATGGCATCCTCCGGCAGTCCGGCCAGTTGTGCGACATCATCAACCTGCAATGCGTAATGGTTGGTCGCATCCAGAATATGTTCAGAAAAGACATTCGACAGTTTGGCCAGCTGTTCCTGTATTTCGGCGAAGCGCCGTTTTTTATCATCTGCCAATTCGGCACCGGACAGTTTGAAATCGCGCAGGGCATTTTGGATAATTTTTTTGCGTGCCACAGAGTAGCCGGCAAATTCAATGCTCTCCTGCAGTGCCAGATATTTTTTATACAGCACCAGATTCTGACCCAGGGCAGTGAAAAATTCAGTCACCAGCGGCTGGTTTTTGTTGTACGTCTCGCGCAGTTCCGGAGTGTCACAGACACTGTGCAGATGGCCAACCAGATCCCACGCGCGGCTCAGATTTTCGGTGGCGTCTTCCAGCGGTACGATCACGTTATCCCAGGTGCTGGCGTCGGTGTCATGTTCGGTCTGCTTGACCACCCTGCGGCATTGCTCGAGCAGCTGGGCAATCGCGGGGGTGACATCGGCAGGCGTAATAGATTCAAAGCGCGGCAGGCCGCTGAAATCGACTAATGGATTATTCATAGGGGTGATGGCACTCTCTCTGCAGCTTCGATGGTATTTACTAACAGCATGGTGATGGTCATGGGGCCGACGCCGCCCGGCACCGGTGTGATATAGCCGGCGACTTCTCTGGCTCCGGCAAAATCGACGTCGCCGCACAGCTTGCCGGCATCATCGCGATTCATGCCAACATCGATCACGACGGCGCCGGGTTTGATCATGTCGGCCGTGACCAGGTTGCGTTTGCCGGTCGCGACCACGAGAATATCCGCATTTCTGGTATGCGCACCCAGATCGCGGGTTTTGGA
>Ga0209067_10001179_pt1 | contig 16447 bp, 17 predicted proteins | sample ColStrG_CSR_2013_FD_187199 | JGI IMG/M metagenome (GOLD analysis project Ga0209067, IMG submission 187199) | Freshwater sediment microbial communities in response to fracking from Pennsylvania, USA - Cold Stream Run_MetaG_CSR_2013 (SPAdes)... | ecosystem: Environmental > Aquatic > Freshwater >...
GGTCACCAGCCAGGTTCCCGTCGCCGACTGGCACGGCCTCATCGGCCACGCCACCTACGCCGACGCCATCCTCGACCGCCTCGTCCACAACGCCCACCGCCTCGATCTCGCCGGCGAGTCGCTGCGGCGAACCAAAAGCGCCAAACAGGCTTGACCCACGCCCCCGAAAACAGCGACATCAACATCACCGACGAGGCCCCCTCAGGTGGGCGGCATCAGCCCGGAATGCCTGGCGGCATCCTTTGCCTTTTCCGGCGCGGCCGGCCCCGCGGTCAGACCGATTTCGCTCATTGCCGACGCCCCGCCTGCAAGCGGATGCGCGGATCGTCAAATCGGCAAAGAACCTCCACCGAATCGTCCGTGGAGCCATCATCGATCAGGATCAGCTCAAAATCGCCAAAGGTCTGGGCCAGGATCGAAGCCACGGTTTCCTCAACGAACCGGGCGCCGTTGTAGACCGGCACGACCATGGAGACGGTCGGAACAGGGTCATGCGCTTCGGCCGATGGCTCCGTCATTCGTTCTCCAGGGCCCATCGCGGCTCGTGCTTCGCACCGCCGGGCTCTAATCGACCTTCACCCCCCGGGCAATCGCGAAGGCGCTGGCGATGCGCGGCGTGAGCGACTAGATTTCGTCGGCTCGGTCAGTTGGAGACGCTCCAGTCATCGAGGCGTTCTCAACCCCGCCGTTTCGCGCGGCGCCGCATTGCCCAGGAGACATTCCCATACCGTTCTTGCCGACAGCGATCCTCAGCGCCGGCGCGCTGGTGATGACGATTTTGTTCGCGGTTCTGGGCGCGCGACCGCCCAAACAGACACTTCGCCCGCGCCGCCGACCCTGGACGATCCTGATGATCATGTCGTTCGTGCTGTTCGTGGCGCTGGCGAGTCACCTGATCGGACTGCTGCAGGATCCCACCGGCTCGGCGTGAACTGGCCGTGGCTCGTCTCAGGCGACGATGCCCGCCTCGCGCAAATTCCCGATTTCACTGCTTGAGTATCCAAGAACCTCCCCAAGCACCTCGTCGGTGTCGTGGCCCAGGGTGGGCGCCGGTTGGGGCGCACGCCGGTGGTCGGGCGACAGCGTCGCCGCCGCGCCGGGGGTGAGGTATCGACCTCCGCTTGGGTGCGTCACATCGGTGAGGATCGGGTTCGCCGCCCCGAAATAGGGATCGCGCCACAGGGCGTCTCCCAAGGATTGGTAGGGTCCCCAGGTGACCGACTTCGCTTCAAAGGCCGCGATGAGGTCCGAAGCGAGGCGCGCGCCGATGGCTTTTTCGAACAGGGGATTGAGGCGATCGCGATGAATAAACCGCGCGCCCTCATCGCGGGCGAAGCTGACCCCCAACTCGGCTTCCAGCGGCCGGACGAGGTCGCCAACGTCCAGGGCGTCCACAAGACCGGTCCACTGGCGCGGGGTTATCGCCACGACCATGAGCCGCCGGCCATCGGCGGTGACGAAATCGCGGCCGAAGGCGCCATAGAGATCATTGCCGGTGCGCGGACGGTCCGCGCCGCCCATTGCGACTTCGCCGATCTGGCCGAGGTGTCCCAGGCTGGCGAGGGCGAGATCCGACAAGGGCAAACGGATTTCGCGTCCATGACCCGTGGCTCGGCGCGCGCGCTCGGCGGCCATCAGGGCGAAGGCCGAATAGGCGCCCGCCAACAGATCCCACGCGGGCAGCACATGGTTTACCGGCAGGTCGCTGCCCGCGGGCCCCGTCATGGCCGGCACCCCGACCGCGCAGTTGACGGTATAGTCCACCGCGGGCCGCCCGTCCGGCCAGCCCATCACCCGCACCGTGATCAGATCGGGACGCAGGGCGCTCAACCGCGCATGGGAAAGGAAGCCCTCGGCGGGAAAGTTGGTGACGAAAAGGCCGGCGTCTTCGCCCGGCGCGGTGGCGATTTTCGCCGCGATTTCGCGACCCTCGGGTCGGGTCAGATCCAACGCGATCGACTTCTTGGACTTGTTGAGCCCCTCCCAATAGAGACTCGCGCCGCCGTCCGGCGCCAACGGCCAGCGGCGGAAGTCCGGTCCGCCGCCGATCTGATCGATGCGGATCACCTGTGCGCCCATCTGCGCGAGGTGCAGGCCGCAGGACGGCCCGGCGATGAACGCCGCCGCCTCGACGACGCGAAGTCCGTTCAACAGGTCATACATCGTCGCCTCTTCCGTCCCCGCGCTCGCGCTTCGAGCCACTTTGCGACCGCGCGCATACGCACTATTCGACACCGATGACCAGCCGGCGAGCCGAGGAATGACCGAAATCGTCGCCGCCGATATCGGCGGGACCCACGCCCGGTTCGCGATTGCCCGGATCGAAGGGGCGCGGATTTGCGAGCTCAGCGGCGAAACCATCCTGAAGACGGCGGAGCACGCCAGCTTGCCGGCCGCCTGGGAGGCGTTCGCGCGCGCCCTCGGCCGGCCCCTGCCGAGGGCCGCCGGCATCGCGGTCGCCTGTCCCATCGCCGGTGATGTCCTGCGTCTGACCAACAATCCCTGGGTGATCCGCAAGAGCGAGCTCGCCGGCAGCCTGGGGTTGGATCGCTTCGCCGTGGTGAACGACTTCGGCGCGGTGGCCAATGCGGTCGGCGTCCTCGGTCCGGAGCACTTCCGCCACCTCTTCGGACCTGACCGCGACCTCGCGGATGCGCGTGTCGTCAGCGTGGTGGGGCCGGGAACCGGCTTGGGCGTGGCGCTCCTGGCGCGAGGGGCCGGCGGCGATCTCGTGATCGCGGCGGAGGGCGGGCATGCGGATTTCTCGCCTCTCGACGAGGTGGATGAGCAGATTCTGGCCTACCTGCGTCAGCGTTATCGCCGCGTGTCGATCGAGCGCGTCGTGTCCGGCCCGGGCCTGGCGAACATCCACGCGGCCCTCGCGGCGATGCGAGGCGCGCCGGTCGTGACCGAGGATGACGCGGGCCTATGGGCCAGGGCCCTGGGGGGCGTCGACGAACTCGCGTCGGCCGCGTTCGAGCGATTCTGCCTGAGCCTGGGCGCGGCCGCGGGCGACGTTGCCCTCACGCAAGGCGCCGAGGCGGTCGTGATCGCCGGAGGATTGGGATTGCGGATCGCCGACTGCCTTCGCGGATCCGGCTTCGAGGGTCGTTTCCTCGCCAAGGGTCGAATGGAATCCCGGATGGCCGCAATGCCCGTCAAACTGATCACTCATCCGCAGCCAGGTCTGTTCGGCGCGGCGGTAGCGTTCCTGAAAGATATGGTCTGAAAGAGTGTATCTCGCGATTGGCGCCCGCCGCTACAAGAGCCTTGGACACAAGACCTATGTTTGACCTCTCGATGTTGCAAACCGGAACGTTGCGCCGCGTTCGCGCCAAGCACGGTGACTTTCTCGTGCTGGCCGGCGATTCAAATGGGATCGGCGCGCTTCTGGCCTACTATGGTGAGTTCTGCGACCATGAAATCGACCTGTTGAACGCCTTGATCCAGCCCGGCGAAACAGTCGTCGAGGTCGGGGCTAATATCGGCACTCACACTATTCCGCTCGCGCGCCGCCTGTCGCCCACCGGAAACCTCATCGCGATTGAAGCCCAGCCTGTTATCGCCATGCTGCTGCAGGCCAACCTCGCCCTGAATGACATCGGCTGGGTGGATGTTCGCCTAATGGCGGCGGCGGATGCGCAGGGGAAAATCTGTATTCCAGTGGTCGATTACCGCACGGTCGGCAATGCCGGGGCCGTCTCCCTGATTGGCGCCGATTCCGATGGCTGGCTGCAATCAAGCACGATCGACAGCCTGAACGTCTGCCCGAGTCTCATTAAAATAGACGTCGAAGGTATGGAGCTCGTCGTCCTGAAGGGTGCGCGACAGACGCTACGAAGGTCTCAGCCAAAAATCTATATCGAGAACAATCCCTTCCCAAAGGAACAATCGCTCTCCACCTTGCGATGGCTTAGATCGGAAGGGTACGAGTTGTATTGGGACGTGAAGTCATTGCACAATCCGAACAATTTCAAGGGACAGTCGCAACCCTTCTTTTCGGATGGTTTCTCCTCGAATGTATTGGCCCTACCGAGGGATCATGATGTCGATTTGAGAAACCTGCGGGTCGAGGTCGTCATCGAAGGGGCCGAACACCCTCTCGCCCATCTCCATTGAAGCCTTGATGATCGCTGCGCGCCGCTCTCACCACGGGTAGCCACAGAGGGCTTTTATGTGGTCAGCCCGGGTGGCGGCGATCCAATGGCAATAGGTGTTCACGCGCGATTGATCGAGATCGGCCGTCGGCAGACCGGCGTATCCGCCCTGCCGGTGAATGAATTTCGACCAATAGGCCTCCGAATGCAGCGCGTGGATGTGGAGCACGTTCGAAGCGGCGATGTCGTCGTCGCGATAGGTCTCGAAGTCCAGCACGTTGAAATAGGCGTTGTAGAGGTACGCATCGCGGTAGTGGTTCGCCACAATCTCCGCCGCGTACATCGTCATCGTATTTTTCGACCATCCCGGCCAGACGCCCGGGTCGCCCCTGAACGCCTCGTTGAGGTGGGTGCAGATCGCGAACTGGTTGTACAGGAACGTCAGAGCGCCCGCGGCTGGTCCCAACATCGATGAGCCACAGTTGTACACGCCATGGTGTGTGAGACCGAGCGTCTCTGCGAAGGCGACGATCTTGGCCCGCACCTCGGCGTTCTGCACATAGCGCCCGCGGCCGAAGGTGTAGAACGACGGGCGATAGCCACGCAGGCCGGCGGTAAGAAACACATCGGCGTCGGTCCGCAGGATGTGTGAATAGCGGTCGGCCAGACCCTCCATGTGGGGTCCGACCAAGCAACCGATCGAATTAATGAACGGGTAGCCTTCCCAGGGACCGCCGACCCCGCTCAGAGGCGCGCGGGGAATTTTGACGACGCCGGGCTCATCGGGCAGCTCGGCCGCCACGTCGGGGTGGCAGACCGCGACGATGTCGGACCCAAGCCAATTGCCGCTATGGATCCAGCTTTTGTAGAGCCAGCCGAACTCTTCCAGCATTTGGGGCGTGGCGTCGATGTAGGTGAGGATGGCCAGACTTGGGGCTCGGTCTGGCGCGGCTCTCGTAACGGTCGACATGGGGCGGCGGCTCGACGGGTTGGCGCCTCGCTCTAGCGGTCAGGTCCACTGAAGAGCAACCCGGGCGCGCCCAACTCCGGCTCTCGGCGCGCTCTTGCGGCGACTCATGGGATCATCGATCCTGTTTGGTGAAATTGGAGACGCGACACTGACCGGCACGCTGGCGAAGGGCGCCCCCAAGCGCCGGGCGATTGACACGCTCAAGGCGCTCGGCCAGCCCAAGGTGGCGCTGATGTTCGCCCTGGGCTTTTCGTCCGGCCTGCCCTTCATGCTGATCGGCAACACCTTGACGCTCTGGCTGGCGGAGGCCGGGGTCAAGCTGGCCACAATCGGTTTCGCCTCCTGGATCGCCCTGACCTATTCGCTGAAGTTCATCTGGGGCGCGGTCGTCGACCGCCTCCCGGCCCCGGCGATCGGCGCCCTGGGCCGCCGGCGCGGCTGGATGATCCTCACCCAGCTGACCGTGGCGGTAGGTTTGATCGGCATGGCGGTGAGCGATCCGCGCACGCATCTGGCGCGGATGATTGTCTTCGGTCTTGTGGCCGGCGTCGGCGCCGCCGCCCAGGATACGGTGATCGACGCCTGGCGCATCGAGACCGCCGCCGACCCCGACGAACTGGGCCTGCTGACGTCGTCCTACAGCCTTGGCTATCGCATCGCCATGATCGCCACAGAGGCGGTCATCCTGCAGATCGCCGCCGCATTTGGCTGGCCGATCTCCTATGGCGCGTTCGGCGCCCTGATGGTGGTGGGGATCGCGGCCGCGTTCCTCGCCCGTGAGCCGGCCGCCGCCGACACGATCATGGAGGCGAAGTCGCACGAGCCGCCGCTGCGCCGCCTGACCGACACCGTGGTCGGTCCCCTGCTGGAATTCCTGCGCGCCCACGGCCTGGCCCTGGCGCTTCTGATGCTCGCGGCGATCTCGCTCTATCACCTGTGCGACTACATGCGCGGACCGATGAGCAATCCCTACTACAAGGCGCTCGGCATCCCCAAGACCACGATCGCCGCGGTGCGCGAGACCATTGGCCTGGCAGGCGCATTCGTCGGCATCGCGCTCGGAGGCGCCTCCGCCCTGAGACTGGGTAACGCCCGCACCCTGATCCTTGGCGCGTTCCTGCAGCCGGTCGCGGTGGCGTCGTTCGCGGTGCTCGGCGCGCACGGCGGGGACTGGACCCTCGCCCAGATCGGGCCCCTCCACCTGACCGCGTTCGAAGCGGTGATGGGTCTCGACTCGGTGACGATGGCGTTCGCCGGCGTGGCGCTTGTGGCCTATATGTCGACCCTGACCAGCCTGGGTTACACCGCCACCCAATACGCCTTGCTGACCTCGGTCCTCACCCTGGTCGGGAAGGGCCTGAAAGGCTTTTCCGGCGTCATTGTCGAGCGTCTGGAGGTGGGGCGCTCGGTGCTCGCCGCCTACGAACTGTTCTACCTGCTCGCCGGCGCCATCGGCGTGCCGGCGATCGTGCTGTGCATCGTCTTGCTGCGCGTGCGAGGCGCCTATCCGGTCGATGTCAGCCGGGCGGCGTTACCGGCGAACTGATCGCTCAGGCCGTCATCTCCGATCGCACCTTGGCGCGCAGCACGTCGATCGGCGTCAGGCCCTTGTCGGTTCGGAAGTGCCAGTAGGTCCAGCCGTTGCAGGCCGGCTGCTCCTGGACGATGGCGCCGACCTTGTGGATCGAGCCGGTGATGTCCCCCGCCGCCAGGCTGCCGTCGGCGCGCACCCGCGCCTTGCGCACACCCTTGGGGCACCAGACGATATCGCCAGGGTTCAGGAGGCCAGCCTCGACGATCTGACCGAAGGGCACACGCGGTTCCGACTTCTTCGAGCCGGTGACGTCCAGATCGGCGGGCGCCGCGGGGATCACCTTGGCGATGCGCGCCTCGGCCATGGCGGCGTAGCTCGCCTCGCGTTCGATGCCGATGAACCGCCGGCCCAGACGTCGCGCCGCCGCGCCGGTGGTGCCGACGCCGAAGAAGGGATCGAGGATCAGATCGCCCGGCCGGGTGGTGGAAAGGATCACCCGGTGCAGCAGGGCTTCAGGCTTTTGGGTGGGATGGCCCTTGGCGCCGTCGGCGTCCTTGACCCGTTCGTCGCCCGAACAGATCGGCAGGCCCCAGTCCGAGCGCATCTGCAACTCGTCGTTGGCCATCTTCATGGCGTCGTAGTTGAAGGTGTAGCGCCGCGCGCCGCGGCTCTTGGCCGCCCAGATCAGGGTCTCGTGGGCGTTGGTGAAACGGGTGCCTTTGAAGTTGGGCATGGGGTTGGCCTTGCGCCAGACGACGTCGTTCAGGATCCAGTATCCGGCGTCCTGCAGGGCGCGGCCGACGCGGAAGATGTTGTGATAGCTGCCGATCACCCAGAGCGCGCCGTCGTCCTTGAGCACCCGTCGGGCGGCCAGAAGCCAGCTCGCGGTGAAGGCGTCATAGGCTTCGAACGAGGCGAACTGATCCCAGTGGTCGTCGACGGCGTCGACCTTGGAATTGTCCGGACGCAGCAGATCGCCGCCCAGCTGCAGGTTGTAGGGCGGATCGGCGAAGACCAGATCGACCGACTTTTCCGGCAACGCGTTCATGCGCTCCACGCAGTCGCCGATAAGTATCTGGTCGGGTTTCAAATTCACCGGCGCCTCCGAGTTCGCGAATCGGCCTGATTTCGGCCGACGGGGGTGAAGGGCGGGTTAAATCGCGTTAGATACGGCCAATGTTCGCGCTTCTCGGCCCCTCCCTGCTGCTCACCGTCCCCTTGTGCATCCACGTCGTGCGCACAAATCAGGCCATGTATTGGCTGTGGATTCTCCTCGCCTTTCCCTGGATTGGCGGTCTGATCTACCTGGCGGCGATTGTCGTGCCGTCCCTCACAGGTGGCGTCGCCGCGCGACGTTTGGCCAGCAGCGCGCGCGACACCCTCGATCCGACCCGCGAGTACAGGGCTGCGCGTGAGGCGGTCGATCTGACCCCGACCGTGCAGAACCAGATGCGCATGGCCAGAGCGGCGACGGGCCTGGGTCGCCATGACGAAGCCGAACGGCTCTACCGCGCCGCCGCCAGCGGCATACACGCCGAAGACCCGGTGCTTCTGCTCGGGCTGGCCCAATCCCTGCTGGAGCTGGGTCGCGCCGCCGAGGCGCTGGAAGTCACGCGAAAGGTGGCCGCCGATCCCGAGCAGGCCCGCAACCCGCACGTCCCGCTGGCCCTGGCGCGCGCGCATGAGGCGCTTGGCGATACAGCCGCAGCTGACGCCGATTATCGCTCGGCCGTGGAGCGCCTTCCGGGTCTTGAAGCGCTCGGACGCTACGCCGCCTTTCTCGCCCGGTCGGGACGAAACGCGGAGGCCGCGGCGATCATCGCCGACCTCGACCAGCGCATCGCCCGCGCCAGTCCTCCGTTTCGCCGGGAGGGCCGCCAATGGCGGGATTTGGCGCAACGCGCCCTCGCCGGACGCTGACACAGGCCTTCGCCTGGCGTGCGCCCCATGCTAGGCCCCGCCGCCTTCCCAAGAAATCGAAAGCTCCATGGCCCTGAAAGTCGCGATCGTCGGACTGCCCAATGTGGGCAAGTCCACCCTGTTCAACGCCCTCACCCAGACGGCGGCGGCGCAGGCCGCCAACTATCCCTTCTGCACGATCGAGCCGAACGTCGGCGAAGTCGCGGTGCCGGAATCCCGTCTTGACGACCTGGCCCGGATCGCCAAGTCCAAGGAGATCATTCCCGCGCGCATCACATTTGTCGATGTCGCCGGCCTGGTGCGGGGCGCGGCTCAGGGCGAGGGCCTGGGCAACCAGTTTCTCAGTCACATCCGGGACTGCGACGCCGTGGCCTTTGTCGCCCGATGCTTCGAGGATACCGACATCACACACGTCGAGGGCCGTATCGACCCCCTGGCCGATCTCGACATCATCGAAACCGAGCTGATGATCGCCGACCTGGAGAGCCTGGAAAAACGGGTTCCCGCCCTGGAAAAGCGCGCCAAGGGATCGGACAAGGACGCACAGGCGACCCTGCGCCTGGCCCAGATGGCCCTGACCCCGCTCGCCGCCGGCCGTCCGGCCCGGTCGGTGGAGATTGGCGAAGACGACGCCAGGGCCTGGCGGATGCTGCAGCTCTTGACCACCAAGCCCGCCCTCTATGTCTGCAACGTCGACGAGGCCTCCGCCGCTGAGGGCAATGCGCTATCGGCGCGGGTTGTCGAGCGGGCCGCGCGGGACGGCGCCAACTCGGTCGTCATCTCGGCTCAGATCGAGAGCGAGATCGCCATGCTCGCGACCGACGAGCGGGGCGAGTTTCTCGAGACCCTGGGCCTTGCCGAGCCGGGCCTGAACCGGCTGATCCGCGAAGCCTACGCCTTGCTGGGCCTGCGCACCTACTTCACCGTCGGCCCCAAGGAGGCGCGGGCCTGGACGATTCCCGTGGGCGCAACGGCCCCCCAGGCGGCCGGGGTGATCCACACCGACTTCGAAAAGGGCTTCATCCGCGCCGAAACGATCGCCTTCGAGGACTATGTGCGCCTGAACGGCGAGGCCGGCGCGCGCGACGCCGGCAAGCTGCGCTCGGAGGGCAAGGAATATGTTGTCCAAGACGGCGACGTCATGAACTTCCGGTTCAACGTCTGAAGAGACTCTACGCCAGCGGGAGATCCGAAATGGGCGAAATGATCCGGCTCAAGAGCACCGTCGCCGACGGCTTCGTGTTCGACGCCTATCGCGCGACGCCGTCCGATGCTCGGCGCGGCGGGCTGGTGCTGGTTCAAGAGATTTTCGGGGTTACCGCCCATATCCGGGAATTGGCCGACAGCTTCGCCGCCGCTGGATTCGAGACCCTGGCCCCGGCCTTCTTCGATCGTCGCGCGCCGGGATTCGAGGCCGGCTACGACGCCGCGGGCGTCGCCAAGGGCCGATCGCTTTCCGAGGAAACCCCTTGGGACGAGGTCGCCGGCGACCTGCAGGCGGCCGTCAACGCCCTGGCGCCGCCGGTGTTCGTCACCGGGTTCTGCTGGGGCGGGACCGCGGCCTGGTTGGCCGCGTGCCGGTGCACGGGCGTATCGGCGGCCTCGGCCTTCTATGGGCGCCGCATTCCCGAACTGCTGGGGGAAACGCCAAAGGCGCCGATCATTTTCCACTTCGGCAAGACCGACGCTTCGATCCCGACCGAGGTGGTCGAGGCGGTCGCCGAGGCCGTTCCGGACGCGCCTATCCACCTCTACGACGCCGGCCACGGGTTCATGTCGGACCGGCGCGCGGACTACAACGCCGACGCCGCTTCGCTCGCCCGCCTGCGCACACTGCAGCTCTTCGCGCGCAATAGCGGCGAGCGCGCTCACGAATTCTAGCTCACGGTCCGCACCCCCAGAATGTCCAAGGTCTTCATTCTCACCCTGGTTTGCCAGGACCGCCCCGGGCTTGTCGCCGCGGTGGCGGGGCTCCTGGCCGACCGGGCGTGCAACATTCGCGAGTCGCAGCAGTTCAACGATGTCGCCTCGAGCCGCTTCTTCATGCGCGTGGCGTTCGAAGCGCTGGGCGGCGCCGACGCCCGAGCTTTGCGCGAGGCTTTCGCACCGTTGGCGGCCACGCATGGCATGACCTGGAAACTGCGCGCCGCGGACGAGCGGATGCGGGTTCTGCTGCTGTCGTCAAAGCAGGATCATTGCCTGGGAGACCTGCTCTACCGCTGGCGCAGCGGCGAACTGGACATGGACGTCGTCGGCGTCGCCTCGAACCATGATCGCGACACGCTCAGCCTGCCCTCGCTCGAGGGCGCGGTCTTTCACCACCTGCCGGTGTCGCCCGAGACCCGGCCTGCCCAGGAGGCGCGGATCAAGGCGCTGGTCGACGACTCCGGCGCCGAACTCGTCGTCCTGGCGCGCTACATGCAGATCCTCTCGGACGACCTGGCCCGGTTCCTCAACGGCCGCTGCATCAACATCCACCACAGCTTCCTGCCGGGCTTCAAAGGCGCGCGCCCCTACCATCAGGCCCATGCGCGCGGGGTCAAGATGATCGGCGCCACGGCGCACTACGTCACCACCGATCTCGATGAAGGTCCGATCATTCACCAGGACGTGGAGCCGATCAGCCACGCCCATTCCCCTGCCGACCTGATCCGCAAGGGCCGCGATATCGAGCGGCGCGTGCTGGCCGAGGCCGTGCGCTATCACATCGAAGACCGGGTGCTGCTGAACGGCGCCAAAACCGTCGTCTTCAAGGATTGACCCGGAACCCTACCGCGAGGGCGGCAGGGTCGACATGTCGATCACGCACACCGCCCCCCACACCGCGTGGGGCCCGCAGCCGACGCCAGCCATGCGTAGCATCGGATGCAGCAGGTCCGCCCGGTGGTCACGCGCCGGAACGTTCTCATCGACGATCAGCTGACGGATGACGTCGCGGGGCGTGAATTGTCCGAACGAGATGTCCTCGGCCATGATCGAGGCCCACACCCCCTCGCGATGCATCCGCTCGCTCGCGCTCGACCCGTCGGAGCCGGTATGGATATAGGCGCCGCCATCCCCGGCGTGCTTGGCGGCCGAGGCGCCGAGCGCCGGGTTGAACTGCACCGGGCCCAGAGGCGCGGTGCGTTCGAGCTGATCGGCGGCCTCCAGCGTCGCCGGCGTCGGCTGCTCCGCCGACCGCAGCCAGCGCGCGTATTCCAGCGGATGGGCGCGCACGAAGTTGATCTCGTCGAGGACGCCGGTTTCAAAATCGGTGGCGGCGCGCGCGCCGAAAGGCGCCCCGCTCGCCAGGGCCAGGGTAAAGGCGGTTCGCGCCCAGCGTCTGGGCAGAAGGGTTCTTGGCATAGGTTCGCCCCGAAAAGCGGCCCCTCGCTACGGGTGCGTCTATCGATCACGCCGCGGCAAAACCTAACAATTCCGTAATTTTGCAACCTGCCCCGCGCGAGTGGCCCAAGTCCAGCGGTGCGGACCGACGGTAAGAAGCCTCTTTTCATTCGTGAACGCCCCGGCGCATGATCCGCTCAACCACGAGCGGGAGGAAAACCATGGGACGTCTTCAGGATCGCGTTGCGTTTATCACCGGCGCCGCAAGCGGCATGGGTCGCGCCGCCGCCAGGCTGTTTGCGGACGAGGGCGCGCGTGTCCTCGCCTTCGATAAATCAGAGGCCGTCGTCGAGGTCGCCGAGGCGATTACCCAGGGTGGCGGCGCGGCCGCCGCGATGATCGGCGACGCAGGCCTTGAGGCCGATGTTGAAAAGGCGGTGGCGACCGCCGTCCGCGAATTCGGCGGACTCGACGTCTGCTTCGCCAACGCTGGGATCATCGGCGGCTATGCGCCGTTCCTCGAGGAGACCATGGAGCAGTGGCAGGAGGTGCTGCGGGTCAATCTCATCGGTCCGTTCCTGGCCATCAAGCACTCGGCCAAGGCGATGATCCCCAGGGGCAAGGGCGCGATCGTGTGCACCGCGTCGGTGGCCGGCGTGAGAGGCGCGGGGGCCGGGGGCGCCTATTCGGGCAGCAAGGCCGGGGTCATCAATCTGGTTCAGGTGGCCTCGCACGAACTCTCCGGCACGGGCGTGCGCGTCAACGCCATCTGCCCGGGCCTCATCGAAACCGGCATGACCCAGAATGTGTTCGAGCGCGCGCGCCAGCGGGGCACGGACCACAAGATCGGCCAGCTTTCCGCGCTCCAGCGCGCCGGCCAGCCCGAGGAGATCGCCGCCATGGCGCTCTTCCTGGCCTCGGACGATGCGTCTTACGTCAACGGTCAGGCCATCGCCGTGGATGGCGGCTTCTCGAGTTCCCTGCCGTATCTGAAGCGCCGCTGAGGCCGCGCCGGCGGCGCCGGCCTAGGAAACCACCAAATCCGTCGCCATCGGATCGTTCTTAAGTTCCGGCGGCAGGCGGCCGTGTCGGATCAGCGAGGCGACGACGAACAGCCAGCCGAGGCTGACCAACGGATCGTCAGGGGCAAACCCCTCGTTGGGCGCGCCCTTCATCGACTGCAGCGCCACGCGCAGGCGGCTGGCCGCGCGGGCGACGTCGGCCGAGCCGCCGCCGACGGCGCGGATCAGATCCCAGGTCGCCCCCAGGTGCTGCCCATTCTGGAACTTCGACGTGGCCTCGGCCCAGGCGGCCTTGGCGGCGCTGAAGGCTTCGTCCGAATCCGCCACGTGCTGGATGGCGGCCAGAATATGGAGACCGGCCACCTTCGTACGCCGACCGAGCAAGGCGGGCGTCGGCTCTGGGCAAACCCCGGTCGCCGCCAGCACATAGAGCATCCAGGGAAAATCCATGCCCGACTCGACCGAATGGAACAGCCCCGCCCAAAATCGCGGGTTCACCTCGATGAGATAGGGCTCGTTGACGCCGTCCCAGCGAAAATCGACCTCCACCACGCCCGTCCACCCCAGAGGCTCGAACAGGGTCTTGACCGATTTCAGGAAGGGACGATCGCACACCGTCTCGCGCACCACGCCGGCGCCGGCGCCGCGTGGGTACTGATAGATGTTGTGATAGGCGGCGCTGGCCTTGAGCACGCCGTGGTCGAAGAGGGCGGTCAGGCAATAGTCGTCGCCTTCGATATATTCCTGAATCTTCAGATTGGCCCCGCCGCAGGCGGCCTCGGCCAGGGTGGTTTCCAGGTCGTCCGCCGCATCGATCTTGCGCACGCCGCGCCCGCCCACGCCGCGCACGGGCTTGACCACCACCGGGAATCCCGACGGCGATCCCAGGCGCTCCATGCCCCACTCGGTCCCCATGCAGGCGGCCGGCGCGCGAATGCCCAGGTCCCGCGCCGTGCGCATCAGATTATCCTTGGGGTCCACCGCGCTGATCGCGCCGAACGAAGGCGCGGCGACCTTGATGTGCCGGCCCAGGCGCTCGGCATGCCGGGCGATCAACCGCGTCTCCTGAAAACAGGGGATCAGCACATAGGGCCGGTCGTCGTGCGGCTTGTGGCGCAGGATCGCGGCTTCAAGATCGTCAATGAATTGCTCGGGTTCGCTCGCCGCCGGCGCGTGCACGAACGTCGACTTGGCGTACCTCGAAAAGGTCAGCACCGTCATGCCGACATCGTCGCCGCCGATGACTTCGACGCCGCGGCGGCCAAGAGATTGCGCGACGGTCAGAGCGATCAGGCTCCGCCCATAGGTGACGATTGCTCGTCCGCGCGTCAAATCAACCGTCATCCCCGCTTTAGCCTCGATTCCCGATCCGGGCGTACATCGCCCCTCGCGCCCTGTCACGCAAGCGCGCTAGAATGCTTCGCGTGGGTTAACCGCGGCTTTCACGGCGCCCCAGCGCCCTTATAACACAGAGTTGCACCCTCACCGCCTCATGGATCAAACGGTCGCCCACTTCCTCAACTTTCTGAGGACCCACCAATTCTGGGCGGGACCGCTACTATGTGCTCTGGCGGCGTTCGAGTGCTTGCCCCTGGTCGGCGCCTTCGCGCCGCTGACGGCCTCGTTGATCGCCCTTGGGGTCGCCATCGCCGCCAGGGTTTTCGATCCGCAATTGATCGTGTGGATCATCGCCGGATGCGCCCTCGGCAACGGCGTTTCCTTCGAGGGGGGCGCCTATTCCCGTCGGCGCGGTCTGGCGGCGGACTGGATCCCGCAGAAGGCGCGCGGGGCGGCCGAGGCCCTGTTTCGCCGCTTTGGCGCCATCGCGATCATCCTTAGCCGGTTCCTCGGGGTGACGGCGTCGGTCGTCCCGTTCCTGGCCGGTTGGTCCGGCCTGCCGCGCGTCCGATTCTGGGTGGCCAATCTGTTCATCTGCACGATCTGGCCGCCGACGATGGCCGCGATCGGCTATTTCGGCTGGCGGGTCGCGTTGGGCTGAAGTCCCGGAGCCGGGGTCTGTACGGGCGGCGCCTGCAGCGACGACGCGCTGGGCCTCAAGCGGGCGGTGTTTCACCGCACCCCGAAAATCCTGTAACCTGAGCCAACAGCGGCGCAAGCCGCGCACACGGGAGGGCCACGGCCATGGGATCAAGGACAACGGCGCGGCGGCTTTTGGCGGCCTTCGCCATCGTCGGCCTGGGTCTGGCGCCCGCTCTGGCCATGGCGCAGGACCAGCCCCTCACCGTTCAGCAGGCGGTCAAGCTGGAAGCGGGCGACGCCCTGCCCATCACCGCCTTCTACGATGCGCCCCGCGGTCTCGCCGCCGCCAGACCCGGCGCCCTGCTGCGCAAGCAGGCGTTCGACGGCTACGGCCTGCCGGCCGGCGCGCGGGCGGTGCGGATTCTCTATCGTTCGAAGGACGCCCAGGGCCGCGCCGTGGCCACCAGTGGAGTGGTCCTGATTCCGCCCGGCAAGGCGCCGGCCGGCGGATGGCCGGTGATCGCCTGGGCCCACGGCACCAGCGGCGTCGCCAGAAGCTGCGCCCCCTCGCTCATGAAGGACGTCTATTACGGCGAGGAGGGCCTCTTCCCGATGGTGCGAGCAGGCTACGCCATCGTCGCCACCGACTATCACGGCCAGGGGACCGCGGGCGTCCACCAGTACGTCAACAAATTCGCCCAGGCCTATGACGTGATCTACTCGATCCCGGCCGCCCGCGCCGCCGTGCCTGAACTCGGGCGCCGCTGGGTGGCGGACGGCCACAGCCAGGGCGGCATGGCCGCCTGGAGCGTGGCCGAACTCGAACACGCCCGGGCCGACCCGAACTACCTCGGCGCGGTGGCCGTCGCGCCTGGAACCCGTCTGGGATCGGTGCTCACCGGCATGACGCGCTCGCTCTCGGCGAGTTTCTACCTCGACTATCTCGCGTGGGCCGTTCACGCGCGCACACCCGCATTTCAGCCGGCGGACATGCTGACCGGCGCCGCGTTGGACCGTTATGGCGACGTCACCGCCAAGGGGTGTTTCTACTACGCCTACGCTCGCTTCCTGGGCGACACCCAGCCGCCGGTGCTCAAGACCGATTGGGACAAGGCGGCAGCCGCCCAGACCTTCTTTCGTGAAAGCGATGTGGGCCGCCAGCCGATCGCCGGCCCGCTGCTGGTGATCGCCGGCGAGGGCGACCGCACCGTGCCGATCGCCGCGGTGCGCGCCACCGTCAAGGACGCCTGCGCGCGAGGCGTCGCGCTCGCTTTCCGCGCCTATCCGGGCCTCGACCACGACCCGACAATGGAAAAATCGACGCCCGATCAGCTCGCCTGGATCGCCGATCGCTTCGCCGGCAAGCCGGCGGCGAACGGGTGTCCGGCGGCGAAATCCTAAGACCAGCCGCCGGCCAAAGAACCCCGGCGGGACCGGCGGGTTTGGGAGTTGGAGACCGGCGATGGGCTCCAGAGTCGCGACCTTGGCCCAAGACCCGAGGTCCAGGTTTCTACCCGACTTGGACGATATCCGCTGTCCCGGCCCCCAGCGCCGCCACGAGGTCGCGCGGATCGAGTTCGATCTGCAGACCCCTCTGGCC
>Ga0209067_10001180_pt1 | contig 16420 bp, 11 predicted proteins | sample ColStrG_CSR_2013_FD_187199 | JGI IMG/M metagenome (GOLD analysis project Ga0209067, IMG submission 187199) | Freshwater sediment microbial communities in response to fracking from Pennsylvania, USA - Cold Stream Run_MetaG_CSR_2013 (SPAdes)... | ecosystem: Environmental > Aquatic > Freshwater >...
GAAGATGGCTCGTCGCCGTTTGCACTGTCGCCAAATCAAAATCCTCGGTGTAGAGCTCAGAATCCAGAACTCGAGCGTTTCCTTCGGATGTCGCAACTTTGCGTGTCTGCTTCGAACTCGGCAAAAAAACATACTTTTCTTCTTGTTGAGAAGTTTGTTGCGAAGTCTCGGCTCCAGTTTTGGATTTCTCGCTTTGCCGCATGATACTCAACAGCGCCGTGCCCTTGAGGTCCTTGGGAGTCAACATTCGAATCACCGTGAAATGACCGTTGCCTTGATTCAGACGAGAGTATTTCATCTCGCGCTTTTTCGTCGATCCGTCAGAATCGGTAATGATCATTTCAATTGAACCGGACTCATCCTTTGTCGACACAAGCTCCTGCATGCGGTGAGCAAGTTGATCGAGCTCCGAGCCCACGGCAGATCCCGTGGCCGGAGCCGCTTGCACCTGTTGGCCTGGACATAGAGCCACGGAAAGGCCCAAAAAAATCGGCACAAGGCTGAGGAGGGTCGAAGCCGCAGGGGCCTCGCGAGCCACTGGTTGATCAAGCTGAGGAACTCGAAGCCACTGAGAGCCTTTTTCGGTCACAAATTGCAAAAGTGCTGGCAACATGATCAGATCTCCCACCAATCCGGTCAAAACGGAAAGAACCATGAATATGCCAAACAATTGGTTCATTTTGAAATAAGAAACTGCAAAACTTGCGAAACCCACAATCAAAACAAGACTGCTCAAAAAGCAGGGGTTGGCCTCAGACCAAAAGGTGTGGAACAAAGACTTCTGATGACTGACGCCTTTGCCCAACATTTGGCGCATGCGCTCTAAAAGATAAACGGTGTTGTTGAAGGCAAGCCCTAAAGAAATGGAAAGGATAATAGCGATACCAGGCTTGATTGCAACCTGCCCCAAGGACAAAGCGCCCAACAGAAGGGCGGGAGGAGTCAAATTGGGCAAACAGGCCAGAACCGCCCAGACCACCGATCTGTAGGAGATCACCAACAGTACAAAAATAACAGCCATGGCCTGCCAAAATCCAAACAGCATGTCCTTGGCCAAGGCGTTGTTGATGTCATGCACGTAGGCAGCCGTTCCGGCCATGCGGATCTTGGCCTCCGGAAATTTCATCTTCGCCGCGCGGCGGATGTCTTGCACCAGATTCCACATGCGCGAACCCGGAAGGTCCTGAAGATGAATTGCCAAGCGGGTGCTCTGTCCATCCGAGCTAAGATATTGAGTCATCGGATTCTCAGCTGACATCGACAGCAGGAAAAGAATTTCTTCAGGAGAAGCTTTGCCAACTCCCCGTCGCAGACCAGAGGCCTGCAAGACATCCGACATCGTCAGGACACTCCCGACACCTTGTCGGACGCGAATTTCGCGTGCGAGCTCGTCGAGTGCCAGCAAACGCTTTTCTTTGGCCCAAAGATTGTCGCCTGAGTTTTTTTGCGCTGCCGAAGCAGACAAATGAATTTCCAAATCCAAAGGCACCAGACCACCCAAAGAGTGGTCGACCATTTCGGTGGTCCTGCGAACAGCATGATTTTCGGGCAGATCGTCAAAAAGTCTGGCATTCCATGACAGGTGCTGGCCTCTCCACGCGCCAATTCCAGAAACCACGAGGATCAATCCCAAAACCAGGCGATGGTTGCGCAGGATCCAGAACGGCCAAGTGGCCTTGGCCCGCATCCACGGACGGAGAATTGGCATCTTGAGAAGCAACAGAAGCGCCGGCATAAAAGTCGCCACCGTGATCCACGTGAAAAGAAGCGCCAAGCCCACACTCAAACCAAATTCCTTGATAATCGGCGCATCACTGAGCGTCAGCGTGAAAAAACCCACTGAAGTCGTCAAGGCCGTCAGCAGATTCGGGCGGTAGAGCTCGCGAAAAGTTAGAACGATCAGCTCGGTTTGATTTTTTTGAGGAAACTGCTCACTGCGCTCGATCAACCGAAGGATGGAGTGGATCGCAATCGAGATCACCGTCATCGTCACGAGAATGGGTATCGTCGCAGACAGGATATTGAAATTGAAACCAAAAACAGTGATCCCCCACACACTCAAAATGTTTGTGAGGAGTGCCGAAAGACCACAGACAAGAATGGGCTGCCAGTTTCGAAAAATAAGGACCAAGGCCAAAAAACTCATAATCGCGGCAACAACAATGAAGCGCACAACTTCTTCACGAATAATTTCACTGACATCACTTTGGATGGCGGGGACTCCGCCCAGCGCTGCCTCGGCAAACGGAAATTTTGCTTGTGCGGCTCCCAGAATTTTTCGTTTCACGACTCCGGTCTCGCTCGGAGTGAGCTCCTGGAGAACCACGTAGATGGTCAAAATTCTTCCATCTTTCGAAATGAAAAAGGGCGACAGAACAGGATTGGATGCAATTTCTTTTTTCAACGCCTCAACTGAAAGGTAATCGATAATAGGACCAATTCCCAGAGCCTCTTTTTGTGGAATCGCACCCTGCAGATTGGCGATGTCGCGGACCTCGCGAACCTCTGAAAAAGTCTTCAATTCGGCGGTCAAATCTCGAACGGCCTGCAAGTGGGCTGTCGTGGTCCAATCCTCTGAAGTTTGATCGGGGATGCGCACCACGATCAGAACGGGTGAGGACTCTTGGAGGTGAAATCGCGCGGTCACAATTTCATCTTGCCGGAGAAGTGGATGGTATTTTGGAAAAAATTGCCGGATGTTGTATTGGGTTTTGAGGCCCAAAGACTCGATACCACCGACAACCGCCAGGAGCAGAAAAAGTAACATCACAAGTTGAGCGCCGCGACGGATTCGTTCTGGACGTATCGCGCCGTCGGCATCGGTCCAAGCTTTGGCGAGCTGGCGGCGAAACCAGGTTGACCCTCGCGCAATGAGTGACAAAAATGAGCCAAAGACTTGCAGAATTTTTTTCAATTTGATCCCCGTGTTCACTGGAAGTCTGATATCATACGCCTCATGAGAATTCCGCAGGAATCGACAAGACTGACCCCATTCGGAAGAATTTTCAACTTCCGAATGACACGAATTGGCTTTCGCAGCATCCTCGTGGCCGCACTGACTCTGACCCCGTTTCAGACCCGAGCCCAAACCAATCTTGACCACGTCGACAGCGACTATCTTCTCGGTATTTCGAGCCAGTATTTCTCGGACACTGCGACACGCGCCCTGAGCGCCTACTTGACCAGGACTCAGTTCGATTTGGCGAATTACTCGCTCGGTTCGCAACCCACTCTGCATCTCAATCAAATTCATTTGAGCTTTGCTTCACAGCAATTTGCCGTCAGTGGGGCCAACAATCAAATCCAGTTCACCGCGGAAAAGAATCAGATCCTGGTCGAGCTCGGCGACGTTTCGGTCAACGAAGTGATCACCAAGAATCTCAACGGGATCAATATCAACATTGCTGTGAATGCCTCTTGCACTGGTTTTGCAATCGCGATCAACGATCCCAACTCAATTATTTCGGCGACTCTGACGCCCGAAGTTCATGGCGACCTCGTCGGCTTCCAAGTCACAGCTCCAGTTTTGCATCTGGGACACCCCGTCCTCCAGGCCTCTTCGTTGCATTGCCAAGGAGCTTCTGGCTTCGACCTCCTCATTGCGGACACTTTGCAAAAAGAACTGCAGAATCCAACAGGATTGAACCAGTACATTCAGCAACAGGTGATCGCAAATCTGGATAACTTTGTACAGCAAGTGGTCTACAATTGGAGACAGCCACAGAAACTTCTCACGACAGAAGTCGTCCAAAATGGAGTTTCTCTGCCCTTGGATCTGTGGACCTATCCAAGCGATTTCACGTTGCGGCAGGATGGGGCTTGGATCAGCCAAGGAACTCTTCGACTGATTTTGCCGTGGACGATGCGACAGCCCGTGGAACCGATTCACTTCACAAAGCCCGTGCAAAACTTAGCGCTCAAGGATTCCGCGGCTTTGATTTTTCCGGACTCGGCGGTTCCCGCGATGGTGAAGGCGTATTTGGCCCCTGGTCAATGGAACCTCCCGGGCAAAGCCAACGACATCGGGGCTTTTCAATTTTTGCTCAACTGCAATCTGTTTAACTTTTTTATCTGGCCTGATTTGCGACACTGGGCTCGTTCCGCAATTTTCAATTACAATGCATTTTTGCCCTCTGTTGCGAATGTGGGATGGACAAACTCTTCCCCGAACGATTTGTCTCTCAATCTCGCTGCGCCAATTTTAGTCGACATGACGGCGAATCAGACTCCGTATTTGAAGTTGAGTGCACAGGTTCAATCGACACTGGCACCCGGAGTGGAAAATGGACTCTTTTCTTTCACCACCGACAACAACAAACTGAACGTGAACTACAAATGGGCTCCAACCTGCGGAGACGGTGGAGACTGCGGTTTCATCGCAACTTGGCTGATCCTGCCGTTTGTTGAAAAGTTCCTGAACGGTCGACAATTCGATTTTCCCTTGCCCAAAATTGTTTTGGCGCCCACTGTTGTTCTTCAAGCCAATCAAGTTTCAAGGGACCAAACGGAAGGAACTGTCACTTTTAATTTCGGCAGTGGACTGACGCCTGCAGCGACGACTTCATCAGAATGAGTATTCCAAACTCGCAGCGCCACTCTTGTTCGCGGCAAAGGCTCCTATCGGCGAACTCAAGGGACCATCAATGACCATCACTTCAATTTTTGTTTTCAAGCTGTCGTTCCATTTGTGCTCATAGGACAAATCGGCAAACCACGCAAAACTCAATTGATCAGATGAATAAAACGCTGTGAAGGTCTCCGTGTCGCGATAAGTTCCACGCACAATCCCCATCCAGTTGTTGTCAAAAAATCGTGAAAAGGAAGAAATGTCATTGGAACCACTCAGCGAGTGCTGGGCATAAGCATACTGCAGGATCGTAATGAGATTGCGGCTTTCACCGACATTCCAGTTTTTCTCGATCGCCAAAACAGATTCCAGAACAGCACCCTTCAGGGTATAGGCATTCCCTAAAGGGTTGGTGTAGGCAGATTCTCCTTTAAACTGCCAACTGTTTTGCGACTTCACAAAAGACACACCTGTGACCTGTTGTCGGTAATCTTGGAGTTGTAAATTAACGGCAGAGTTGATCTGAAAAACCTGCACGGGAAAGAAGCTGACCTCCGTTCCAGAGACACTGGGGGTGATCAAAGGAAACGGAGCCAAACCATCAAAAAAATAAGTCGCCAGCTCCCAGTTGTCGTGATGGAACTGCCACCGAGCCCCCCAGTTGTTTTGATCCGCCTGGGACTGCGCACCGATGGTGGTTGATGAATAACTAAATGAATTTGGAAGAATCAGCAGGTAGGGCTGCCCCCCAGATTGGCCCGTGTAGATTTGTCGCGGCAGCCAACGGCTGTTGCCGCCAGGTAGAATTGCACTTCGGGCCCATGGGATAAAAATCAAATCGAGTTGATTTTCGTCTCCAGAGAAGTTGAGCTGCACTGAGCCTGCACCGATTTTTTGCGCATGAATTGGATCAAAGTAAACCTTGCTGTTCACAATATCCAAGGGGTTGTCCCCGTCGGTCACACCCCAACTGATAACGTCAGTGCCGACTTTGAGAATCCAATTCGAGGACTTCCGAATCCAAAGAAACTCAGGAGCATCAGCATACCACTGCTCATTTGTCGAATTGTTACTGGGATCAAAAACGCCAATGAAGTGCGCCTTGAATTGAGAGTCTGGCGAAAACTCATGTTCTCCGATCAGATGAATTTCAGACTGCGTGAGATTCGAATTGACCGGTCCATTGGTTGGCAAAGGATAATTCACGTCCCGGACGGCCACCGAGCCACTGAGGTCCAGGCTCAGGGCTGAGAAAGAACTTAAAAAAATCCAAATGCAAATTCCAATTTTTCGAAGCATCAAGGTCAAAATTCTCCGACCCGTAGCTTGGCACAACTGACAACCTTCGGACAATCAAAGACGTGAGAGGAGCGTTCATTTTGCCGGGATGTCAACCCGGCTGCGAGTCCGTGAAGACTTTGATTTCTTGCTGGTCTCGGCGATTGATGTCGACAAACTCCAAAGCAAACTTCGCCTCCCCAGGACGCATCCCGTTGCGCGAACGCGACAGCACACGAACTCGAGAGTTGACGTTCGGACCAGGGCCTGGACCAATCTGGTGCAAATAGTACTCTTGGCCCAACTGAAATCCATCTGTGCTGGCGACAACGCCAAGGCCTCCGGCACCAAGCTCAAAACTTGTGGCAGACCAAACAACTTTCTTGTTGTGCAAAACAAATTCGCATTGGTAGGGAACTCGTTTGAATTTGCGTGGGACGAACGCCCCGCCCAAATTGTGCCAATTTCTTTCAAAAATCTGGCGCAGAGTCCCGCTTTGAAAATCCGACACCATGCTTGCCATTGTCCAATCTGGCATGCCCGAGCGCCAGATCAGCATTTCGCTGCGGAGCTGACCCTGTTGAATTTTCCGAATCATTTGCGGGTAATCGAGTGGCCCCATCCGGCTTGTTCCAGCTAAGTAGTACCAAATCGCAGGCCAGCGGTTGGGTTGCGCCTGCACGGCAACTGCAGTTTTCGCTTCTGCCGTCGCAACCGCCGCAGAACTCGTGACGAGCAAGCGAGTCGGAATGATCGCTGTTTCATGGCCCGTGCCTGTCACATCTCGAACTTGCTGGGGCTGGGGCATCACGCGCCAATCGGGATGGTATTGAATTTCGATCCAACGGCTGGTGTGATCATCAAATATGCGAGCTTTCGGACTGAGAGTCTGATTTTCAAGTCCCGCTTGAATTTCATGGGCCGAGACCAAGACGAGAAGACTTTTGGTTTTTTCGAGGAGGTAGGTTTTCACCCCTCCGGCATCGGCAGATTCGATTTTTTTTCAAGTCGAGTCCCAGGCTTCGAATTCAGAATTTGAAACCATGACACCCTGCTGGCTTTGACTTCAAACGAACAGACCAAGGTCTTGGGCAAATCCGATCCAGTGGTGTTTGGCAGGGACCTGACGAGCCGGCTGCATCAAATCATTGATGTCAGTCGCCACAACTCGCCCCTGACGAAAGACAACTGCTTTTCCCCAGTCCTTTCGTTCCACCAAATGAGCTGCGGTGACTCCCATCGCAAGTGTCAGAAATCGATCCGTCGCCGTTGGATTTTGACTCCGTTGCAAATGTCCCAAAACGACATTCCGAGACTCCCATTGAATTTCTCTTTCGATCCATCTCGCGATTGCAAAACTCACGCCGCCGTATCGCGCGGGTTCCACAGATTCCGGAACTTGAAACTGAATTTCAGGCCGCTCACCCTTGGCGTGCGCACCTTCCGCCACGCAGACCACCAGCCCCCGGCGGTTCTGTTTTTGCTGGGCTCTCAGAAATGCCAAAAAATCGGGTCGTGAAAAGGGGCGCTCAGGCAGGAGTATGGCATCAGCATAGCCAGCAAGACCGCCGCCCAAAGCCAACCATCCTGCGGTCCGACCCATTGTCTCAACCAGCAGTATTCGCCGGTGAGTTTCCGCAGTCGCGCGAAGAGATTGAATTGCACTTGAAATCACTTCACAGGCCGTGTCGTAACCAAAGGTCATCTCGGTCCCCGCCAGATCATTGTCGATGGTCTTGGGCACTCCAATCAAAGGGACCGAATTGAGAAGTGACTTCAGTGCCGCAAATGTTCCATCCCCACCCATGGCGACCAGCCCATCCAAACGGAGCGCGCCAAAGGCTTTGCGAAACTCGTCTTCGCGACCGGTGATGCGGCTCTTGTTGGAGGCTCCAAGCAGTGACCCTGCGACCACATGCACCCCTTGGAGACTTGCGGGTGTGAGAATGACGGTCTCATTTTTGTAGACACCCTCGAACCCGTCACGGATCCCGACGACCTCGATGTTGGACTTGGCAAGCACACGCACCAAACTTTCCAAGACCCCGTTCAAGCCTGGAGCATCTCCGCCTCCAGTGAGGACACCAATTCTCAAGGGAACCTCCCGCCAAAACTTTGACATCGTTTGAGTGAGCAACCTGGCACGGGACCCGGACTTTTTGATGGGAATCAACTCGTCCTAAGGCCGCTGTCGAACCACAGTTCCAGACTTTTTTTCGATCTACGTCGTGTTGAGAATTTGACGCCCTTCCCGATGAGATGTCCAGCTGTGATTCACGGGAAGTGGAATCATCCGCACGGAAAAAAATATTCACGGAGGGTCAACAATGCGTAAAGGGAGATAGAAACTATGGGTATGAGGGTATCAACAAACATGGCAGCGATTAATGCGCAGCGGAACTTGGTTGGAAGTCAGCGCGTGATGAATAAATCGATGGCCCAGTTGGCAAGCGGAAGCCGCATCAACATTGCAGCTGACGATGCTGCAGGTCTGGCGATTTCAGAACGATTGAAAGCTTCAATTCGATCGGCACGACAAGCCAATCGAAATGCGAATGATGGTATCTCGCTGGTGCAAACAGCGGAAGGCGGATTGAACGAGATTGGCAATATCGTCACTCGTTTGCGCGAACTGGGGATCCAGGCCGCATCTGACACTGTTGGCGACACGGAGCGTGGCTTCATTAACAAAGAGGTCACACAACTGTCTTCTGAAATTCAGCGTATTGCCAGCACAACAAAGTGGGGCAACACAAAACTGTTGGATGGGACAACTCCACAGTATGACTTTCAGGTTGGCTTGCACAACGTTGGTGAAGAGGATCGAATTTCTTTCGACGCTTCGAAAAACGTGGCAACATTGGATTCTTTGGGTTTGGCAGGACTGGATTACACATCCAAAGAGGGCGCGCAAAACTCTTTGGGCTTGCTCGATGACGCACAAACAATGGTCAACGGGTATCGTGCGAATCTGGGAGCTCTGCAGAACCGACTGACTTCAACTGTCGACAACTTGGCCGTTTACGAAGAGAACATGAGTGCCGCCAACAGCCGAATCCGTGACACTGATGTGGCACAGGCTTCGTCTGAGATGACTCGCAACAACATCCTGTTGCAAGCCGGTACGGCAACGTTGGCGCAAGCCAATCAGTCGACTCAGCTCGCTTTGAAATTAATCAGCTAATGATTTGAAGAAATTCGAATCCTACGAAACGGGAGTTCTCACAGGAACTCCCGTTTGCTTTGCGGAGTTCGTGACAAATTATTTAATTCGATCGATCCAACCGATTTGCGATCGAGATTTGGTCGCAATCGCAAGAGAATTCACCAGATCCAGTGCAACCTCTCGCCCAGGAGACCCCGACGACAAACAACTGGTGGTCGCAACTCCCAATTGCTGATCCCAAATCGTCACATTGCGACGAACACAGGCCTTGGCATCTTTCGATTTCAATTTGAAAACGGCCTCGATTTGTCCTCGCAAATACTGGCTTTCGCGCAGGCTCAGACTGCGCGCATCTTTGGCCGTTGCTTTTGCCGACCGAACAGTGCCGGTTTCACCACGGAATTGCACCAGCACAGAACTGACACGTCCGTCCATATTGGTCTGAACCAAGAACTGATTGGCAAGAATGGATTCACAGGTCAGCAACAAAGTGCAAAATGTGACAATTCTGACCAACACGGAAAGCCCCCAGTTTTTTCTCAAATGAGAAGGCCTTCATAGCCAATGCCACGAAGCACAAGCAAAAGAAAACCGAAATCGAAAGGCCATTAGAGGAAAAAGTGACCGCGTTTTAAAAAAATTTCAAAAGGATCGGTACTCAATTTTGATTATCAGCAGAGATTCCTCGCCAGAGGGCTTTTTGAGGGTGACTTCGTCACCCTTCATCTTTCCTAAAAGAGCGCTGGCCAACGGCGATTTCCATGACACCATACCCGCATCGATGTTCCATTCATCTTCGCCGACAATCTGGTAAGTTCGCATCTCTCCATCTTCGGTCTCGACTGTAATCCGAGCGCCAAATTTGACTTGCACGGATTGAATCAGGCCCGGGTCCACAACCTCCGCATTTTCAATTCGACCGGTCAAAAATCGAACTCGCGAATCGATTTCGCGCAGTCTTCGCTTGCCGTAAATATAATCTGCATTTTCCGAGCGATCGCCATTGCTTGCCGCCCATGCCACAGTTTCAACGACTTTCGGTCGCTCGACATTGAGAAGCTGTGCCAACTCGGAGCGCAACTTTTGAAAGCCAGGTGGCGTGATATAGTTTTTGGTCTTCAATCCGTCATCCTTTGCCGATTTCGCTTCTTTTCCCCGTGCTTGGTTTTAGCTTCACGGCGTCGACGCTGACTTCCTTTGGTGGGCTTGGTTTTGCGTCGAACTTTCGGAACAGTGAGTGCCGCCTCGACCAAGGCAATGAGTTTGGCGACAGCGCCTTTTTTGTTGCTGAGCTGATCTCGCTGCTCTTCACAGCGGATTTGCAAATTCAAATCCTTGTCCAAACGTCCAGCCAATTTCGTCAAAACCAAATGCTTCTGAAAAGGCGTCAAGACCGAAGAATGCTGCGGTGACCACAAGAGGATCACCGCACTTGATGTCTTGTTGACGTGTTGGCCACCTGGACCACTGGACCGCACAGCCAAAAAGGAAATCTCGTGGTCGGGAATATTCAATTTCACTGGGTGTTGCCGCTGGACGCCCTCGGGATTCGACACTTGCTACCTCGGGAATTCACTCTCGTACTTTTGTCGAGCAGTCAAGAAGTGCTTCTGGACTTATCTCTGTCTCACTTCGAACCGAAAGAGAAGCAGGATAACTGCACAACTTGATCTGAGCATGGAGGTTCAGTCTGAAGGCGTTAGGGCGACGTATTCTTTTTGCCGGCACTCTTTCATGTGGAGTGTATGGTCTGACTTTGGCGATTCACGAGGGTTTGCATTTGGATGCCGGCCCTCCTTCGAAGCTCAATCCTGTCGCTTCCATGGGATCGTTTTCCGGCACTGTTCACCATCGGCCCGCTTCACGTCTGATTTGGCAAAAGGTCAACACCGGTGAGTCAATTTACCCTGGCGAGTCGATTCGAACTTCCAAAACCGGACAGGCACGAATTGATTTTGTGGGCTCGGATCGCTTTCTTGAATTGGACCCTGATACTTTGGTGGTCATCAATTCGACAGAAAACGAAATTGCGTTGGATCTCATGGATGGGTCGCTGATGGTCAACGGTTCCAAAGATCCTGCCGCTTCCAATGCCGTTCTCACCCTCAATTCTGCAAAAGGAAAGATGGACCTGTCAAAATCAGTTGCCAGTCTTTCCAAGTCGACATCGGGAGTGGACCTGGTCGTACACAAAGGAACGGCGACAGCCGCTGATGGACAAACGGTTGAAAATCAAGAACGTGGAATTTCGATTCTTCGCCCCCTGTCCGACTCTCCCACAATTTTGAGTGGAGACAACAACGATCCCATTTCTTTTGCCTGGAAGGCTCAGCGAGCAAGTCCCGATATCGCACATTACCAACTGTGGATTGGCGACTCCTCAAAAAAACTGGCCAAGGTGGCCGAGACCAACTCTGGATCGATCTATCAAATCGACAGAAAGGTACCAATCGGTCGCCATTTTTTTCAACTCATCGCTGTCGACAACTCGGGAAAGCTGCTGGCCGAATCTCACTTGCAACGTTTTGAAATTCTCGTGAGAAAGCCGCCCAGTCTGATCAGCCCTGTGGATGGTGCGGAATTGGTCCGAGCGGAACCGACCTCGGCCATCCAATTTAGCTGGACGAAACCCAAAGAAAATGACGAGATACTTTTGCTTGTCGCCAAGGATCCCAAAATGGAATCGCTGGTCTCGCAACAAGCCGTCACGGGACAATCAGGGACGGGAAACCTCCCTGCCGGCACTTATTTTTGGCGACTGAGTGTCAAGTCACAGGGTCTTGCCCGCCCCTTGCAAAGCAAAATTTCACGGTTCTCGATCACCAACAAAGCCAAAGAACTTGGCTTGATCAAATGGCGTGCAAATTTGGAACATCAAACTTTTGTGCAAAAACCCGAAATCCATCTCAGCTGGGTCAGTGACCACCCCGAGATGATTCATCACTACAACATCAAAGTGTGGCCCAGCAGCAGCGGTCGCGAGCCAGCCTCTGACAGCAGTGGCGGAACTGTGCTTGTGGGCAAAGCCAACATCCAAACACCAGTTGAAAAACCCGGACTCTATTATGCGCTCGTGGAAGGCTTGAATGATCATCAGGCGACGATCGCAAAATCCCCAGTTCAAGAAATCAATTTGGAACCTCTTCCGGCTTTTCCAGCGCCCGATTTTTTACCAAAGACTGGTATCCTGCAGTCTTCTCCGAATGGATCTTTGATCTTACACTGGACTCCCCTTGAAAAAGCTCAGGAGTACCGCATTCAACTGGCCACCAGCGACGGTGAGCCCATCAAGACTGCGACATTCCACAAAACCAGCACCACTTTGGCCAACTTGCTACCCGGGACCTACCAAGTGCAGATTTTGGCAATCGATCAGTACGGTCGCGAAACGATGAAGGGATCCGTGCGGACCTTGAGCGTTCCTGACAACAGCGGCCTTTCAGCTCCTAAACTTAAAAAGGTGAAGGTGAATTGATGTCGTGCACGCTTCGACAGAACTTCAATTGCACCTTGGTTGCACTCGCGCTTGCGAGTGGCCACTGCGCATTTGCGAAGCCTGTCGAAGACAATCAAAAGCCATCGTCCTTCAGCCGAGAAATCTCTCTGGAGTGGGAACCCCTGGCTGACGCGAAGACTTACGACGTGCAAATTGAATCGTTGGAAAGTGCGACTGAACCCGAAAGCCATCACACAAAAGAATCTGAATGGAAGGGGCGCCTGGCGCTGGGTCACTACACTTTGAAGGTCCGCGGACGTGACCGTCGTAAAGTTCCGGGCAATTGGTCTCCCCCTGTGGAGTTTACGGTCAATATTGAAAATGCAAAAATTGAAACCCCTCGTGTTGATCAAAGGCTGAACAGTCAAGATCCCAACAATTTTATTTTCGATACCAAGTGGAAAAAGATTCCCGGAGCAATCGGTTACGAAATCGAGCTTGTTGACCAAGACGGTAAAGTTTTGCAACGAGAAAAAACCGAGCAAACTTCAATCTCGGTGACGGCCCCGGTCGCAAAAGAACTTCGTTTGCGGGTTCATGGACTGGGCCCTGGTGGCTACAACAGTCAAGACTGGGCGGAGAGCCACTTTTCTGTTGTCGGTCCGGCGCTTGAGAAATTTGAGATCCAACGGCCAGGCAATGCTTATGTGCGGGAAATCAGCTGGCAAACTCCGCCGCAGGCCGAGCAGTATGATTACAGTCTTTTGCGGCAAGATTCAAGATCTGGCAAGTGGCTGCCGGTGGACAAGAAAAACGGACTGACCACAAATCGATTGAATTTTCCATCGTCCTATCCCGGCGGGAACTATAGAATTTCAGTGCGCGCGAAGGCCAATCTTCGACAGAGCTCCCCCGTGGCTGAAATGATCTTCGATGTGGCGAAAGGCAGTCGTTCTCCGGCAGCCGAAGAGCTCGGACTGATTCGTGACTCTATTGATCCCGTCACAGGTTGGTTCGGAATCGCAAGCTATCTGATCACCTCGATTAGCTACCAAGGAGTGAACTCAGATCGAACTCCAAACCAACCCTTGAACGTCAATTTAGGTTCCGCAATTGGAGGAACCGGACGAGTGGGAGCCGGATACCTCAGCCATGAGTCTCGCTGGGGTTTTCTGGGAGTCGGTGACTACAGCGGGATCTCGGTCAATTCGAGTCTGATCAATTACGCTTCTCTTGAGGGCAATGCCATCTATCGATTTTTTCCCAACACACGTGGCGAAATTCGTCAGCACATGGGACTGTTCTACAAGCAGTTTCCAATCTTACAAGCCAACCTGACATCCAACATCATCGGCGGAACTGCCGCCGCCATCGGACCCCACTATGGCATTGAATATTGGTATGGACTGAATCGAACGATTGGCCTCCAGGCCAACCTGCACGGCTATATCAATTTGCTCACCGCGGGAACCCCAAGTGGTGGCGGTGTCACACCCTCGATTTCTTACCAAGCGGGCTTTCTTGGCAGCTATCGCTTCACCCGACGGATGACGGGCCTTGCGGGCTACGCCTTTCGCACGGACTCCATCAGCTATACGGCGAGTGATGGAAACACCAATTCCAGTTCCGTCATCGGTAACTATTTGAATCTCTTTTTGGAGTGGGCACTATGAGAATACCAATCTCGATCAAATTGATTCTTCTGGTCTCCTTGCTCTTGGTTGTCACAACTGCCTTTATTGCTGACAAAAGTTCCCACCAGTTTGTTGAAGTTCTGACCGACCGAGAAAAAGGTGGTAACTATTCCTCCGTCACAAACCGTTTGCGCCTGGTGGATTCGATTCTGTATTCAATGAAAGACCGTGTTGAAGTTTTAGGGACGATGCTCGCTCAAAAGGCGCAAAACAATCTCTCTTCTTCGAAGGATTTCGAAATCAACTTCGAAAAAGATCGAGATATCATCGCACTGGGAATTTACAAAACAAATGGCAACAGCGAGCAAAGAGTGGCGTTTGAAATTAAAACAGAATTCCTGGAGCCCTTCCACCTCCCGAATTCGTTTGTCGAAACGGCATTGAGATACGTCCACTTCCCGTTTCATTCGGTGATGGAGAAAAACATTGAGCTGGTGAACACAAGTTTTCCTCATGCCCCACCCATGATCACAATGGGGATCCCCATCCTGCAAGATGAAATGGGCAATGTCTCGCATATCGCCGTGGCCTCTTTGAGTCTCGATTCTTTGCAAAAGCCCTTTGTCGAAAAAACCGAGCGAACTCTTTTTCTGACGGATCGTCAAGGGACTGTCTTGGCACACCAAGATGAGGGACTTGCACTTTCACGGATCAACCTGGCCAGTTCCCCCATTGTCCAAAAGGCTCTGGCTGATCACAACTCCATTCCACAACAAACCCAATTCGCTGACCCCACGACACAAAAAGAGCAAATTGGAGCCTACGCCAAGTCTTCTTTTGGAGTGATTGCCTTTTCTCAAATTGAATTGGAGAAGATCTTGGAGCCTGCTCGCCAGGTCAACCGCGATGCTTTCTTGATCGCGGGCGAGGCCATTGCAGTGGCGTTCTTTATTTCATTTTTGTTTTCCATCAGTCTCACTTCGCCAATCGAAAAACTAGCGGACCTGATCCAAGTCGTCGCGCGCGGAAATTTCGATGTGCAAGCGCGACTTTTGGTGAAGTCTCACGACGAAGTTGGCGACCTGGCGACCGCTTTTGACAAAATGACGATTGGTCTCAAGGAGCGCGACAAAGTGAAAAGTTTGTTTTCGAAGTTTCACGGATCTTCTGTCGCGGACGACTTGATTAACAACGACGTGACTGTGGGCGGACAGAATCGCGATGTGACTGTGTTTTTTTCGGACATTCGGGGTTTCACGTCTTTTTCTGAGAATCGCTCTCCTGAACAGGTTGTGGAAATGTTGAATGAGTATTTTTCGGTGATGGTGAGCATCATCAACAAGCACGGTGGAGTCGTCGACAAATTCATCGGCGATGCCATCATGGCTGTTTGGGGTGCACCGAAGGAGACTCCCGATGACACTCGCAATGCGCTGACGGCTTGTTTGGAAATGCGGCGGGCCTTGCACATCCTGAACTCTAAGAGGCTCGAGTCGCAAGAGCCCGCGATTTTAATCGGCATGGGCTTGCACTCCGGTCGAGCGATCTCAGGAACCATCGGTTCCGAAGAACGCATGGAGTACACAGTCATCGGAGACACCGTCAATTTGACTTCCCGAATTGAAGCTTCGACCAAGGCGTTCGGCGCAGATCTTCTGGTTTCAGAAACCGTGGCCAGTCGTCTTCCAGATCAATTTGTATTCGAATTGGGAGGCACGGCCGAAGTCAAAGGCAAATCAGAACCCTTGAAGCTGTTCAAAGTGCGTGGGTTTCGGAAATCTGACGGCACAGTCGAGATCATCCAAACACCCTATTCAGATTATGAAAAGGGCCATGTCGACAAGGTGAAGGTTGCCTGATTCGACAACTTTCGGTACATGTTGAGAATGTCAAATTTGCAACCTGTGCGTGGAACTCAAGATTTTCTGCCGGATCAATCTGCACTTTATCGTGCGATTGAATCCCTTGCTCTGGGCACGGCTCGTCTCTATGGCTATCACGAAATTATGACGCCAATTTTTGAATCGGCCGATGTGTTTCATCGCTCTCTGGGCGAAACCTCAGACGCCGTCCACAAAGAAACCTACGACTTTTTAGACCGAGGTGGGGACCGCCTGACCTTGCGACCCGAAGGTACGGCGGGAGTTGTCCGTGCCTTTATTTCCAATGGAATGGCGCAAAATCTTCCCCTCAAATTGGCTTACACGGGGCCCATGTTTCGGTATGAGCGGCCCCAAAAAGGTCGCTATCGACAGTTTCATCAAATTGGTGTGGAGGCCTTGGGATTCGATGACCCCTGGGCGGATGTCGAATGCATGGCAATGGCTTGGCAGATCCTG
>Ga0209067_10001181_pt1 | contig 16408 bp, 17 predicted proteins | sample ColStrG_CSR_2013_FD_187199 | JGI IMG/M metagenome (GOLD analysis project Ga0209067, IMG submission 187199) | Freshwater sediment microbial communities in response to fracking from Pennsylvania, USA - Cold Stream Run_MetaG_CSR_2013 (SPAdes)... | ecosystem: Environmental > Aquatic > Freshwater >...
TTGGATTTTTCTGTTAGAGGGTAAAACTGATTTTCAAAACGCTAATCGCCAACTCACTCAAGCCACACTCGGCGCTTACTATCGCTTCAACCCTATTTTGCGTGCTGGGCTTTTTTACAAAAGGCAATACGGCACCCGCTATGACATCGACTGGGGTGAAGCACCCTCTTCAACAGCGGCTTCAGGATGGGTTTGGTTTTGGGCTGACACTAAATCGCGTGGAGAAGATATTCTCATCGCCGATGTGACACCTAGATTTTCTCTAAGTGCCTTGGGTGCACCCGACACCGCGTTTGAACTCAAAACAAGATTCTCTCAAAGCTCTTTGCAATCATTTCGTACACTCAATTTACGCCCAGGAATTTTTCATGCCTTCAGCGGATGGACTTTATACGCCTTAGAAGAGTTGTATTTTCCTCTTAATTACGGAACACAAACCATTTATCAAACCTGGTCATACCTAGGTGCTATTCTTCCTTTGAATTCTACTTTTCAATTCAATCCTTACGTCGCTTATGAAACTGAAGTCTGGAACGCCACTCCAGCTTTTATCACGCAAGTAGGCTCGGGTTGGACGCAAACATCTGCTCAATGGGTGACAGGGTTCATGCTGATTGTGAATGTGGAGTGAGTCGGTTACGACACAACTAGATTTCTATTCCCACTTATGAAATATTTAAATGAGGGGTAATTAGGAATGAAAAAACTCATCATAATTCTAGGTATGCTCATGGGTCTAGCACAAGCTTCAGCTCAAGATCACTCAGGGCCTGAGCATATGAAAGCGTGCAATAATTTAGTAAAGGCCTTGGACCAAGAAATCGATCAAACTCAATCTAACTACGAATCTTTCATTCCGCTCATCAATAGGCTTCCTGAAAATCCTGATTGTAAAGCGAACCCCATGATCATCGCCAAGATGCCACCCATGATGCGAACTCTCTTTCACAAAATCAGAGCCAAAGTTTATAATAAGGGTGGCGATGTTTCCGCTATTCAAAGCGCTATTAATCAGTTCGAAGCTAAATATAAAAGCCAGTAAGGCTTTTCACTGCCCATTGACTGAACTCAATATTTCGCGTTAAAATATAGACTATGGTCAATCGATCTATTAAGCCGCTGAAATCAAAGAGCTTTTTTATATTCGGAGCCAGAGGGACCGGCAAAAGCACCTGGATTCGAGATCACTTCAAGGGAAGTGAAATGCTTTATCTCGACCTACTTAATCTTGGCCTTCAAGATGAGCTACTGCTCAATCCAGAACGCTTTGATCAATTAGTGAACGCAAAGGAAAATCTCAACAAGGTTGTTGTCATTGATGAAATTCAAAAACTACCTAGGCTATTAGACCGAGTCCACTCACTCATCACTGAAAAAAAGAGAACCTTTATTCTTACAGGCTCAAGCGCACGAAAACTAAAACAGCAGGAGGTTAATCTACTGGCTGGAAGGGCACTGGTTTATCATCTCTATCCGCTATCAACCCTTGAGCTAGGAGAAAACTTTGACCTAACAAAAGCCCTTGAACGTGGAGGACTTCCCGACGCCTACTTAGCTGCTTCAGATGAAGAAGCTAAGGAATTCCTCAGCGCCTATGTCTACACCTATTTAGAAAAAGAAATTCAGCAAGAACAATGGGTAAGAAAAATAGAGCCATTTAGAAAGTTTCTAGCAGTAGCAGCTCAAATGAATGGAAAAATTATCAATAGAGCTTCCATAGCAAAAGAAGTGGGTGTCGATAGCATGACCATCGCTTCGTACTACGAGATACTCGAAGACACGCTTTTGGGTGTGCCACTCCCCGCCTATCATCAGTCAGTTCGAAAAGCTCAAAAACAGGCACCAAAATTCTATTTTATTGATACTGGCATTAAACGTGCTGTTGAAAAAACAACTCGAGTGCCTCTCTTGCCAAAAACCTCGGCCTTTGGAGAGGCGTTTGAACATTGGATTTTCTTAGAGCTTTATAAGCAAGCAAGCTATCGGCGACTTGATTGGAGCTTCTCTTATCTACGCACTAAAGATGATCTAGAAATTGATCTCATCGTGCAGCGTCCTGGAGAGAAAAAACTTTTAATTGAAATAAAATCTAAAGACAAAGTTAGCGAAAAAGACGCAAAAGCACTCGAAACCTTAGGCAAAGATCTAGACCCTAAATCTGAAAGAGTTATTTTATCAAGAGATCCTCTGGAACAGAAATTTGGTGGAACCCAAGCCCTCTATTGGAGAGATGCCCTGACCAAGTGGTTTAAGTAACTAAAGATCCATCACAATCGGCAGTACAACGGGCTTCTTACCGATATTCGTTTTGAAAAAACGACGGAGTTCAACTCGCACGTTTTCTTGCAGATCAAAGCTGTAATCTCCGCCATCAACCGAAGTTTCGTAATCGACAATCACAGTCTTCACGCGTTTCACTGCTTCTTCGATCAAAAAGCCTTCTAAGTTTTCGTGCACTAGGCCTTTAAAAATAACTTCAGGCTCAGATAAAACTCTTCGGTTCTCTTGATCACGCACGAGTAGCGCAAACACAATACCGGTCTCACCCATGAGCTTGCGGTCCTTGAGCATCAACTTCGAGATATCGTTACCATCTCTGCCTTCGACAAAAATTCTCTTCTCTTCAAAATGTTCAATGAGCTCTAAGCGATCAGGGGTTACGCTTAATAAATCACCATTGGAAGTAATTCGAACGCGCGATTCAGGAACTCCGCACTCTTTAGCTAAAGCTGCGTGCAAAACTAAATGACGATACTCGCCGTGAATAGGGATGAAATACCGCGGCCGACAAGCCTCTAGCATTGATTTCAACTCTGGGCGTGTCGCATGCCCTGAAACGTGAATCTCTTGCACCGACTCGTATAAAACTTTTGCGCCCGTCTTGAAAATCTGATTGATCATGCGGCTGATGGGCTTTTCATTGCCTGGAATGAACTTAGAACTCAAGACCACCATGTCTTCAGGTTGAAGTTTGATTGTCTTATGATCGCCATAAGCAATGCGATTTAAGGCTGCTCTAAACTCACCTTGGCAACCGCTCGATATCACCACCACTTGGTTACGCGGATACTCAGAAAGATTATCAGGCGAAATTAAAATCGATTCGCTGCCTTTGAAAAACTCAGCCTCAAGCCCAAGCCTAGTATTTTGCTCCACACTGCGACCACAAAGTGCAACCTTCTTACCCATCCTCTTAGCTAAGCTCAACACTTGGCCCATGCGACCAATGTTCGATGAGAACATCGAGATCACGAGCAAGCCTGTTTGATCGTGGATCAACTGCTCAAACTTTTTATGAATGATGTTTTCGCTTGGCTGATGATCGCATCGCTCAACGTTAGTTGAGTCTGACATTAAAAGTAGAACACCCTTGTCACCTGCCTCTTGAAACTTGCTTAAGTCTAACTCAGAACCAAAAAACGGCGTAGGGTCGATTCTAAAATCGCCCGTATGAATTACTTTTCCCTGCGGAGTATCGATGATCAATGCCACTGCATCGACAATCGAGTGGTTCACTGAGACGGTTTGAATCCCAAACCCACCTACTTGAATTTTCTCACCTGGATGAAATGTTTTGAATTCTACACGGTCTGAAAGACCTGCTTCAGCCACTCGCTCGCGCACCATGAGTGTCGTGAAGGGTGACGCGTAGATCGCTCCATGAAGCCCAGCCTTGATTGCAAAAGAAATAGAACCGATATGATCTTCATGCCCGTGGGTCAGCACCATGCCGCGGTACTTATCGCGTCTTTCAACCACGTAACTAAAATCAGGAATAATAAAATCGACACCGAAGTGATCAAGCTCGCTAAATAACAAACCGCAGTCGATCAGAAACAAATCTTGGTCGTTTTCTACGACCATGCAGTTCATTCCAATTTCGCCTAGGCCACCTAGAGGAAGGATCTTAAGGCTACTCAATGTTTTTCTTTCAGGCTGATATGCGAGGCCACGACATCGGCTGCTGCATCGGTTTCTTCACCCACCGTGATATCGGCGTACTTCTGCGTTGGCTCTAAAAACTGCTGATACATGGGTCTCACTGTATCATAGTACTGACGGATGATCTGATCGAGTGTTCTGCCGCGTTCACGCACGTCGCGGTGAAGCCTTCTAATAAAACGAATATCGGCATCGACATGGAGATAAATTTTGAGATCTAAAAGGTCACGAATCTCCTGATTCCAAAGTGTGAAAATTCCTTCAATGAGTAGAACCTTACAAGGGCCAATCCACTCGACGTCGGCCTTACGACGGCTCAGCTTATAATCATAAACTGGCATAGGAACCTTTTGACCATTGCGGATACGGGTCAGATGATCTCTTAAAAGATGCCAGTCAAAGGCTTCGGGATGGTCGAAGTTGGGCTCGCCATGAATTTTAAGGTGCGCTGGAGGCGATGGTAGGTAGTAAGAATCTTGGTGAAGAATAGCGACCTTATGGTCACCCACGTGTCTCAGAATCTTCTTGGTGAAGGTTGTTTTTCCGGAGCCTGAGCCGCCCGCGATTCCCACTAGATACATGGGGAATTCTAGTAGCATATGTTATAAGATCGGTCCATGAGTCAGCTGAGGCGATTTTTATGCCCCCGATTACCCACTGATAAAAGCCCTATTGAGCTCGATCAAGACGAAGCCCACCATGCACTTAAGGTTTTACGCCTAGGTGATGGCGCCACCGTCTACGCCACCGATGGCCTTGGCCAGGGCGTAATGTCGGTCCTCAATATCATTCGTAAGGGTGACTCTACCCGTGTTTATTTGAGAGCCGACGGCAAGACTGATGTCGAAGCCCCAGGCGCTATCTTACCGATAAGGTTAGAAGTTTCGATCTTAAAGGGCGATGCCATGGACTGGGTGATCGAGAAAGCTGTTGAACTAGGTGTGCAATCTCTTGCCCCCCTTCACTGCGATTTCACTGTGGTTCAAATTCAAAAAAAGGGTGCTGATAAGTTTCAAGAACGCTGGCAAACCATCGCTGACCAGTCTTTAAAACAGTGCGAGCGATTGACCGGACTAAAGGTTTTACCTCCTCAACCCATTCGTGAATATTTCAGCAAGCCCGTGCAAGGCACAACCTTTTGGTTAAAAGAGCGCTCTCCAGATGCCAAGCCCTTAGAAAAACTCTTACAAAAAACAGCTGCGCCTACTGGCTTACTCGTGGGCCCTGAAGGTGGCTTTAGCCCCGATGAAATCGCCATGCTTTCAAGAACCCCAGGCGTTGTCGCCGCATCTCTTGGGCCCTTGGTTTTAAGAGCAGAAACCGCTGCCATTGCGAGCACTTCGGTCGCAGCTTCGATCTTAAGAACTGACTTGTGAGTTACACCGCACTACGCTAAGATCCAACCAGATGAGCGAGATGGAAGAACCCAAACTCAAGTTTAAACCGATCACTGAAGGCCTTGGCTTTCATCCATTTTCAGATGGTCTCCCCTACGCCCCGCAGTCGCCTCAAGCTAAAAAAACGATGGGAACAGGAGCTGTAGCTGCAGGTCCTGCGAAGATCGTTCTACCTCAACAAAAGTTTGTTAAAGAAGCAAAGCCTGCTCCTGCAGCCGTCGTGCAACCCCCAGCATTTCAAAAGTCTTTTATTGAAGCGCGCCTCAACATGCCTTCAATGCTTTATCCATTAAAGCGCGTGATGGCTTTTGTTTTAGATACTGTGTTTCACCTTTCTTTAGCCGTGATCGCTCTTTATGGCCTCACCACATGGTTGAACCTGACCTTAAACGGAACAGAACCCAAAGAATTTTTCGTCGTAGCAGCTCTTCTTTTTGCAATTACCAATAGCGTTTTGACTTTGATGGAAGAACTGCTTTTTGGATCGAGCATGGGTGGAAAAATCATGGGCCTTGAACTTCAAGGCGGGGCAGGAAAGATTTTACTACGCGGACTTTTATTTCCACTCAATATTTTAACTTTGGGCTTAGGCCTTCTCATGATGTTTTTTGATGACGAAAGACGAGCCCTTCACGACCGCATTTCAGGACTAAGACCGATTGAAAAGTAAGATCTTGAGCCCCAAGGCTCTCAAGAAAACTCTCACCAAGCTTCAAAAGCAGAAAAAGAAAGTCGTATTCACTAACGGTTGCTTCGATATTCTTCACCGTGGACACGTCACTTACCTGGCACAAGCAAAAGCGCGTGGAGATATTTTAGTCGTCGCTGTGAACTCAGACGCATCAGTTAAAAAATTAGGTAAAGGCCAAGGCAGACCTGTGAATAACCTGAAAGACCGAATGGCTGTTATTGAAGCCTTAGGCTGCGTTGATTTCGTCACTTCTTTTAATGAAGACACTCCACTCAAACTCATCACACTTTTACAGCCTAATGTTTTGGTCAAAGGCGGTGATTGGAAACCAGAACAAATCGTAGGTTCTAAAGTTGTTCTTGCCAGTGGTGGAAAAGTATTCTCGCTTCCCTTTGTGAAGGGCAAAAGCTCTACTGGGATTTTAAAACAGATTCAATCACTTTAAGTTTAGCTTCAAACTTCGGGTCACTCCAATGTGGCACATACTTCTTGATGAGTTTTCCTTTGTAAAAAATACTGATGCTGTAACTGCGCTTGAGTAATACCTCATGCACGTAGGTAGCGAAAGATTCTGCAAAATCGTCTGTAAAATTAGTTGTCGCGTAGAGTGTCACAAAATTTGTTTGCTCTAGTTTTGAATAAATATCAGCTGCTTTGCTAAACTTTGTTTTTGATTTCGGCCCTCTGTAGTAAGCAATTTTAGCGCGCTCTGGAAACTGCTCATCATACTTGCTGATAATTTTTTTATCCGCACCTAAAGTCCAAGATAATGAAGAGAATGAAAAAGGTGACGGGTCAGCAGTTGTGATGTGTTCCCAAGAAGGGTGCACTCCTTCACCAATTGAAATCACATGGGCTAACTCGTGCAAAAGAATAAACTGGAGCGCATTTTTTCTGCTATTAGACTGGGGTTTCTCTATTTCAGCTTCGATTTTATAATCAGGATTTTCTAAAAAAGGAGAATTTTCTTTCCATGTTAACCACTCATTGGCTTTGCGATTCAGTACAGTCACATCTAAAGCCACAAAGCCTGCAACTTCTTTTTTATTTTCATCGAAAATAGAGTCTGTATCAGCCGACCCGCCTAAATCATTAACAATAAAAATGCCCACTAAGTTTTGATTCAACTTCTTTTTTGCGAGTTCAGGAAGTTCTCTTAGCGCATCTTGAATGTCTTTTTTTATATCCGCAGTAAGAGTTGCTGCTACTGGGCGATTAGGCCAGCCCTGATCTATGTTTTCTTGATTGATACAATCCAAAAGTTCAGACGGTGGCACCATGATCTTTTGCTCTAGAGGTAAGGCTAAGGTACCTTTCTCTTTCCAAAACGAGAGTTGTCGTACGACATGCTTTTTAGGATCAAATTTAGAAGGTATAGATGCACAAGAAGAAAGCAGCCATAGACTTGCTACCGCTGCTATGAGTCTCAAATTTATTTTCCGCCTTTAATCAGACGATCAAAGATACTGACCGAGGTCAGTGCAAATCCCCAGGCTAGGCAGACAAAGAAAGCTCCGCCTTTTGGAATTGAAGCCACGTACATTTCACGAAACGACGACAAGAAAAGGTTAACCCAGAAAATCCAAGTGAACACACCCCAGGTAAAGCCCACACCCAAGAGCGGTAAAAAACGATTCGTGCCGGTGAAGTGTCCAAAGAGCACACCCCAAAAAACTGAAAATACTTCAATGGCTAAAATGCCGGGAAAAATCGAAGCTGAATTATCGTAATCCATCGCTGCTCCACCCATGAATGGAATGGCAGCTACTTTAACGGGGTACCAAAGGTCCATTCCGTTAGCCTTACAGAGCATCATCGCAAAAAGAATGAGCACAGCACTGGCCACTACTCCTGCCAAGGCTCCAGCAACCCAACGAGCGGGGTCTCTGCGTAACCAAATGGCAACAATATCCAAGTCTTGTTCTGTCTGAGTCGAGTGTGTGTTCATATGTACCAAGTTTAACTCAAAATATTACCGATGCATAGATCGGCGCTGACGAGCCCAAACAATCCTATCTTGCACCGGGCCAAAAACGAGGGCCGAAAATGCTCCACTGAAGAAAAGAGGAATCCAAAGTACCAGCATTGTTTTGACATCTCGCATCCATGAGCAAGTGATCAAAATGCCTGAAATAAACACCAACCAAAACAAAGCCCAAGCATGGGCGATGCTCACTAAGAGCTTTTTTAGCTGAGGATGAGCCTCAGCCTGTAACACGACTATCAGAGACGAAAAACACAGAACATTGGCGATCAAGACCGAGAATAAGAGTTGGTCATACTCAAGAGCCAAGAAAGTTTTGCCCAAAAACAAAGTTACTGCAGTACCTATCAGACCAAAGATGATCGCGTTCATGTCATGATATCGTAACGCATATGACTCCCTGGATAAAACAAAAAGACGCAGATGTTTTGCTCAGGCTTTGGATCCAGCCTAGAGCTTCAAAAAACGGCGTTGTTGGAGTTCATGGCGATCGCTTAAAAATTAGAATCACCGCTCCTCCTGTCGACGGGGCCGCTAATGAAGCTATCGCGAAGTTTTTGGCGAAACTCTGTGGAGTAGCCTCGTCAAATATTGTTTTTCTGAGAGGTGAAACTGGGAAAAATAAAGATATTTTGATTTTAAATTCACGAGTGGGTGACATTAAAGATAAACTCTATCTTGAGGATAAGGCTTGATCCATGAGTCCTAAAATCATCGACTCGCACGTGCATATTTTTCCCGATCCACTGGCTCATTGGTACGAAGAAGGTCGCACCAAAGTGCAGCCCTACTTGCCTCTGCCTCATTGGTCTGAACTAAGACAACTCGGCCGCGCTCTCATGACAGGCTACACAGAGTCACTCCAAAGTGTGCAACCCATGATGAGATACCTTCCTGAAAGTGTGCGCTCAACGCTCGATGTGGTGGGAACCATGGGAAGCCTTCCTGGTTTTTTAGTCGAATCGAACGTTGATGATCTCAAACAACGTATGCAGAAAAATGGCGTCTCACAAGCTGTCGTGGTGGCTCATCCGCCCTTTGCTCCTAACGAATTAGTTTTAAAAGCAGCACATCAAGACCCCTCACTCATTCCTTGCGTTTACATTCCTACTGAAACCAATAAGCCAGCTCAGGCTCTTAAAAGGCTAGTAGAAGAAGAAGGCGCACGCGCTCTTAAAATTCATACCGCTGCAGATGGCGAAGCGCCTTCTGCTCCAAGGTACCGAGCCCTCTTAAAAGCTGCGGGCGATTTAGGTATTCCGGTCATCATCCATACGGGCTGCGTGCATACGGGCTTCATCTATAAAAAACCAGAACTAGCCTCAGTAGAGCTATTTGTTCCTTGGTTTAAAAATTATCCTCAACAAAAGTTTTTACTCTCTCACATGAACTTTCACTCACCTGACCAGGCGATCGAGCTTTGCGAAAAATATCCCTCACTCTATGTCGATACCTCCTGGCAGCCTGCCGAAGTGATCGGAGAAGCTGTACGACGAATTGGCCCAGAACGAGTTCTCTTTGCGTCGGATTGGCCTATCATGGGACGAAATATGGATGTCGCCATTCGTAGAATCAACGATGCCGTCAGTAGCGGGTTCATTCAGCAAAGCGATGCCGATTTGATTTTAGGCGAAAACGCAATTCAGTTTTTCAAACTAGCGGCTATTTAAAAGAGAGGAAGATCTATGCATCAACAACTTGAAGGTAAAACCATCCCTGTAGATTGGAAACGGTTTAAAACGAGCGATTTTATTCCCACGCTCAAAACTAAAATTAATCAAACACGCGTGGCTTTAGATAAAATCGCTAAAAATACCGAGAAGCCCACCATCCAAAACACGCTTCATGCTTTTGATTTTGCATTTGAAGATCTTGATCTTCTTTCATCCATTTTTGGAACACTTCAGGGTAATTTGCTCACTGAAGAGATCAAGGCGATTCAAAACGAGTTTCAAGAACTCTTAGTTCAATTTTGGAATGAAGTGATTTTCAATGAAGCTCTTTTTAAAAGAATCAAAGCGCTCCACGATTCTCACCCAGCTTCGAAACCTAATTGGATGCTCGATCGTTTTTTTATCATGTTCAAACGCGAAGGCGCACTTCTAGGTAAAGATCAGAAAAAAGACTTGGCCGAACTCAATCAACGCCTCTCTGAGCTCAGCATTACTTTTGGTAATCATTGGATGACTAAACTCAGTGAAGTGAAGCTGATTGAAAGTGACCCTAAAGTATTTGAAGGTTTGCCTCCTGAGTTTATCGAGCGAGCTAAGATAGAAGGAGAAAAGACGGGTCACCCAGGCAAGTACGTCATTAACTTCAGAGGTTCAGCACCCACTCAGATTTTAACCTTAGCGAAATCTAAAAAGCTGAGACAGCGCGCTCTTTATGCTACGGCCCAGCCAGAACTCGCTTCGAAATACTTATCGCCTGAAGAATTAGGCCATCCTGAAAAGGCTGAGAACAGACCCGTTGTTCTAGAGATTGTCAGGCTTCGCGAAGAACGAGCAAAACTCTTAGGTTATTCTTCGCATGCTGAATATGAACTCGAAGAGCGCATGGCTAAGACTCCAGCCAAAGTAAGATCATTTTTGAAAGAGCTTTTAGAGGTGACTTATAAAAAGGCTAAAAAAGAAATTAAAGACATCGCCGATTTTGCAAAAGAAAAATACGGTCATGAAAAACTCGAGCCCTGGGACTTAGATTTTTATCAAAACCTTTATGAACAAGAAAAAATCGGATTTAACGAAGAAGAGCTTAAACCTTACTTTGAATACCACGCTACACTTCGTGGCTCGCTCGACTTCATTGAGAAACTTTATGGAATTGAGTTTTCAGAAGATAAAACCCTCACCACCTATCACCCCGAAGTGAGATCGTTTCGAGTCAAAGACTTAAAATCGAAAAAAGAGATAGGCATTCTTCACGCAGACCCATTTGCACGAGAAACCAAGCAGAGTGGAGCTTGGCAAAATACGGTTACCAGCCAAGGGCTTTACAGCGACGGTATGAGACGCCCTGTGGTTTCGATTCATTTTAATTTTGACCCACCGATGGAAGGCCAAAAGACGCAGCTACGCCTACGTGAAGTTGAAACCATCATGCACGAGATGGGTCATGCGATGCATAGCCTATTCTCGGATGTTGAAATCAGAAAATTCGCGGGTACCAATGTGTTCTGGGACTTTGTTGAGTTCCCATCAACCGTGATGGAAAACTGGGTATCAGAGGCCGATTATCTGAAGAAATTCGCCAAACACGCAAAAACAGGTGAAGTGATTTCAGACGAATGGATTAGTAAAATTAAAAAGAAGCGTACTTTTTTAAAAGGCATGGAGTATTTACGTCTGGCTACTTTTGCCTGGATGGATATGGAGTGGCACGATAACGGAGCCAAAAAAGGTGAGACGGTCGAAGAGTTCGAAGAGCGCGTGCGTAGGCCCTACAGTCTTTTTCCGGATTACCCTATTTCACTACTCTCTCCGCGCTTCTCGCATCTGTTTAACGGTGGCTATGCGGCAGGATACTACAGCTACGCTTGGTCTGAGATGATCGAAGCCGATGGCTTTGCATTTTGGAATCAAGACCCTAAAAAACGTACTGAGAAAGCCCAAGCCTTAAGAGATCTCATTCTTAGACAAGGTGGGAGTGAAGACCCCAATATCCTCTACAAAAATTGGCGCGGAAAAGAATCGACCTCTGACGCCTTTTTTACCAAGGCGGGCCTTAAGTGAAGAATATGATCTTCGATTTTGGTGGCGTGATCATCCCCATCGATTTTGAAGCTCCCATTCGTGCGTTTAAGAAGCTAGGCATTGAATTAGAAGGTGAGTTTTCATTTCTAAAACAAGACCCGATCTTTGATCGCTTTGACCGTGGAGAGGCTTCTTCAAAAGAAGTGCTTGGTTTTTTTAGAAGCAAACTACCTGCAAAAAGTAACGCCACTGATGCTGATCTACTTCACGCTTGGAATGAGATTTTAGGTGTGATGCCTAAGGCTCGCATTGAATTACTCGAGCGCTTACAGAAAAAATACCGCCTCTTCATGCTCAGCAATACGAACCCACTTCATATTCAGTGCATACGCGATCACGACCCACTCATGCCTAGAATGGAAGCTTGCTTTGAGAAGCTTTATTTTTCGTATGAGATTGGCCATAGAAAGCCAGAAGAGAAGTCTTTTTTAACCATCACAGAAGAGCAAGGCATTGAAGCCCAAGACACTCTTTTTATCGATGATCACCCGTTAAATATTTCGGCAGCGCAAAAGCTTGGATTCCAAGTTTTGCACTGTCGATCTGAACTTACGGATTTGATGAAGAAGTACTGACTTTGCTATTGAGTCCAGCAAAGTACTGGCTGAGTTGTGCTTCAGTCATGTCTTCGCCATTCAAGTTATAAGTAGCAACACCGTTCACGATTTTGCTCTTAACGTCGACTAAGAAGTTAGAGAACGTGATTTTCATTTCGCCATTTCCATTCAACGACGATTTTGAAGCGCTAGTGGCTTTGCTCATTGTCATATTCATGTTCATAGAAACACCAATGTCTCCATATTTTTGGGAAGTGAGTTTTCCATCCATGCCCATCACCATGCTGATCGTGTTAGATGCAGCATCCGATGAAGTGCTTGATGTGATGGTGAGATTGATACCGTCGATATCATTGTAAGACTTCATGTCAGCATCAGATGTTGAGTAGACAAAAACGATTTTGGCGCTTCCCGATGAAGCGGAGCTGATGGTGATGCTGAGGCTGATAGGGCAAGCAGCTCCTGCGACAGTTACAGTGGAGCCTGCAGAGGTAGCTGTACAATCACCTTTATCAAAAGCTTTCTGAAGTTTGTCAGACATTTTTTGAAGGTTAGCGTCGGTAGAAGTGTCCGCTGAAGCTGCTGTCTTAGCTGCGAAAGCAAACATGCCTGGTAACTGGAATCGGCCTGAAGGAGCCTTGCTGCTACCTGCTGATGCGGTTGTGTCGACACGGCTGGCGCTGGTAGAAACATCCATGATGACTTGTTTTTGTGCATCAGTGAGTTTTCCTGCTGATGGTCCACAAGAAACTAGTCCTAATAAAGCTAATGAGAGAACGATTTTTTTAATTGGTAAGTTCATAAGAATCCCCTTTCGAATCTTGAAGGGATACTTAACTAGCTGAGTGTAGAAATACAAACATTAAGTTAAAAAGCGAAAGCTAAATCGCCATCCTTGCCGCGCCGCAGCGCGCGCTCACATCGCGTTCCTATGCTTTTAAGCCACTGGTCGATCTGTTTTTTATTAATTCTATAATAATTATAAACACCTGCCACCGTAAGAGTAAGAAGCGCTACCGTTCCTACATCTTCTCGCCCAGACATGGACATCAAAGAACCGAAGTTCGATATCACAGAACCAATAGCTGTGAGAATTTGCGTACGAATAACCAAGCGCCTGCGATTTCCACCTTCAGCCAATAATTTCTCTTCGTCAGCAAAAACGGTGTTCTCATAAATTCCCTGGCTTCCAGTGGCAAATAAAGCGGGCTTAACGATCTTACCGCCACCCGCCGACATACCCAGCGCCATAAACCCTAGCTCATTAGCTTTAATGAAGAGTGCTTCGGTTCCACCCCAAAACACAAAAAGATTAACCATTCTGTCTGCAAATTGTAAGGCGCGTGGAGCCTCTGACTTCCCGGTCCACTTCGTGTAGAGAGCCGACATTTTAGCCTTATTAATGAACTTACTAAACCAAGGCATGATGTATCCAAAAAACCCAGAAGTTGCCCCAGTAATCAAAAATCCACCCGCAATGGCCGTGGCAATATCAACGTTTTTAAATGCGACAAAACCATAGGCCATGGCAACGCCGCTTAAGGTAAGACGAATGGTCGTAAAGATCACCTGATTATGTTTGTAAACATAAGCAACCTGCCGGTTGCTCAAAATACTCGTTATCGAAAAGCCCCTGCCCTTCAAAACCTGTTTTGCTAGGTCTTTTTTACCATCATCCTCCTGTTGAGGCGTACGCCCTGGGTCGCCGAGAAAGGTTTGCGACACAATTCCTAAATTTGGATTTTTAGCTAAATCTTCCGAGAGTTGTTTGTCTAAATGTTCAGACCATCTTTTAATCGAAGCCTCATCATCATCGATCACACCCATCGTGACTTCAGTGGTCTCTTCTGCTGTCAATCCAGGAAAATTCATGGTGATTGAAAAATCGTCTACTTTTGCAGGGGCTTCTGCATGCACGGGTGATGTCGATAAATGAAGTAATAATCCAAGAAGTAAAATCACATGATCACCAGATGTCTTTCTTCGGCGTGTTCTCTCAGTTGTAAACCCTTGTTGGCAGCAGCAAAATATGCGGGTGCCTCTACTGCGCTCAATGCATCGATTCCTGTTATTTTTTTCTTCCACTCTTTCTCGGCTTCAATGAAGGTGCCTTTAGGTGTGAAACCCAGACACGCAATTGAAGTTAAGCCCAACCTAAACGCCATGAGGCTTAGGATGTTTTTCAATGTTACCGGAGAAGGATCTGACTGAAAAGTGAGAGTTCCACTGAGTGAGGGATAAATCATTTGGAGTTCTCGCATCTCTGCTAAGAATGTCGAAAAACTGCCGAAAGGAAGCTCGCCCAATTCTTGAAGGGACATTCCCGACCAAGTTTTGACAGCAGGGCCCATGAGGGGTGTTCTCATCAAGGCATCTACCCAGGTTTCAACGTTCCACTCCACTAATCTTGGAAAACCCATCAGCGGAGAAAATTTGTAAGGGTCGATCAGCTTATCCCATCTTTTACGCACAATTTCTTGGAGATCTGTTCCATAAATTGAACGACGCGGCGAAGTGAGTGTTAGAATTTTAGGTTCAATCAAATAAAGACTATTAATGATTTTTGGATTTTTATGCCAATTCACACCACCTACAACGGTTTTTGTAGATGAGATAATCGCAGGATGATTGACCGCCTCAGAATCAATCGCATCACCGCGTTTGAGATAAAGCTTTGTTCTGAACTTCATCATATCTGCCCAATACGGAATTGAGCTAGTGACAGCGGTACTGAACGAAGGAATATTTAGCATGGGTTGATTCCAAAGTTTGACACCTAAATCAGTAGCAATTGTTTCTAATAATTCAAACACGGGCGCAAAGCTGTCTTTAAAATCGTGTAGATCTTTAAACTGCGGTGTGATGATTTCAATTTGATGTGGATGATGGCGGTAACGAACAGTGGTGACTCGTCCCTGATCATCTTTCTTTGAAATTCTCCAAATCAATGGGCCCATTTCATCAAAGTTAAAACTTTCAAAAGCAGTCCATCCCCTTTGACCTGAAAGTCGGGTCATGAACTCTTGTGACAAATCAGATTCAATAGGCTTATGATTTTGATCTACTAAAAAACATTCTTGCTCTAATCCGATGGTGAGCTGACCTAAGTTTTGCTCTACAGAATACACGCCTGCCATTCGGTCCTGAAGGAACCGATGAATCTCAAGTCGCAGGTTTTGCGTTGACTCTTCTTGAGCCTTTTCTTGTGCAGACACCATCTCGATGTCTTATCGGTAAACTCTTGTTATGATGTAAGGAATTCATGCCAACGCATGAATTTCAGGTGGCTTTCATCAATCTCGTCACTTCTTTGACGTTCCCTTTTTATCAACTTTGACTTTTAGGTAGTCAATATAGGCTGAACTCATTTCTCCGACACCTTGAACTGCAGTCTGAGCGGTCCAATAGTCGTTGCCCTTTCGAGTCGAAATCGGAAAAAGCTCGAGCACCTGGTCGGCTTCTGCAATCTTTCCGTGGTCCATATAACTGAGAACAATTTCTCTTAAAATAGATGGGTTTCCAGCAGCTCCATGAGCAGCATTCCATAAAAGTTTAAATGCTCTTTCGTTTTCTTTGATTTTGAAAAAATGCTTAGCACAAATCACCATTCCAGCGCAGATATACTTAACTACGATTTCGTCTTTATTTCCTAAAGTTAAAAAGCTTTCGTAGTATTGCTGAATATCATCTATATTTCCGGTCTTAATCGCCAAAGTTAAAAGTACGGGTAGTCTTTTAGTATTGAGAGGAAAAATATTAGAAATTCTTTTTACTACTGAATACGAATCGTCCCATCTACTTTGACTTTGCAAAAACTCAAGTAACCCGACTAAGCAACGGTAGTGAATTTCGTTATAACCCAGACCCTCTAAATAACTTTTTTCTGGTTCTTGAACCAATCTTTTTAAAAACTCAAAACTCCCACGATAGGCTAAGGCTAGTGCGGGTTTTGAATGCAGAGGAATAGCTTCATTGAGGGTTTGAATAGCTAAATCTAGTTTTTTTGCAGTGGCGTGCTCAAGTGCTAAATCGATTTTTTTCAAGTATGGATTAGGTTCGATTTTAGCTTTTACGCTTTCTAAAAT
>Ga0209067_10001182_pt1 | contig 16403 bp, 18 predicted proteins | sample ColStrG_CSR_2013_FD_187199 | JGI IMG/M metagenome (GOLD analysis project Ga0209067, IMG submission 187199) | Freshwater sediment microbial communities in response to fracking from Pennsylvania, USA - Cold Stream Run_MetaG_CSR_2013 (SPAdes)... | ecosystem: Environmental > Aquatic > Freshwater >...
ACACCGGGCTCGACCCGGCGCACGTCGAACGTGATCGCGGAGATGTCGCGACGCATCTCTTGAAAGACCCGCCCGTCACCCAGTGAACTGGTCACCGCCGCGCCGGTCTCGACAAAGCCGACCTTGGCGTAGAAGGCCTTGGCCCGATGCATCGCCGAGGACACGTACAGATGCAATGCGTCCACGCCCTCGGCCGCCGCCCACGCGCTCACCGCGTCGACGAGTGCGCGAGCGCTCTGGCCACCGCGCGCGAGCGGTGAGACGTACATCGCGAACAACCACCTCGACCCGGGACGTTCGTCGTGCGTCTCGCCGCGCGCCATGCCCACGACCTTGGTGTCACTCTCAGCGAGGTAGAAGTTCCATTCGCTCGCTTTGATGGACCACGTCTCCTCACTCCACTTCGCGCATTCGTCGTAGGTGTCACCGAAGGCGTCGGGAGAGTCGCCGAGCGCTTCGAGGCGTATCGCACGAAGCGCCGCGGCGTCGCTCACGCCGCCGGGGCGCACCCGCACGCGGGGCTCGCTCACCCGTCACGCCGCGGCAGGCGCGCCGAGTAGATTGAGTAGCCGTCGATCTGGCGCACCATCAAGGTGGCGATCGCCGTCGCGGTCATCATGGGGATCATGAGATCGAATCCGTTGTGAGCAAGCTCTAGGACCAGCACGAGGCCTGCCAAGGGCGCCTGCATCGCGGCGCCGATCATGGCCGCGGCCCCGATGAGCGCGAATGCCCCGACCGGGGAGCCAGGCCAGAGGTGGGTCCAGGCGAGCCCCAGGAATCCACCCAGCGCGGCACCCGTGGCGAGGAAGGGCGTGAAGACCCCGCCGGCCGCGCCACTGCCCAGGGTCAAGGTGGTGACGAGCGGCTTGAGGGCGAAGAGCGCGAAGAGCAGGCCCAGCCCACCGACTCCCACGAACGCGTCGTGCGCCATGTCCTTGCCGTTACCGAAGAGTTGGGGGTACTTGAAGCCGATCACGCCGACCATCGCGAACGACACCGGCATCAGCCAGAGGATCCGCGCTCCGGGAGCACGATGGGCAGACACCCACCCGAGCAATCGCACGTAGGCGACCGCGAGGAACCCGATCACCACTCCCGCGAGAACCGACCACACCATGATCGATCCACTGAAGTGATAGGTGGGGATGTCGACGTACGTCGGTGAACTCGATAGGAACAGCCAACCCGTCATCGTGGCGGTCAGCGAACACACCAGCGCGGTCAGCACCGTGGGTAGCGCGAAGGAGCCCAGCATCACCTCGGCGGTGAAGATCGCCCCTCCGAGGGGAACGTTGTAGACGGCGGCGAGACCGGCCCCGCCGCCGCACGCCACGAGGAGACGCTTCTGCGACGGCGTCAGGTGGAACCAGTGCGAGAGGACACTGGCCGACGCACCTCCCATCAACTTGGGCGCGGCCTCGCGGCCGATCGACGCGCCCATACCGATCACCACCTCAGAAACGAGAGAGGTCGCCAAGCTCCGGCGCAGGCCCAGTTCGCCGTCGCCGTTCCAAACGGCGTCGTCGATCTCGGACCTCTCGTTCTTGAGGTACCGACGGATGAGGAACCAGCCCACCGCACCGATCACGCCGGCGAGGACCAGCGAGACGAACCGGTGCACGTTGGACGTGGCGCTCACGGCGGCTTCGTAGCTTCCGCCGTGGTAGGCGAAGGCGAGCTTCTCGACGAATTGCAACAGCGCCATCAACCCGGCGCCGAAGAGACCCGTGGCGACACCGGTGAGGATGATCGCGGTCCAGAAGACGGGCGTGAGTGCTGCGGCACCATCGTGAGTGATGTTGGGCTGCTCCATCGCGCCACGACCCGACGCGATGCGCTTCTTGATCAGTGGCTGGGGAACCCGCTGGCGTTCGCTCTTTCCGCCACTCATGCGTTGCTTCGCCCTCTCGTCGCTGTGCGGACGATCCATCGTACCGCGAGCCTTCAGCGACGAGGGGTGAGGAACTCCTAGTTGTCCGCTGGAACTTCTTGAACTATCCAGGTGTTGCCGTCAGGATCAGCGAAATCGAGGAACGTGTTGAAGGGGTCACGCGGCTCGGGCACACCCTCGACCGGCACGCCGTCGACGAAGTGGTACGGACCGTGGAAGGCCACGCCGCGCGCGCTCAACTCCGCCGCCACCTCGAGAGCGTCGAGGACCATGAAGTGCATCCCCTTGGCCGATCCGGGGGTCGCGTCGGTGAGTCCCGTACCGATCGCGATGCCGCAGCGCGACCCCGGCGGGATCAATCGAGCCACGCGAAACTCGGGGTTCAACATCATGTCCATCTCGACGCGGAACCCCAATTGGTTCACGTAGAAGTCCTTCGCGACGTCGACGTCGCTGACCGGGATCATGATCAGTTCGAGCTTTAGGTCCATTCTGGCACCATAGTCACCGGGTCACTGCCCCACCAACCCGACCATCACTGGTTCTCCGTGCACTGCGCGCGGTGCGAGGGGCCGCGCACGACACCGCAGACCTCGCAGACCTCACCCATCAGGCACGGACCCGACCCGCCCTCGTCGACGTCGTCGAGGAGTTCCTGCGGTCGCGAGATGAGCCAGTGGGCGCCAGCGTCGAGGAGTTCTTCGGCACCACCGAACCCCCACAACGCCCCCACCGCGCTGATGTCGTGGGTGCGCGCGGCGACCATGTCGTAGTGGCGATCACCCACCATCCACACGTCGAGTCCGGGCTCGAAGGTCCAGCCCTCCATGACCGCGGCCATGATGTCGTACTTCGAGGTGACGCGCAGATCAACGCTGGCTCCGGATATCTCGTCGAAGAGATGCGCGACACCCAGACCGGCGAGCATCTGACGCGCGAAGTCCACCCGCTTGGCCGTCGCGACGGTCAGTCGCACGCCCTGGTCGACGAGCCCTTCGAGAGTGGCGGCCACGCCGTCGTAGAGCGCCGCCTCGTGGACGCCACGTTCGGCGTAGTACCGACGGTACAACGCGACGACGTCGTCGATCCTCTCGGGCGCGACGCCCAAGATGGCGAAGGACTCGGCGAGGGGCGGCCCGATCAGAGTGCGGAGCACGTCCTCGTCGACGTCCAGTCCGATCTCGCCCAGGGTCGCCTGGAACGACCACAGGATGCCTGGCGAGGAATCGGCGAGGGTGCCATCGAGGTCGAAGAGGACGTGACTGGGGCGTGCTCGCATCCCACCATCATTGCGGGTTGACACGCATCGGGTGTCGCTGCCATGCTGGGGCCTTCACTACGAGGGGGAACCATCATGAGCCGTGTGTGCACGTACCTTAATTTCCAAGGTCAGACTGAGGAAGCGTTCGAGTTCTACGCGTCGGTCTTCCACACCGACTACGCGACACCCCTCCTCCGATTCGGCGACTTCCCGAGTCCGACACCCCTCAGCGAGGAGGAGTCCCGCGGCGTCATGAACGTCTCGCTGCCGATCCTGAACGGCCACATCATCATGGGCACGGACTTCCTCGCTTCGGCCGGGCACCAGATCCGCGTGGGGAATAACACGACCATCGTCCTGGAGACCGATTCGCGCGAACAAGCCGACGAGTTCTACGGCGCGCTCTCCGCGGGCGGCTCGACGACGGAGAAGCAGGACATGGCCGACATGTTCTGGGGTGCGTACTGGGGCGTGTGCCTCGACCGCTACGGCATCCGCTGGATGATCTCGCACACGCCCGAGGCCGCGTGATCGAATAACCGTCACGGCGGACGTGACATTGGGCTGAGGCTCTAGTCGGTCAGTTGGTACGTCGTGCTGGCGTTGGAGGACGTCCCGGTGCCGTTGATGGTGATCGTGTAGGTGCCCGCTCGCGAACGAGACGAGACGCTGAGGCGAAGGGTCGAGGAGGCGCCTGAGGTCAACGACGACGGATTGAAGCTCGCGCTCACGCCCGAGGGCAGTCCCGACACCGACAACTTGACGGTCTGGGCCGAGCCCGTCAACGTCGCGGTCTTGATGGACGTGGAGATGGAACGGCCGAGCGAGACGGTTCCCGACGCCGGGCTGGCGACGAGAGAGAACGTTCCCGGAACGACCGGCGCCGTCACTTGGAGTGTGTACGTCGCGGTGTGCGATCCCGACGTCGCGGAGCCGGTGATGGTGACCGGGTAGGAACCCGTCGGCGTGGTCGTCGACGTCACGATCGCCAAGGTCGACGACCCGCCCGACGTCACCGAGGCGGGCGTGAGCATCGCGCTCGCACCGTTCGGCAGTCCCGACACCGACAGATTGAGCGTCTGGGCGACTCCCGACACCGTCGCGGTGCCCACCGTGGCGGTAGCCGTAGCGCCCTGGACGACCGAACCCGAGGACGGACTCAGTGTCAGTGAGAAGTCATTGCCCGGGGCCTGACCCGTGACGATGGGACCAGAGATCGCACAACCCCCGGTCGCGTTGGACCAGGTGGCCTGCATCGCGAAGGAACCCGTCGCGAAGGACACGTTCTGCGCCCCGCCGGTGCCCCCGTGGCCCACCCAGGCACAGAGGTCGCCGTTCTCGTACCCGTTGGCGTTGTCCCACCATCCGTAGCCGGCGTTCTGGTCGGTCAGCGTCTCGGCGTACTCGTGACCCTCGACGATCGTGACGCCATCGAGGACGCCAGCCGTACCGGCGTTCACGTAGTTCTCTCCGCAACTCGTTCCCATGTCGGTGACGTAGGGCAGATTGGTGAAGGCGACGTCGCCGTAGGACGAGGCCGCGGCCCCGCCGCCGGTCAACGTCGTGTCCCCGTTGTAGTCGTGGTAGGCGCAGAAGTTACCGCCAGCGGTGTTGAATCCATCGGGGTGGGTGCCGGTCGGCGAGACGATGACGTATTGCGCACTGCGGTTGGAGGCCGCGGTGAGGTTGTTGAAGTGACCCGCCGCGGCGACGGCCTCGACCGCTAGTTGGTGTCCGGAGGCCTGGCTGGGCGACGCGACGGAGTTGTCGTACCACACGCCCGCCAACGCGCCGCCCGTGGGGTAACCGACGTGGCTCGCGCCGGTGGGGCACACCGAGGCACCATTGGCGAGGCCGTCGCAGTACTGCGTCATCACTCCGGACCAGAGTTCATTGTTCGTACCGATCCCCGCGAGCAGCGCCTGGATTCGTGGTGCGATGCCCATCGGGTCGCCGCTGAACGTGGCGTAGCCGGCGGAGTTGGTGCTCTCGGTCCCCCACTGCGAACCGTAGAAGATGACGTAGACCTTCGGCGTGCCAGTGGTGACCTCGATACCGTCGAGACCGCCGTGCGACACGAGGGTCGCACTGCTCGCCGCGCGCGAGACGCCGACAGCGTGCGGCGTTCGCTCGCCCTGCGCGCTCGCGACGGTGGGAAAGAGGACGCGCCCGGAGTGCACGGTCGCCATGGCCTCGGGGCTCGCGCTCGAGGCCGACATCGACAGCGCACTCAGACCAGCGAAGACGGTGGCGCCCGCGAGTGCGAGGCGGGGCAAGGTACGGAAGAGCTTCATGCGAGAATGCTAGAGGGCATTCCCGCAATTCGCCAGAGCCCGGGCTGAGAAAAATCTCGGCGAACCCTTGCGGCGTTCCCGCATGAAATACCTGATCAACCGGAATCCAACTGTTCCGGAATCAACATCGCGATCTGAGGGATCGTGACCCGACGACGGTCCGGTCTCGCCAAGGGAGAGAGCGAGGCCGGACCGTCGTGGCTCGAGCTAGTTGGACGGGCCCGTGCCCGAGGCTGACGTGCCCTCTGGGAGATGAGGGCCGTGAACCGATCCCGACGGCGGAGTGCCGAAACCGGACTGCGTCGCGGTCACCACGAAACTGGCGTTCTCCTTCACGGTCACGTACGTGCCGTCGGCCTTCTTCAAGTGGACCTCGTAGGTGGCACCCTGGGCGTCGGTCTCGGCGCGAACGACCGTGGCGTTGGGCACCGCTGCGTCGGCAGAAGCCACGGCGCTGGTGAGCGTCGCACCCGTCAATAACGTCTCGCCGGGCCCATTGATCAATTTCGCCGGATCACCCATGGCACCCGGGGCGCCATCGCGACGGGGGCCCCTGCCGTCGACGGTCGACGTGACCACGAAGCTGGAGTTCTCCACCACGGTCACGTAGGTCCCGTCGGACTTCTTCAAGAGGACCTCATAGGTCGCGTTCGCACCGACTTCGGCGCGCACGACCGTGGCGTTGGGGACCGCTGCATTGGCGGAGGCGACCGCGCTGGTCAGGGTCGCGCCGGTGAGTGGGGTCTCGGGGAACCCGCCGGGAGCACCGGGCGCGCCGTCGGGTCGTTCGGAACCCACCGCGGGCAACTTCACGGTGATCGTGGTCGAGGCGTGCGACGTGGCCGCGGACGCGACACCGGCGGTCCCGAGACCGGCGGCGAGGACGACCGCGCCTCCGGTCATGATGTAACGCAATCCCAAAATCTTCTTCGTCATTGTGACTCCTTCATCGTTGTCGTGAGTCGTTCCCGCGACACCACCAGCCTGCGGGGACGATCTAAGGACGTCGCAGTGGCGCACTAATCCTTGGCTAAACATCGAGTCGATGACGAAGAGAGGGCTAAGAACTTCGACAAGGGAACGTCACGCCACGCGTCTAGGTGGTTTGTCCGATTCGCTCCAGCGCGTCGCCGCTGAGTCGATACACCGTCCATTCGTCCTGGGCCTGCGCGCCGAGGGAGTTGTAGAAGTCGATCGACGGCGTGTTCCAGTCGAGCACCGACCACTGCAGCCGGGCGTAGCCCTCGCGCACGCATTCCTGGGCTAGGTGCACCAGCAAGGCCTTGCCGTAGCCGTGACCACGATGTTCGGGTCGCACGAAGAGGTCTTCGAGGTAGATGCCGTGAGTGCCCGTCCACGTCGAATAGTTGAGGAACCACACCGCGAAGCCCGCCGCGACGCCCTCCTCGGTCTCCACCAGGTCACAGAAGACCTGGGGCGACGTGTCGAAGAAGCTCCGCCGCAATTGCTCGGGGGTCGCTTGAGCGAGTTCCACCGCTCGCTCGTACTGCGCGAGGTCACGGATGAAGCTTTCGAGGACGTCGAGGTCCGACTCTTGCGCGCGACGGATTCTCATGTCCCCACGCTACAAAGTCCAACTCGCCGACTCACTTGATTGACCGTTGTGACACGCTGCCTCCCCAACGACGTCGTCACGACGAAGCGAGTTGCGACACGAAAGTGGCGATGGCGCGCGCGACGTGCGTGGGCTGACTCCATAGCGAGAGGTGCCCCGCTCCCGCGATGATCGTGGGCGCTGGCGCGCGGAGTCGTTGGGCGGTCAGGCGGGGCGTCGACGCCGAGAAAACGTTGTCCGCAGCGCCGAAGATCACGCGCGCCGCGACCCCCGACGACCCGACCCGGCGCAATTGGGCGACGCTCACGCCGACGAGTGGTTGCCCGGCGTACGCCACGAGCGCCTGCTGAGCGCCCGCGACCTCGAAGGGACGCTGCACCATCGAGAGCACCGAGGGAGTCACTGGCGGACATCGCGGGCCACACGCGCTGCGAAAGATGAAGGAAACGAGTGAGTCGTCTCGCACCGCGAAGCGGTACAGGGCACTGAGGTAGAGCGAGGGGATCCACCGCACGATGGTGCTACCCGCGAATCCCTCCGAGAGCCCATCACCGTCCACGAAGACGATGCCCGCGGCCATGTGGGGGTGCTCGAGGACGAACAAGGCGACGACGCCCGCGCCCAGTGAGTGTCCCGCGAGAACGAAATGGTGGAGATGTCGAACCCGCACGAAGTCGTAGAGCTGGTTCACCAGGGTCTGGGCGGTGTAGGGTCCGACCCGTTGACTGTATCCGTAACCCTCGAGGTCGTAGGCCTCGACGTGGATCTCACGCGACAGGATCCTCGCGACCGGGGCCCAGTAGTCCACCGACTCGAAGGCCCCGTGGACAAGCACCACGGGCGTGGTCGACGAGGGTGGGCCCCAGGACTCGTAGCGGGTCATGAATGCGCCGGTCCGCACGAAGCTCAGCCCCGTCGGCGCCGGGGTGGCGGTGGAGGTCTCGGCGTCGTAGACGGCGGCGATCATCGTCGTCGAGGCGAAGAGACCGATCAGGAGCCCGCCGAGAGTGGCGCGAAGGCGACCCCGTGCCCGCCGTCGACGATTCATGCTGTCAGCGTACGGCGACGTCGGTCCCGTCGGCGAAGGTGGCGCGCGCCGACCACGTCGCGAGGTGAGAGCGGCGGGTACGGCGCGGTGAGGTGGGCCCCTAGACGAGGAGCGACGCCAGGCACAAGGTGACCAGCGCCACGGGAGCGCCGATACGTGCGAACTGGCCCGCGGTGGCCTCGAGTCCGTCGCCGCGCACGATACGGAGCCACAACAGCGTCGACATCGCTCCCGTGACGAAGGCGTTAGGACCGAGATTGAGCCCGAGCAGGAGCGCGTACGGATGGGCGATGGGTTGGCCGGCGAAGAGTGACGCCGCCGGCAGGTTGTTGATGACGAGTGAGAGTCCCCCGGCGATCGCCGCCGTCGAGAGGGAATTCGCGTGGGCGACGAGGTGGCCCACCGCGTGCCAGGAACGACCCCACCATCCCACGAGCACCGCCACGACGAAGAGTGTTCCCACCACCAGCGGACTAGCCACCTCCACGACGTCGTGAGCGCTGACTCGTCGTCGAATCACGAGGTCGACCGCCTCGAGGATCGCCCCGAGGCCGAACACCGGAAGCGACGGTTGACTCGTCGCGAGCATCACGACGACGGCCGCGATGGCGGCCACGGTTCCGGGGCCCACGTGCCAACGCACACTCTCGTGCGAGGAGTTCGACCGACGCGTCAGTTCACGTCGTCGCCAGAGCGCCACCATGATGATCGTCACCAGTACCGTGACCCCCCAGGCCGGCGCCATGCGCGCCGCGAAGGTCGTGCCGCGCACCGGATGCGTCGCGAAGATCAACATGTTGGTGAGATTCGATCCCACGAGTAATAGTGATGCGGCATTGGACATGAGGATGGTCCCGAAGGCGAACGCCACGTCGTCACTGTCGCGGGCGCGCGCCGCCTGGAGAGCGACGGGAGTCATGAACACCACCGAGGTGTCGAGGTTCAACAGGGCGGTCACCAGGGCCACGGCGACCATCGTCACCGAGAAGAGCGCCACGTCATTGCCCGGAGTGCGCGCGATCAACCGGCCCACCGATTCGAAGAGGCCCTCGCGCGAGGCGACGTGACCGATGAATAGCAGTCCCGTGATGAGTACGAAGGGCTGCCACGAGTGTGACAGCGACTGCACGAACAAGTTCACCAGGTCACCCTAGGCAGAGTCGACCCGGCGAGCAGCCGTCGCGGGCGGCGTCGGACCGGTTCGAGCCGCTCAGCCGACGGCTAGGTGACGGCGTATGAGATCGACGCCGTCGCCGCTCACGTGATCGAAGCCGATCGGCCGACGGGCGAGGAGCATGATCAGACCGAAATTGGTTCCGGTGACCTCGGGACCCGATCCCCACGACCACGTCGAATCGGTACTGACCAAGTGGACCCCGTTCGCGAGTCCTTTGGTGGAGTGGACGTAGCCCACCTTGGGCGACACCAAATAGTCGAGGACCAGGCGCGACACCTCTTCGGGCACTTCGACGTGGCGGCCAGTCGGAATCGACACGTCGAATCCGTGGACCACGATCTCGTTCAACGACGCCACGTCGGGGAAGGTGGGCGGCACGAAGCGACTCTCGGCGTTGTCGCGCAGGTAGGCGATCAGCGACGCCGGCGGCTCGCCGGCATGAGCCAGGGCGAATCGGTTCATGACCTTGGGGATGCTGCCGCCCGCGCCGATCACGCTCAGGAAGAAGCGTGGGTTGCCGACTCGAAACGGCATGGTGAGGTGCGCCGCCATCTCCTGGATCCGCCACCCGTCGCAGAGCGACGGTGCCTGCCACTCCTCGGGGGACAACGACTCGAGCACGTCGGCCACGGCTCGGCGTTGCTGGGCGATGAGCGCAAAGGTATCGGTCATCCTCCAATGCTAGGAGACCCCGGGTTTCGTGGGCATGAACGTTGCGCACGCGGTGTCGCGGCGCCGACCTGAGTGGCTACATTTGTCGAAGTGACCCATCGCGTGTACTTGGAAGCGGGTGCCAAGAGGGTGTTCGCCGTGAGTCTGGACTGGCCCGGATGGTGCCGGTCGGGTCGAAGTGAGCAGGACGCGCTCGAGCAGCTGGATCGGTACGGCACTCGTTACTCCGCCGTCGTGGGAACCGACGTGACGCACCTCGACGCCGACGTCGTGGGAACGCTCAGCGGCAACGCCACCACCGACTTCGGGGCCCCTCAGGTCCAGGGCCCGTGGGACCGGGAACCCCTCGGGGCCGATCAGCGTCGCACCCACCTGCGCGTCCTGGAGAGTTGTTGGCAATACCTCGATCACGTGGTGGCCGACGCGCCGCTCGATCTCCTCAAGGGCCCTCGCGGCGGTGGGCGCACCCGCGACCAGATCACCGACCACGTTCGCGAGTCAGAACGCCGCTGGACCTCCAAGGCCGGCCTGCGAATCGCGCCTCGCACTCCCTGGCCCCACCAGCGCGCGGCGTTGACCGAGCGACTGGCCAGCGGCGCCGCTGAGGCCGCGTGGCCCGCGGACTTCACGCTGCGCATCGTCGCCTGGCACGTCCTCGACCACGCCTGGGAGATCGAGGACAAGACGCCGAGCAGCTAGATCACGACAAGCCCACGAAGTCGGCCAACTCCTCGATGACGTGATCGAACATCTCGGAGTAGTTGGTGACCGATCCGACGTAGTGGCCGAATAGTTCGAAACTCACGGCGCCAAAGAGGGTGGTCCACACGAGGAGGGCCCGCACGAAGTGCTCCGGTTCGACGTTGGGCATGGAGGGGGCGAGCGCGTCGACTTGGAGAAAGGCACGCACGTCAAGGTTCGAACGGGGACCCGCGGACGTGGTGCGCTCGTGGCGTCCGGCGTGGTCGCTCAGGATGCGACCGAGCACGGTCGGCACTCGGGTCGCGGCGGCAATCGTGACGTTGGGCGCGACGTAGCCCGGCACCGGGGTCCCAAAAAGGAGCGCGTACTCGTGAGGGTGGGCCGTGGCCCACGTGCGAACCGCCAGGCAGGAGCTTCGCCAGCGGCCTCTGATGTCGCCTCGCGACACGCGCGCCTCCGCCCGTTCGACGGCCGCCCCCAATTCGTTGTAAGCGTCGAAGATCAAGGCGGTCAACAATTCGTCACGCGTCGCGAAGTAGCGATAGAGCGCCGACGACGCCATCGCCATCTCTCGCGACACCTCGCGCAGCGACAGTTCGTTCACGCCCTTCTCGGCGATCAGTCGCCGGGCGATCTCCTTGATGGCGGCGGTCTGGGACGCGCGCTGTTGCACGCGGCTACCGGTCGATCGAGGCGTCATCCCGCCAGTATCCCACTCGAGAGAGCGGTGCTCTTGATTCTCCGCATCAACCGTGCCATACTTTTAGAGAGCACTGCTCGCACAAAGTATGGAGATCATATGACTGGACTGTCCCGCACCTTTCCCCCACCCACCGCCGTGACTGGCAAACCGCGACTCTGGTTGCGGCTCGACGCCGCGATCGTCCTCACCGCGTCGCTGATGACGTTCCACCTGACCCACCAGCGGTGGTGGCTCTACCCACTCCTGCTCTTCGTGCCCGACATCTTCATGATCGGCTACCTTCGCGACACCACCATCGGAGCGTTCCTCTACAACCTCGGCCACAGCTATCTCCTCCCCGGACTGGTCCTGGCGTACGGTTGGTCGACCCACCACGACGCAGTGAGCGCCGTCGGCATCATCTGGATCGGGCACGTCGGCTGGGACCGCTTCTTCGGCTACGGGCTCAAATACGACAGTGACTTCAAGCACACCCACCTGGGCAACCTGTTCAAGGGTTCCGATCGGGACGAGTGAACCCATTCAAGAGACGTCAGGGCGACTCGAGCGCGAACGCGACGAAGACATTCGTGGCGTAGGGCATCTGCACCGGGTCAGGTAGTCGCGCCACGGCGTCGAGCACGGCGTCCGAAAGGCGTTGGCGCGACGCCTCGTCCATCAACGTGATGTAACTGGTGGTCAGGGTGCGCTGGAGAACTTGTTCATGGGTCAGCCACTGCGCGTGGTGGAACGTGGTGCCGCGAACGTCGCCGAAGGGTCCCTTCGCCACGATGGCGCCGAAGTCAACGCTCGGGTCGTAGGGCTGGTGCACGTCCCAGAGCATCGCGTGGTTCAAATCACGGATCCACTCGACCGTGGTGTCGCGCTCGTTCCAGATCAGGCCCAATCCGCCGCCGGGCGCGAGCACGCGGTGGATCTCGGGCAGGGCTCGGGCGGGGTCGAACCAGTGGAAGGCCTGGGCCGCGAACACCGCGCTGACCTCATGGTCGGCCAGGGGGATCGACTCATCGCTACCGTCGAGGATCGTGACCCCGGGCGTCTGCTGGGCGAAGGTGGCGCGCATCGACGCCGAGGGCTCGACCGCGACGACGCGTCCGACGTGCGCGAGCAACTGGCGCGTGAAGATACCGGTACCCGCGCCCAGGTCCAGGACGTGGCTCGTGGCGTCGAGGTGGAACGCCCTCACGAAATGGTCGATGGCCTCCTCGGGGTAACTCGGCCGCGACGCGTTGTAGAGGTCTCCCTGGGCGAAGCCGCCGATCGCGAGTTCTTTGTCCTGTGCCACCTGACCTCCCCCGGCCACTCTAGGACGCCCGCCATCAAGGAAGAAAGGAGAGCAGTGCTCTTGTTAATGCACCTCGGATGTGCCATAGTTAAGAGAGCGGTGCTCTCACAAAGGAGTCAACATGTCGAAGTTCCTCGTCGTCGGATCGGGCGCCATCGGGTCACGAGTGGCGCGTACCCTGGTCGCGCGTGGTGACGACGTCGTCGTGGTGTCGCGGGGCGGTTCGCCCGTCGCGGGCGCGACCGCGGTAGCGACGCCGGCGCAGGACACGACGCGAGTCACCGCACTCGCCCAGGGATCGTCGGCCATCTTCAACTGTGTCAATCCGGCCTACCATCGTTGGCCTCGTGACTGGCCCCCGATCGCCGCATCACTGCTGGCTGCCGCGACATCGTCGGGCGCCACTCTCGTCACCCTCTCCAATCTCTACGCCTACGGGCGCGTGGACGCTCCCATGTCGCCCGACACCCCTCTGAACGCTGAGTACGCCAAGGCGCTGGTGCGTGCGCGGATGTGGAGCGACGCACTGAGCGCCCACGAGGCCGGTCGCGTCCGTGCGTGCGAAGTGAGGGCCTCGGACTTCATCGGCCCTGGTGCGCAGGGGGTCTTCGGGCTTCGCGTGATTCCACGGTTGCTCCGCGCCAAGAGTGCTCGGGTGGTGGGCAGCCTCGACCAACCCCATAGTTGGAGCTACGTCGACGACGTGGCGGCGACGCTGGTCGTGTGCGCGGAGCGACCCGAGGCGTGGGGTCGGGTCTGGCACGTCCCCACGAACGAACCTCGCACGCAGCGCCAGGTTGCCTCTGATATCTGCGCGGCGGCCGGCGTCGGGCCGGCTCGTCTGGCGACGACGCCCGTCACGCTGCTGCGCACGCTCGGTCTCTTCAACGCCACCGTACGCGAACTTCCGGCGACGCTGTATCAGTTCGACCTTCCCTTCGTCATCGACGATACGGCGACGCGACGCGAGTTAGCGTTGACCCCGACGCCGTGGGCCGAGGTGATCTCGACGACAGTCGCGGCCTACCGGGAGTCGCCGAGGTCGTCGCACTGATCGACGCGGGGATCGTGCGACGCGCCGTCGACGCTGTCAACCGTGACGGCGCTTCACCGTTGGCACGGGTCGGTCACATGATGTCGGGCGCGTGATACGTCCGGGCGTAGGTCACGTCGGCCACCGAAATGTCGTACCACTCGTAGAACTCGTCGCGACCACGTTGTTGAGCGGCGAGGTGGTCGGGGTGCGACGCCCAGGCACGCTGGCTGGCCGCGTCGCGGAAGCGCACGATGGTGACTCGCTCGCCGTTGGAGGATGTGAAGAACCCCTCGTCGACGAAACCCTCCATCTCACGTACCAGCCGACTCATCTCGGAGGCCACCTGCGCGTACGTGGACTCGACCCCCTCGCGCAATCGGCTGCGGAACACGGTCACGACGGTCACGACTCTCCTCTCCTCACGGCTGACACCATCATCGTCGCCAGTCGTAGTCCATCTGGTTCGCCGTGGCCGCGGCGAGCTCCGTCGACACCAAGCGCTCCACGAGATGCAGCGACATGTCGATGCCCGCGCTGATACCCGCGCTCGTCACGAGATGGCCCTCGTCGACCCAGCGCACGTCGCGGCGAACTCGTAGGTCGGGGTAGCGCGCGTTGAGTTCATCGACGTCCTCCCAATGGGTGGTGACGTGGTGATCGCTGACCACGCCCGCGGCCGCCAGGAGGAAGACGCCGGTGCAGACCGACGCGACGACCTCGGCGCGGGCCGCCGCCCGCGCGATCCACCGCGTCACCTCCTCATCGCGTTCGACCACGCTCGTCACCCCGCCCGGCACCACCACGACATCAGCAGACGCGACGTCGCGCAGATGGTGGTCTGGCACGATCGCGAGGCCCGCGCGTGCGCGAATCACCGCGGCCGACGCCACGCTGGTGACCGAGAAGGGGGTGTCCATGCCACGGCCCTTCGCGACGCGACTGGCGGTGGTGAGGACCTCGTAGGGCCCCGCGAAGTCGAGGGCTTCCATGTCGTCGAAGGCGAGGAGGGCGACGGAGCGGGTCATCGGCGTCCAACGTACTCCTCGCGTCGGGGTCTACTCGACGCTCAGGGGTTCGCTCGCCACGACGTCACGTCGCGCGATCGGCGTCCGCGGCAGGAACAGGGCCGGAATGATGCCGAGCGCGCAGGTGCCGCACGACCACCAGAAGGAGTGTCCGAAAGCCCGGGCGATGGCTTGGAGTTGGGTCGGGCTGGCCAGGGCCACCCCGTTTTGGATCGCGGCACCCGCGTGGGCGCCGATACGTTGGGAGATCTGCGTATCGAGGACCACGGCGAAGACGGCGACGCCTAGGGAACCGCCGATCTGGCGCAGGATATTGGTGGCCGACGTCGCCTTGGGCACGTCGGCGTGGGTCAGATTGCGATATGACGCCGCCACGACCGGCATCATGCCAAATCCCAGGCCGATCCCGCGTACGAAGAGCGCGGCACCCAGGAACAGATAGCTGGTGTGGGATCCGACGCTCGTGTAGAAGAAGGTGCCGACCGCCAGACCCGCCATGCCGCCCGCGGCGACGTAGCGCGGACCGTGCTTGTCGGCGAGCGACCCGGCGAGTCGCATCACCAACGCGGCCCCGATGCCCTGGGGGGCCATCATCAACCCGGCCTTCCACGCGGCGTCGCCCCGATCGATCTGGTAGTAGAGGGGCAGCAGGAACATCGTCCCGTAGAGGGTGACTCCGGTGAGGAAGATGCCCACGGCGGCGAGCGAGAATGTGCGGTCGCGAAAGAGTCGAAGGTCGATGAGTGGTTCGAGGGCCCTGGTCGAGCGCACGACGAAGCCCGCACTGAGGACGAGACCGACCACCAGGCTGAGCCACACCGCGCGGCCGTGGAATCCACCCACCACTCCCACCTCGGAGAGCCCGTAGACGATGAAGGCGAGCCCCGGCGCCAACAGGCAGAAACCGGCCAGGTCGAAGCGGTGCCCCCCGTCGCCCGGCGTGGGCGACAGGTACGTGCGCGAGAGCCACAACGCCACCAGGCCGATGGGCACGTTGACGATGAAGATCCATCGCCACGAGGTGTTCGAGACGATGAGCCCCCCGAGGACCGGACCGAGGATGGGGCCGAGCAATTGGGGGACGCCGACGATGCCCATGACTTTGCCCATGCGCTGGGGCCCGGCGGTACGGGCCATGATCGCCTGGCCGACCGGCATGATCATGCCGCCGCCGAATCCTTGGAGCACCCGGAATACGATGAGACTGGTGGCCGACCAGGCGCATGCGCACAGGACCGATCCCACTAAGAAGAGCGCCAGCGAGATCATGTACACCCGCTTGGCCCCGAGTCGGTGGATCGCCCAGCCCGACAGTGGAATGACAATCGCCAACGAGAGGAGGTAGCCGGTGGTGACCCACTGGATGGTGCTCACCGTGGCGCGAAAGTCGATGCTCAAGCGGTGCAGGGCGACGGCCACGATGGTGGTGTCGAGGATGGCCATGATGGTGCCCAGGACGACGACGACCGCGGCGCGCACCAGAGCGGGCTCAAGACGTTCCTTGACGACGGGAGTTGACATGGGACCTTTCGCATCGTTCGAGTGTCGAATTCCTCGCCACCACGCTAGGGGTCGACGGCGCTCGCCACGTCGCGTCGATTCGGGCCCTTGACGCGCTGAGAATGAAGTTCATATAAATCTCGCCCGCAATTCCCACCACTGTCCCAATCTGACTGCGTAGCATTGGGAGATGGGTGAGCCACTACTTGAAACGAGGGGTGTCGGCATCC
>Ga0209067_10001184_pt1 | contig 16392 bp, 15 predicted proteins | sample ColStrG_CSR_2013_FD_187199 | JGI IMG/M metagenome (GOLD analysis project Ga0209067, IMG submission 187199) | Freshwater sediment microbial communities in response to fracking from Pennsylvania, USA - Cold Stream Run_MetaG_CSR_2013 (SPAdes)... | ecosystem: Environmental > Aquatic > Freshwater >...
ACTACGGACAGGCTGATCATATCCTCCAGCCCTTTCAGGCGGCGAAAAATCAGCGTACGATGCGCCCAGGGGCAGGCCAGCGACACATAAAGATGATAGCGTCCGGCCTCGGCCTTAAAACCGCCCTCACCGCTCGGTCCCGGCGCTCCATCCGGCGTAATCCAGTGCCGCAGCGAACTGTCGGGCCGCACAAAAGCCCCTGCCTTGGTCTTGGCCAGATGATCTTCCCGATGCCAAACGCCGCCCACAAGCACACCCATGTCAAACCTCAAAGCCAATTCATCCGGTTTCAATATCTACGAGTTCGCCCGCGACGGCCAGCGGTGTTTGCCAAATTTATCGCGTTGTCTGTTGCTTTTCTTGGCGGGTAAATGCTAACTCCCGTTAGAGTTTGTGCACAACTAGGGGACCGTTTTGCCCAATTTTGCGCTGCCGCTTATTGGCGGCATGCTTATCGGATTATCGGCGCTCATGTTGCTTGGCCTGAACGGGCGCATTGCCGGAATTAGCGGCATTACAGCGAGGCTGCTGCGCGGCGCTCACATCGGTGCGAACGATCTTGACTAAGCGCCCCGCCTATACCTTATGCTCGCGCCGGTCTGCCTCGGTGACATGGGCCAGATCGAGAATGCGCTGAATATTGGCGGCGTGTCGGAAGCTTGGATTGCCGTTGACACCTCTATGCACCGCCTCGGCAAAGCGCTGATAGTTGGTCGGCACCGGCGGGCAAACGATGTCCTGCCATTTCGCTGTTTCGATATCCGCGCCCATGCAAGCGCGAAGGCTGGAGCCATCCGGGCGATGATTGATCTCTAGCCCGCCCCTGTCGCCATAAATCCTTAGTTTGAGCTCATTCATATGGCCGGTCGCCCAGCGCGAGGCATGAATGACACCCAATGCCCCGTTGGTGAAATCGACCGCCATGCTGAAACTGTCATTGGCGTCGAGCACATACTCGCCAATTCTGTTGCCGGGCGCTTTGTCGAAGGCCTTGAGCCGCGCAAACACATGCGCCACATCCAGCCCCGCGCCAAAGCTGGCAAAATCCAGAATGTGAATGCCAATATCGCCGAGCACGCCGTTCGAGCCATGCGCCTTCGACAGCCGCCACAGCCATTTCGACTCGGTTTTCCAGTCGCCCCAAGCCTTGGAGACGAGCCAGCTTTGCAAATAGGACGCCTCGACATGGCGAATTGTGCCGATTTCGCCCGCCAGCACCATCTCGCGGGCTTTTTGCAGCGGTGCCACATTGCGATAGGTCAGATTGACCATATTGATCAGGCCCGCCTCCTCGGCGGCCAGTGTCATATCAAGCGCCTTGGCATAATCGGTCGCCAGTGGCTTTTCGCAAAACACATGTTTGCGTGCCGCGATCAGGTCCAGCGTGGTGACGTAATGGGCATTGTCGGGCGTGACATTGGTCGCGGCATCAAACCGGCCCCATGCTATCGCCGCTTCCAGTGAGGTCAAGCGGCGCTCGATCTTGTGCCGATCAGCAAAGTCATTCACCCGCTCAGCCGAAACATCGACGCAGGCGACAAGCTCAACGCCGTCAATCTTGGCAAAATGCTCAGCCTGACTGTTGGCCATGCCGCCCGTGCCCAAAATCAGCAACCGCATCGCGCGCTCCTCAAGCATGATCCCCAAAAGGTGCAGAGTTTTGGGACAAAATTAGACTTCAAAACAAAACCGGCAGGGCGTGGTGGCCCTATCGGTAGCCCGCCTCACCCTGCTTGTGCAATTTGCCACCGCGCTCATTGATCGGCTCCAGCGCTTTTTCCACCGGCACATTTGGCGCATCATGAATGCCGATCTGCGCCGCGGCAGGGTTGTAAGCCCAGTTCACTGCATTTCGCAGCACCTGCCGCACATTTTCATCGTGGTAGGTCGGGTAGGTCTCATGTCCGGGGCGGAAATAGAAAATATTGCCTGCGCCGCGCTTGTAGGTTAGGCCGGAACGAAACACTTCGCCGCCCTGAAACCACGAGATGAACACGGTTTCCAGCGGTTCCGGCACTGCAAATTGTTCGCCATACATTTCTTCGTTTTCAAGCTCGAAATGCGGCGGCAGCCCCTTGGCGATGGGATGTCTGGGATTGATCACCCAAAGCCGTTCGCGTTCGCCCGCCTCGCGCCAGCTCAGCGAACAGGGCGTGCCCATCAAACGCTTGAAAATCTTGGCATAATGGCCCGAATGCAGCACGATCAGACCCATGCCTTCCCAGACACGCTTGGCAATACGCTCAACAATGGCGTCCTCGACAGCGCCGTGGTCTTTATGGCCCCACCAGAGCAACACGTCTGTGTTGGCCAGCACGGCCTCGGTCATGCCGTGCTCCGGCTCCTGTAACGTCGCCGTGCGCGCCTCAATGCCGGAGTCTTGCCGAAGGGCTTGCGCGATTGTCTCGTGCATGCCGTGCGGATAAATCCCGCGCACCACATCACTGGTGCGTTCGTGAATATTTTCGCCCCAAACGGTCGCGCGAATTTTCATTACAAAACCCCCAAATGTGAACGGTGACTCTAAGACACCGGCTTTCCATCCGCGCCAAAGCGGTGAACATGGCCCTCAAGCGGCGAAAGCTGCAATGCCGTGCCGGGCGCATAAATCGCCGTGCCAATCACCCGCACAGTGATCGGTTCCGCCCCGCCAACATCGACATAGACAAACGAATCCGCACCGAGATTTTCGGTGTGCACAACTGTGCCAGACCAAACTCCGTTTGACGGCACAATCTGCAAATGCTCCGGTCGCACGCCCACCGTGTGGCATTTATAAGCGTCGGCATGTTGATCGGTGACGAAGTTCATCTTCGGGGAACCGATAAATCCGGCGACAAACACCGAATTGGGCTTTTCATAAAGCTCAAGCGGTGTGCCCACCTGCTCGACCACCCCGTCGCGCAGCACGCAAATGCGATCCGCCAGCGTCATCGCTTCAACCTGATCATGCGTGACGTAAATCATCGTCACATTGTTCATGTCATGATGCAGCTTGGCGATTTCGAGGCGGGTTTGCACGCGCAAGGCCGCGTCCAGGTTTGACAAAGGTTCGTCGAACAAAAACACTTTAGGGTCACGCACAATGGCGCGGCCAATGGCGACGCGTTGGCGCTGCCCGCCCGAAAGCTGCTTTGGCAAGCGGTCAAGGTATGGTGTAATCTGCAGCAAATCCGCCGCCTGCGCCACGCGCTTGGCGATCTGCTCCTTCGAGCTTTTGGCCAGTTCCATGCCGAACGCCATGTTTTCCGACACTTTCATGTGCGGATACAGCGCATAGGACTGGAACACCATCGCAATGCCGCGCTTTGATGGCGCTTCCAGATTGACCACTTTGCCGTCGAAAATCAGCTCGCCGGAGGTAATGTCTTCCAGCCCCGCGATCAGACGCAGCAGTGTCGACTTGCCGCAACCGGACGGGCCGACGAACACCATAAACTCGCCGGGGTTGATGTCGAGATTGACACCCTTGATCACATTGACAGCGCCAAAGGTTTTGCGAACGTTTTTGAGCTGAATTCCAGCCATGATAAGAACCCCTAACCTTTGACGCCGCCGGCCGTTAGCCCGGAGATAATTTTACGTTGAAAGATGAGCACCAGCACGATCAGCGGAATCGTGACAATCACCGAGGCAGCCATAATGACGCCCCACGGAATTTCATGTTCGCTGGCGCCTGACAGCAGAGCAATCGCCACCGGCACGGTGCGGGTGGTGTTCGATGAGGTGAAGGTCAGCGCAAACAGGAACTCGTTCCAGGCCCCGATGAAGGCCAGCAAGCCCGTCGTCACCAGCGCCGGCCACATCAGTGGCAGGAACACCCGCGTAATAATGATCCACGGTGTCGCGCCATCCACAATCGCCGCTTCCTCCACTTCAATCGGCAGATCGCGCATGAAGGTGGTAAGCACCCACACCGTGAACGGCAATGTGAAGATCGTATAAGAGAAGATCAGCGCCCATATCGTATTGAAAATGTGGAGAAAACGCACAAGTTCAAACAGTCCGGCCAGAACGGCGATTTGCGGAAACATCGAAATGCCCAAAATCGTCATCAGGATCAGCGAGCGCCCGCGAAAGCGCACGCGGGCCAGCGCAAAAGCGGCCGTCACACCCAAGAACAGCGACAAAGCCACCACCAGCGAAGCCACGACAACAGAATTCCCCAGATTCTGAATGAAACTGCCGTTGGTGAGCACGCTCTTGAAATTGCTGAAATCGAACGAATGCGGGTAATATTCGATCAAAAACAACGAGGTGCCGGATTTGAAGCTGGTCAGAACGGCGTAATAGAACGGGAAGACCGCAATCACCACGATCAGGACCACGCCAAAATAGAACCCGATTTTTTTCAGAATATCGGACATCAGCGATCCCCCCCGTCAAAGCGAACATTGCCCAGCCAGATATAAAGCCCGGCCATCAGTGCAATGATCAGGAACAGCATCGTCGATTCCGCCGAGCCCAGCGCAAACCTGTCGAAGTCGATGAGGTTCTCGCGCGCAATAACCGAAATGGTCTTGGTCGCCGAACTGTTCGGGGTCAAGACATAGATTAGGTCGAAAATACGCATCGCATCCAGCATGCGGAAAATGATCGCCACCATCAGCGCCGGACGCACCAACGGCAGTGTAATCCGGAAAAACTGCTTGATCGGATGCACGCCATCAATATCGGCGGCCTCGTAAATGTCTTTGGGCACCATTTGCAGGCCTGCCAAAATCAGCAGTGCCATAAACGGCGTGGTTTTCCAAACGTCCACCACCAGCACAGCGAACATGGCCGTCTCATTGGTCGCCGTCCAGGCGATATTATGGTCAATCAAGCCGACCCGCATCGCCATATCGTTGAGAATGCCGAACTGGTCCGACAGCATCCAGCGCCACATCTGCGCCGAAACAATGGTCGGTATGGCCCAGGGCACAAGAATGGCGGCGCGAACCAGCGAACGCCCCGGAAATTCAGCGTTCAGAAACAGCGCCACAATCATGCCAAACGTCGCCTCAAGCGCCACGGAAACCAGCGAAAAACGCACGGTGTTCCACACGGCGTTCCACCATGCCGGATCCGCCAGCAGTCCGGAATACAACACTCGCCCGCTCTTGAGCGTGGTCATTTTCAGGTAATTGTCAAAGCCGACATAAGAGCTGTTGTAGAGGTCCGTCAGCGAGGCATTGGTGAAGGAAAAATAGATTGTCCGGCCCAGAGGCCAGCCCGCCACCAGAGCCAGCGCCGCCAACATCGGCAAAAGGAACCATTTCGCGGCGCGCAGGCGCTCTTTCGTCAGTTCCGACCGGCCAGCCACCACCACAGGCGCGACTTGGACGACATTGCTCATTTGACTGGACATGAAACAGCCCCCCGATTGGATCCGGAAAAACAGAGCGCACGCAGCACAAGTTAAAGCGCTGCGCGCGCCATGGGCTTGTTGACACCGGGGGTAATCAACCCCCGGCCCAATTTTTTCAGATTACCACTTTGCACCCTTGAGAGCGGTCAGCTTGGCTTCGAGAACTTCGAGGTTCTCGGCGCCGGTGCCCTTGCCGGAAATCGTGTCATGGACAGCGTTCCAGAACAGCGAGGACACTTCGTTATACTTGACCTTGGTCGGAGCGGACGGGCGCGGCACGGCGGTTTGGAAAATCGCCTTCCAGCTCGGGATGACAGGCTGCGCCTTGGCCACATCAGCATCGTCATAGAGGGCCTGAATGGTCGGCAGATGCGACATTTCGATCGCATTGGCCTTCTGCACTTCAGCCGACGCCAGGAACATGGCCAGAGCCACGGCTTCCTTCGGATGCTTGGAATATTTCGACACGGCGACGTTCCAGCCACCCAGAGTTGCCGCCGACTTGTCCGCAGGAGAGCCCGCAGGCAGCGGCACGATGTCAAACTTGCCCTTCACCTTCGAGTCAGCACTGTTGCCGAGCGCATAGGCATAGGGCCAGTTCCGCATGAATACGGCATTGCCGATCTGCCATGCGCCACGTGCTTCCTCTTCTTGATAAGCGAGCACGCCGCCCGGCGAGATCGAGCCAACCCAGCCCTTGGCACGGTCAAGCGCCGCAGCGGCCTTCGGATTATTGATCGAGATGGTCCCATCAGCTTCGACGATCTGGCCACCGCCCGACGACTTCACCCATTCGAGCGCATCACAGGTCAGGCCTTCATAGGAATTGCCCTGAAACACGAAGCCGTTCATGTCCTTGTTGCCAGCGGCGCGTTCCTTGTCCTGAATTTCCTTGGCGATAGCGGCCATTTCATCCCAGGTTTTAGGCGCAGCCTTGCCATACTTTTCGAGCAGATCCTTGCGATAGAACAGCGCCGGAGCATCTGTGAAATAAGGCATAGCCACCAGCTTGCCATTCACCGTCTGCGATTCAATGATCGACGGGAAATGGCTCTTGGCAACATCCTTGGCCGCGTCGGTCAGGTCGAGGAACTGGTCGGCGAGTTGCGGGGCCCAGATCACGTCGGTCTGAAACACGTCAATGTCGGACGAACCGGCAGCGAGCCACAGCTTGTATTGACCGAACTGGTCGGTGGTCGAGGACGGCATCGGCACCAGGGTGACGTGATTGCCGGTCGCCTTTTCAAAAGCGACAAACTGCTTTTTGATGAATTCGATATCATTGCCGGTCGAACCGGAAACATAGTTCAGTTCAACGGCAAGCGCCGGAACCGCGGTCAGAGTTGCGCTGGCCAGCAGAGTTGCGCCCGTCAGCACACGCATCATGGATTTAATTTTCACGAAAGCCTCCCAAATAAAGACCATAAAGGACGAGGAGGTTCGTTTTGAACAAACGTTCAATTAAAGTTCCTCCCCAGGAAAGTCGCCAGAGTCCCCATTTATTGGTTCTTGAGGTTTTCAAAGCGCTTTAGAGAGAAAGTTCACAGAAAGGCGCACCCAAGTCAAGGATAAAATCGCGGTTTTGGCACGCGATAAATGACGCAGGATCGCCATGATCATTCGCCGTTCTGGTCGAATCTGATGGGAATAAATCGCTTATATTCATGTATTTAGAAATTGTGGTTCAATTCAGCCCCGAAAGGCGCTGCGTTGATCAGCCGGTGTCGGTGACGCTTTCTGCAACGTAGCAAAGACAGAAAAATCTCAACATCATGAAAGCGCTTTAAATCACGCGCAAATACAATCTCCGCCAATTCACGCGAAAATCTCGGAAAATCCGCTGAAAGCACCGCGCCTGAATGCCCGGCCTGTCACCGCGCAAACGCGGCAGGCCAGATCAAACATTTGGCGAAATGCAAAAAGCACCTCAGCACCACAACATTTTATTTTGTAGATTTAAAAATTTCCGCAGCATTTCAATAAAGAAATGGCGAGAGAGACGGGGCTCGAACCCGCGACCTCCGGCGTGACAGGCCGGCGCTCTAACCAACTGAGCTACTCCCCCGCAAACATCACGGCGCACCGCGCTGCAGAGGAGGCTCGAATACTAGGGCCATGCCTCGAAGTCAAGCGCCTGTCACACATCTTCTGCATTATTCGGAGCTGGGTTTTCCGGATCCTCCTCGGTTGGTATGGCGTAAGTGCCTGAAAACCAACGGTGCAGGTCTATATCAGCGCAACGCGCCGAACAAAACGGTTTATATTTTTCAACACGCAGTTTGCCGCAAATCGGGCAGGAAGCTGCGCTGCGAACCGGTTGCGATTCGTTATTCATTGCATTTTCCAATCAATCCGTTGATTTTAAACAGCACATCCCAAGCCTCGCAGGGGATTCACGACAATTTCAGACCGTCGTCCAGCCCGCAAGCACGGGAAACCCCTCTCCCGCCAGCAATGCAACCGATTCTTGCAGCGGCAGCCCCACCACCGAGGAATAGGAGCCGATCAGCTTGGCCACAAACGTGCCAGCCAGCCCCTGGATGGCATAGCCACCGGCCTTGCCACTCCACTCGCCATGCGCGAGATAGGCAGCAATCTCGGCGCTCGACAGCCGCTTGAACCGCAGGCGTGTCTCGACGATGCGATGACGACGTCCGCCTTTGGGTGTGATGAGCGTCACGCCGGTAAAAACGCGATGCGCCCGCCCCGACAGCAGCCGCAAACATTGCTCTGCTTCGTCGGTCAGTTCGCATTTGGGCAATATTCGCCGCCCCACCGCCACCACCGTGTCGGCGCTGAGGATGAAGCTGCCCGCCAGTTCCGGCCGTTGCTTGACGATTTTATGAGCAGCTTCCGCCTTTTCGGCGGCGAGGCGCGCCGCCAAATTGCGCGGCGCTTCCGATTTGCGCGGCGTCTCGTCCAGATCGGCGGGAACCAGCGCAATCGGTTCAATTCCGGCCTGCTGCAACAGAGCCAGCCGCCGCGGCGAGGCCGAGGCCAACACGAGACGTCCTCGCGCAAGGCTGTCCATTTGCAGCACTCCGCTAACCGGCGCAACCACAGACATAGTTTCGGCAGGTTTCGATTCGTTCATGACGATCCGAAGGATTGAGAAAAAATGCCAGGCCCCATGTTCGACCCAAATCTGAAAAGGCCAGACCCTGCCAAGGGCAATCCCGGAAAAGGATGCAGACCCTGAAATGGACGTATAAACCGAAGTAGAGATGGGCCGATCATCGGCGTGGCCTCAAACTTACTTGAAGCGGTAGGTAATCCGACCCTTGGTCAGATCATACGGGGTCATTTCGATCAGCACTTTGTCTCCGGTCAGCACGCGAATGCGGTTTTTACGCATTTTACCCGCTGTGTGGGCGATAATCTCGTGCTCGTTTTCCAACTTTACCCGGAAGGTTGCATTGGGCAACAGTTCGGAGACGATACCGGGAAATTCGAGCAATTCTTCTTTGGACATATGTTCCTGTCTTTCAAGCCGGGGCGACACCTGTCGCGCCCGCACAACCGATTTGGCGCGCAGCATACCGGAAAACTCAGGCCTTGCATACTCTTGCTTCAACAAACTGTTGTTGAAGCACCAAACCCAAAGCAAACCCCATCTGCGATTTTTTTGCGCTTGCAAATTTTATTTTGCAGCGCACAATGAAGCATTGAAGCAATTTCTTCAACCGTTTTCCCATTCAGCCCCAAAGATTTGAGCCACATATGAATGCGTTCTGGTCTCTATACCGTGATACTGCCGAATTCTGGACATCCATGGCCCAAGCCTCGATGGACACGTCCACAACCCTGTCGCATCGCCTGCCGATGCTCACCGGCATGGCCCCCCCGCCGCGCAACTCATCTCTCAACCGCGAAATTGACCGTATGGTCACCGAAAAAGTCTCGGCTTTTTCCGAAGGCATGATGGATGCGGGCTGGCAGGTCGGCAAGTTCTACATGAACGCCGTCATCGAACAGCCCGACCCGAACGCTTTTGCCAAAGCAGCCCTGTCGATCACCAAGGCCAGCCTTGCTCCGGCGCAACGGGCGGTTAAATCCAACGCCAGCCGATTGTCGGGCGCAAACCGACGCAAAGCGCGCTAAAAAAACCGGCCCTTTAGCCGCGTTCTTTCATCAGCCGGGATTTTTCACGGCCCCAGTCGCGCAATTTCTCGGTTTCGCGCTTGTCGTGTAGTTTTTTGCCGCCGATCGCAATCTCGATCTTCGCGCGGCCCTTTTCGTTGAAAAACACCTTGAGCGGGATGATCGACATACCCTCCCGTTCGACCGCCTCGGCCAGTTTGCTGATTTCGCGCGCCCGCAACAGCAATTTGCGCGGCCGCCGCCGCTCATGATTAAACTGGTTCGCCTGCAGATATTCCGGAATATCGGCATTGACCAGAAACATCTCGCCATTTTTCACATGCGCGTAAGACTCGGCAATCGTGGCCTTACCGGTCCGCAAAGATTTGACTTCGGTTCCTGTCAGAGCGATCCCCGCCTCAAACACCTCGCCCAGCTCATAATTGAAGCGGGCCTTGCGGTTGTCAGCAGCGATCTTGAAATTTCCGGGTGGCTTGGGTGCCAATGTGTCCTCAGGCGTTCAATATTCCGGCGTGAATCATCGCCTTGCGGATAATAAGATTGGTGGCGTCGGTGCCCGGCACAAGGGGCAGACGCATTTCATTCCGCATCTTGCCTTGCAGCGCGAGGCCGTATTTCGCGCCCGTCACGCCCGCCTCGGTAAAGACAGCCGCATGCAACGGAATCAGCCTGTCCTGCGTCTTCAGCGCACCGGACCAATCACCCGCCAGACACTGCTCCTGCAAATCGGCGCACAAACGGGGCGCGACATTTGACACCACCGAAATGCAGCCGTGGCCGCCATGCGCCATCACCGCCAGCGCGGTCATGTCCTCGCCGGAGAGCTGGACAAAATCCGGCCCCATCGCATGGCGCTGCAACGAAATCCGCGCCACATTGCCGGTCGCATCTTTCACGCCGACAATATTCTTCAATTCATAAAGCCGCCTCATCGTATCGACCGACATGTCGATCACCGAGCGCGGCGGGATATTATAAATGATGACTGGAATGCCGATCGCATCATTCACCGCCTTGAAATGCTGATACAGCCCTTCTTGATTGGGCTTGTTATAATAAGGTGTCACCACCAGCACGCCGTCGGCTCCGGCCTTTTCCGCATGGCGGGCGAGTTCTATCGCCTCGCGCGTGTTGTTGGAGCCAGCCCCTGCGAGCACGGGCACGCGGCCTTTGGCCTCGGCGATGCACACTTCAACCACATGCTTATGTTCGGAGTGACTCAAGGTCGGGCTTTCGCCGGTCGTGCCGACTGGCACCAACCCATGCGTGCCCGATTCAATCTGCCAATCCACCAAGGCGCGAAACGCCGCCTCGTCCACGTCACCATCGCGAAATGGTGTGACCAAAGCTGTCATGGAACCCTTGAAACGATTGACGTGTGACATTCCCGTGTCCGTAAAATCCGAAAAGCTATAGCCAGATGGCATTTTCCAGACATAGACGATAATCCGACAAAGACAAGCGTTTAGGCAAGGCCGCGCGCAAATCCAGAGCTTGGCAGTCGTCATGCAGCGCATTACCATCGCGCAACTTACGAGGAACAACATGCCCTTTTCCCATCACTACATCACCGCACCAGACGGTGTTAAACTCCATTACAGCGAAATTGGCCACAGCCATCCCGGCGTGCCAGTGCTTTGCCTGCCCGGTCTGTCGCGACCGGCCGCCGATTTTGATAAAGTGGCGCAATGGCTCACCTCCGGTAAAATCGGTCCGCCGCGCCGCGTCGTTCAGATCGACTATCGTGGTCGCGGCCTCTCGGGCTGGGATACAAAGCCTGAAAACTATTCGGTTCCGGTCGAACACGCCGACATGTTGCAAGTGCTCAAGGTTGCCGGCATTGACCGGGCGATTTTTCTCGGCACATCGCGTGGTGGGCTACAGACCATGTTCACCGCCGCGCAAAAACCCGGCCTCATCGCTGCGGCGATTATGAACGACATTGGCCCCGTGATCGAAAGTGAAGGGCTTCAGCGCATCAAGAATTATGTCGGTAAATTCCCCCCCGTTAAAACCTGGCAGGAAATTATCGACATTCTTAAAATCGGTATGGCGGAACATTTTCCCGCTGTGACTGACGCGGAATTTGAAACTTACGCGCACATCAGTTTCGTCGAAAAGGACGGCGTGATTTCCATGCGCTATGACCCGGCCCTTACCGCCGCACTGGCCGCGTTTGACCTGTCCCAACCCATTCCGCCCGCCTGGTCGCTATTCGCTCTGCTGAACGGCCTGCCGCTGTTGATCTTGCGCGGCGCGACCTCCGACCTGTTCACACGGCAGACAGCAGGCGAAATGATGTTGCGCCATGAGGGCGCCGAATTTTACGAGATCGCCGGGCAAGGCCATGCGCCTTTGCTGCTTGATGATCCCACCTGCGAGCGCATCGCGCGCTTTGTCGCCAAACTCCCTTAAACGTAAAAAAGGCCCCTTCCGGGGCCTTTTCTTGGGCATATCGCCACTTTTTAATGTTTCGGATCAACCTTTGCGACATTATTGACGCCGTGGCTGCCGTCATCCATCGAGGAAGCCACTTCGCCGCGCTCGACCCGCTGGGCGAATTCGGTGGTGCCGCCGGCCGCCAGAACCTTGGACTGAGCAATCCATTGTTCACGGTCGATGCGACCGGGGAAGGCCAGGTAGGAGCCGACCCACAACACCTGCTCATGCGTCCAGGCGGCGATCTGGTCAAAATGCCAGATGCCGAGGCCATGCAAGCGCGCCTCATTCTGCTTGCCAATGCCCTTGATCAGCTTGAGATCGTCGGACTTGCCGCCGCGCGGTGCCGCCAGACCCAGCGGACGCTGGCCGGCGTGCTCACCTTCGCCTTCCACCGGTGCCATAACCTGCGGCATACCGGCATGCAGGGCAGCCGCGTCAGCTTCGGAAAGCGGCGCATCCGCCGATTCGTCTACCACAATCGCGCCGGATTTCACGCCTTTGGAATGCTCGGTGTCCAGTCCCGCGCAGAGCAGATTGGCCTGAGAAATCCAGTGTTCACGCTCAATACGGCCAGGGAAGGCCATGTGATGGCCCATCCAGGTGGCATTTTCAGGCGTCCACGCACCGATCTGGCAGAAGTGATAGACGCCCAAACCGTTGAGAATCTTCTCGTTCTTCGGCCCGATGCCCTTGATTTGTTTCAGATCGTCAGCCACCCCGCCTTCCGGCGAAGCAACGCCAACCGGCTTTACGCCCGGATGAGCAGCGCCAGTAGAAATAACGCCGGAAGCAATCGCGGCGGCACCCGCCCCCGCAACACTCATCGCGGACGAAATACCGGTTCCAGCCGTTGCAGAAGCTCCAGTCGAGACCGTCGCGTTTGCTGCGGCCGCATGAGCAGCGGCATCCGCCGCCAGTTTATCCTCAGCAGCTTTATCAGCAGCGGCTTTTGCGGCAGCCTGATCGGCGGCCAATTTATCCGCAACGGCTTTATCCGCAGCCACCTTGTCAGACGCCATTTTATCGGATGCGGCCTTGGCGGCAGCTGCCGCCGAAGTCACACCGGCACCAGCACTTGCCGCTACATCGGCAGCGGCAGCGGTCGAGCCTGCGCCCAAAGCCGCAGCGCCCACGCCCGCCTTGCTGTTCTGGCTGCCCTTGAACCAGGCACCAAGGAAACAGCCGATAATATAGCTGGCGAACAGGAACAGTGCCGATTCCAGCCAGAAGCCAAACCGGCCACGGAACAGGTGCAGCACTGCGATGATCAGGCCGACGATAAAGGCCACCAGCGCCCATTTCAGCCAGCTTTTCGCCCAGCCGTCATTTTTATCCTGCGACCAGGTCATAAAACCAACCGCGCCGCCCAGAACAAGAGCCAGCAACATCCACCAGAACAAAGTTGAAAAAAGATAAGTCATTGATTTATCCCCTTATTTCACGAGGAATTCGATACGGCGATTTTGGGCTTTGCCCTCATCGGTATCATTGGAAGCAATCGGTTTGGTCTCGCCATAGCCAACAGCGCTCAAATGGTCGGTCGCAATGCCCGCCTTCACCAGATAATCGACAACGGTCTGGGCGCGGCGCTTCGACAGATCAAGATTGGCCGCTGAGGCCCCGTCGCTATCGGTGTGACCACCCACTTCGATGACTGATTTCGGGCATCTGGCAATATCAGCCACCACCGCATCGACAAAGCCGAATGAATCCGGATGAATCGTCGCCTTACCGGTTTCAAAATTGATTTTGCCCTTTGACAACAGCTCGGTCAGATTGGCCTGACATTGCGCCGGATCTTCAATCACTGCGCGCGGCGCTGCAGCCACAACAGCGGATTCTCCGACAAAGCCGGAGGGCAGAGCCCCGAGAATCGAACTATTGATCTGCTTGGCGGCTGCATCATAAGCCGCTTCGCCGGTCAGATTGATATGGGCATTTGAGATCGAGCCGACACCATTGGTCAGACGACCAAGTTGGCCCAGCACCGAGGTCGCGCCTTCAGCGAAATTCTTCGGTGCGCCATCGGTCTGAACCAGCTTATCAATGACCTCAACGCCGAAGAATTTTGATTTGGCGATAGCCAAAATATTCTTGTGCGTGTCTTCATCCGGGAAAGAACCAGTCAATATGAGAGACTTGTCTGTCTTTGTTGCATTGAAATCATAAGAACCGCTTGCTGGTGCGGCAGCAGGAGCTGGTTCTGTAGCCGCCACGACAGGCTCCGGCGCCTTCACCGGCTCTGGAGCTTTCACAGGTTCCGGAGCCTTAACCGGCTCAGATGGCTTGACCGGTGCAGGGCCAGCCACTGTATTGGCGGCCAGTTTTATTCCGGCAGGCAAGCCGGTCGAGGCATTGGCCATGACGGTCTTGAAGGCCTCGGCGCTGGGCGCATCGCCAGACAGGGCCATCTCATTGCCAACCAGCTTGGCAATACCGGTCTTCATGTTGGACAGTTCGGAGAGCGCAAACACGCCTGCCGCCCCAATATCAACACCGGCTGGTGCGCCACGCGCAATCTGCAAATGGTCGACAACATTGCCTTGCGGCGCAACGGCCTTGGCCATCGCATCGAGCTTGGCGCGGGCTTCGTAATTAGGCACATTGCCGTCGAGGGTCAGCGCGTCGGCGGTTTTGGTCGCTGTCAGGTAAAAGTTCGTCGCGAGCGGCGGCAGAATTTCGGCCTTGGCCAGGTTTGTGCCCTCTGGCAACACGCTGGTGGCTTTCACCGCCGCATCAAACGCCGCCGCATCCGCTGTTTCGCCCGACACAGTATAATTCGCGTCCGACAGTGCAACCTGCCCTTTGGTAAAGCCACCTAACGCACCCAGACCATAGGCCGCTGCGCCAGCAAAACCAGCCGCTGCGCCGCGCGCATAGGTCATGTTGTCGACAATTTCGGCCTTCGGGTTGGCCGCCTTGGCCGATGCGACCAATTTGGCGCGAGTTACCGGGTCGGGCACCGAGCCGGTCAGGGTGAGCTTCGTGCCGTCATTGCTGGCCGCCCATGTGTAGGGCTTGGCTTCGGCCACCAGCGAAGAGGAATCATTGACAAGGCGCACACCATTGAGCGCCAGAACTGAGGCTACCGCTTGATTTTGCCCGTCAGCAGTAAATCCGGCGCCGTTCAGCGTCACGTCACGCCCGGCCACCGACACATCGGATTTGTCCAGAAGGCTGGAAATCTGGCCGGTCGCCCGCGCACCCAGATCGGTTTCAACAGCCGAAGTCGTAACATAATTTGTGATAAGCCAGAGTGGCACCAGACCAATAAGCCCGCCAATCCACTTTCTTGGTTGATACATGGGACCCCCTATTCAACAGCAATAAAACACCCGCCGCAGCGGACAAAAGACTTGAGGAAAATGTTGCAAAATTTTAGCGCACCGCACAGCTCCCCTGCCCACGATGCCTCATGCAACCTGATTGTGACGTTATCCACACGGCGTTACCGCGCCAAGCACAAAAGTTGATAAATTGTAAATTTTTGATGCTGCCTGATCATTTATACACTGATATCAGGCACCTAAACCCCAATCTAAACTTTTTGCGCCAGCGCCTGCGCTTCAGCCACCGCGATCGCCGTCATATTGACGATGCCGCGCGCCGTGACAGAACCCGTGACCACGTGCGCGGGCTTTGCCGAGCCCAGCAAAATCGGCCCGACGGGAAGCGCATCCGTAACGATTTTGGTCAACTGGAACGCGATATTGGCCGCGTCCAGATTAGGCATGACCAGCACATTGGCCTCGCCGCTCAAGGTCGAGTTTGGCAGCACAATGTCGCGGATCATCTGGCTCATCGCCGTATCCGCCTGCATTTCACCATCGACAATCAAATTCGGGGCGCGCTCATTGATCAAGGCCAGCGCCTCGCGCATTTTAACCGCGCCCGCAGTGTCCGCTTCGCCAAAATCCGAATGGGACAGCAGTGCAATTTTCGGCATCATGCCAAAGCGCGCCACATGTTCAGCGCAAAGAATGGTCATGTCCGCAATCTCGGTGGCGCTCGGATTGTCACGCACATGCGTATCCGCGATGAAAAATGCTCCGCGCTGCGTGATCAGCAGGCTCATGGCGGAAAAATCCCGCACGCCGGGGGCCAGCCCGACAATGTCCTTGATGTGTTTGAGCCGCGAACGGAAGCGCCCTTCCAGCCCGCAAATCATGGCATCCGCCATGCCCCGGCGCAGCGCAATCGCCGCAATGACGGTGCTGTTGGTGCGAACCAAAGTGCGTGCCGCCGACGGCGAAATGCCTTTTCGTCCCGCCGCCGCCGCATATTCGGCAACAAATTCGCGGTAACGTGGATCGTTCTCCGGATTCACCAGTTCAAAATCCCGTCCCGGCTTGATCGAAAGACCGAAGCGCTCCAGTCGCGCTTCGACAACCGCCGGTCGCCCGATCAGGATCGGAACCGCCAGCCCCTCTTCAATCACCACCTGCGCGGCGCGCAACACGCGCTCCTCCTCGCCATCAGCGTAGATGACGCGCTTCGGG
>Ga0209067_10001185_pt1 | contig 16378 bp, 14 predicted proteins | sample ColStrG_CSR_2013_FD_187199 | JGI IMG/M metagenome (GOLD analysis project Ga0209067, IMG submission 187199) | Freshwater sediment microbial communities in response to fracking from Pennsylvania, USA - Cold Stream Run_MetaG_CSR_2013 (SPAdes)... | ecosystem: Environmental > Aquatic > Freshwater >...
GGGCCATTAGTTTTTCCTCTGGATACCTGGCCGCCCAAACCTTGGTTCAATACCTAGCCTCAAAAACCCAAAGTTTTATTCAGTTAAATCAGGGGCATCCATCCTTATTTCATTCGCCGATTCAAAATTCCTCAAGCCTTTATTATCCGGAGAATTTTGAGGAAGAAACGGTATTGGATAAAATTCATTCCAAGGGGGATCAGGAATGGGTGCTAACCTCCACCTCCCTCAATCCCTTAACAGGAAAGGTTTATTCATTCGATTGGTTAAAGAACATTGAGCGAAAAATCAGGATCCTATTGGATGATTCCCATGGACTAGGGGTTTTGGGAAAGGATGGGAGGGGTATTTTGAGCCGGATACCTGAAAATGAAAAACTAGAGGTTTATATAGTATCCTCTTTAGGTAAGGCCTTGGGAATACCCGGAGGACTTATTTTAGGCCCCCAGACAGCCATTCAACAAATTCAGGAAATGCCGGTTTTTCTTTCCAGTTCCCCCATATCACCGGCTTATTTATATGCATTTATTCGGTTTCAGAACGAATACTCTAAACAAAGGGATCGATTGGAAAAAATCAGAAACTTGTTTCAAAAACGTTCCCGATCCTGGTTGAACCCGGTTCCGGATCATCCGGTAATATCCCTTTCAGGCCCCGAATTCAATGCACCGGAAAAGAAATCCAAGGAGCCTATTTTTGATTTTTTATTAAAAAGAGGGATTCTTGCCTCTTCATTTTCATATCCTCGGCCGGAGGATAGGCCCCTCACCCGCTTGGTTCTGAATGCCTCGCATTCGGAAAAGGATATAAAATACCTAGCCCAAAGCCTTGAGGAATGGATTTTTTAATGAGATCTTTGTCGCTGAACAATAGAACTTGAGGAAGATCGTTTTATAATTTGTACCTTTGCAAGATGGCTCGAAACCTAACCATAATGAAATTCTTTACAATTCTTTGCTTAAGCCTATTCCTTTGGCTAGTATCCTGCAAAAGCAGGTATGAAACCATCCGTTCCGGAAGTGACTTAGATCTGAAATATAAAACCGCTTCCTATTATTTTAATAAGCATGATTTTACCAAGGCTCTTCCTTTGCTGGAGAACTTAAGTTCTTCTATGAAAGGTTCTGAAAGAGCGGAAGATGCCGATTATTTCTATGCGTATTGTGAATACTTTTTAAAAGACTTTCAAATAGCCCGGAATTTGTTTAAAACCTTTTCTGAACAATATCCGAATAGTGACCGTGCCGAGGAATGTCGTTTCATGGCCGCTAAATGCTCCTATCAGGAATCCGGACCTTATAGTCTGGACCAGGAAAATACCTATAAGGCTATTGATGCGATGCAATTATTCGTGAATTTATATCCTCATAGCGATCGACTGACCGAATCCAATTCTATTATTGACGCGTTAAGAAACAAACTGGAAAGAAAATCCTTTGAAGATGCGAAACTATATTATACCATTGGTGAGTATAAACCGGCTATCATAACCCTTAGAAATTCTATTCGGGATTATCCAGATTCCCAATACCGGGAAGAAAGTGAATTCCTGATTTTGAAAAGCCAGTATTTATATGCCCGAAATAGTATATATATCCGTCAGGAAGAGCGATATAATGATGCTTTGGCTTCTTATAAAACGTTCCATGAAAATTTTCCGGATAGTGAGTTTGCCAAAGAAGCTAATAAAATTAAGCAGGATACCGATAATGGCCTAAAGCAATTAAAGGATGAAATGGCCAAGGCTTTAAAAGCCTCTAATTAAATAGTACCAATAAATATTACCGATTATGAGTGTGAATCCAAATAACAAAATTCCAACGACCACGATTACCCGAGATGTTCGAAATCTGGATAAGGATACTGCCAATGTGTACGAAAGTTTGGTAGTGATTGCAAAAAGAGCGAATCAAATTGCAGCGATTACGAAGGAAGAACTGAATGGAAAACTTTCCGAGTTTGTCACTTCCAATGATAATTTGGAAGAAATTTTTGAAAACAGAGAGCAAATCGAAATTTCAAAATATTATGAGAAACTTCCTAAGCCTACCTTGGTAGCGACCGAAGAATTCCTTGAAGGAAAGGTTTACCATAGAAATCCTTCGAAAGAACAATAATAAAATGCAGGGCAAGCATATTTTACTGGGTGTTAGCGGAAGCATAGCCAGTTATAAAGCGGCCCTAATCATTCGATTATTAATAAAAGCCGGGGCTGAGGTCAAAGTTATTATGACCGAAGATTCTACCCGATTTATTAGCCCTTTAACCTTATCCACCCTATCCAAAAATGAGGTGGTAATTCATTTTGAAAAGGAAGAAGGGGGTGTTTGGAATAACCATGTTGATTTAGGGCTTTGGGCAGATTTATTGATTATCGCTCCGGCAACCGCCAATACATTGTCCAAAATGGCAAATGGTTTGGCTGATAATGTATTAATTGCAACCTATTTATCCGCAAAATGCCCTGTGTTTTTTGCACCTGCCATGGATTTGGATATGTGGGCTCATCCTTCCACCCAAAAAAGCTGTCGGGAATTAATTTCCTATGGGAATATCCAGATAGGTCCGGGAAATGGTGAACTGGCCAGTGGATTACAGGGTGATGGAAGAATGGCCGAGCCGGAAGAGATTTTTGAAAAAATCGCTCATTTTTTTCTAAATAAAAAACCCTATCAAGGACAGAAAATATTGATGACCGCAGGTCCTACTCAGGAAGCATTGGATCCGGTTCGGTATATTTCCAATCATTCGAGTGGAAAAATGGGCTATGCCCTGGCCGAATTATTAGCCGACTGGGGAGCGGAGGTTTTCCTCGTTTCAGGACCGACGAATTTAAAAATCCATTCTCCCCAAATTCATCTTATAAAGGTGCTGACCGCCGAGCAAATGAATGCCCAATGTCTGGCCCATTTTCCAGAAATGGATATGGCCATTTTAACGGCTGCGGTGGCCGATTACCGGCCTAAAAAGGTAAGCGAGACCAAAATCAAGAGTAAGGATCAGGATTGGGTAATCGAACTGGAGAAGAACCCCGATATAGCCCAAAATCTGGGACAATTGAAAAAGGATCATCAAATTTTGGTGGGCTTTGCCTTAGAAACCGATCATGAATTGGAAAATGCCAAAGGAAAAATTCTAAAAAAGAATTTAGATTGTATCGTTTTGAATTCCATGAAGGTAGATGGTGCTACCTTTGGATATGATACCAATCAAGTCACCCTGATAAACCGGAAAGGGGATATTCGAGAATATGGCTTAAAATCAAAGACCGAGGTAGCCCGCGATATAGCCGAATATATTCTCGATGAAACGATTTTGGGTAAGTCATTGACTTCAAAAAATTAGATTAGAACTATGAAGTACTTAATTATTCTTTTATGGGTCCTTACCGGTCTGAACGGCTATGCCCAGGACTTAAACTGTCGTGTTGAAATTCTATCACCGCAGATTCAATCGGCCGAGAAAAACCGGGTATTTGAAAATCTAAAAAAGGATATTACCAATTTTATGAATAACCGTAAATGGTGTGATGACCGTTTGCAAAATACCGAAAGAATTGAATGTGCTATTATTATGACCATTGGTTCATGGGATGGAAGCAGCAAATACCAGGCAACGGCTCAGGTTCAATCGACCCGTCCGGTGTTTGGCTCCTCCTTTACCACAACCGTTTTAAATAATAATGATAAGGAATGGTCCTTTACCTATGTAGAGGGTCAACCTTTGGATTTTTCTGAAACGGGAATCAATCAGGAATTACCCAGCCTATTGGCTTTTTATGCCAATTTGGTGGTGGGTATGGATTACGATACATTTTCTTTGCAGGGTGGAACCCCCTATTTTTTAAAAGCTCAAAACGTTATCAATCAATCGCAAAGTTCTTCGAATACGGGTTGGAGAGCCTATGACGGGATCCGAAATCGATACTGGATTATTGAAAATCTTCTAGCCCCGGAAATGGGCACTTTTCGTGAAGGGATTTATGTATATCATCGAAAGGGTTTGGATCAAATGAGTCTGAACCTGGATAAAGGGCGGTCGGAGATTGCCTCGATTTTTCCGGGTTTAAAAGAAGCGGTTTCTGCCCGGCCCAATACGATGCTGGCTCAGATATTTTTTCAATCCAAGGTGGATGAATTGGTCAATATATTTAGCCGTTCTCAGGATGCCCAGCAAAGAAGTACGGTTGCTACGGCTTTGCAGGATATAGATCCCGCTAATGGAAATAAATACCAGCAAATTCAGTAATCCTTAGTCGGAATACAATAAATTCGAGTTTTTAAGGAATTACCATGCTCAGGAAATTGATTATCCGCAATTTTGCTATTATCGATGAATTATCTATTGATTTTTCAGGTGAGCTAAATCTGGTAACCGGTGAAACCGGTGCTGGAAAATCAATTATTGTAGGGGCTTTGTCCCTTTTATTAGGCGCCAGGGTTGATTCTAAAGCCCTTTTCAAACCAGGCATTAAATGCATTATAGAAGGGCATTTTATGATCGAAGGTTATGGATTAAAAGAGGTTTTTGAGGACCTGGATTTGGATTATGCTGATGAGACCCTTTTACGTCGGGAAATTTCACTGGAAGGGAAATCGAGGGCATTTATAAATGATTCTCCGGTAAATCTTAGCACTTTACAGGATATTGGAAACCGCTTGGTGGATATTCATTCCCAACACGAAACCCTGGATATTAATCAGGAATCCTTTCAGGTTCGGGTACTCGATTCGGTAGCCAATCAGATTCCGGCCTTTGAGAAATTCAAGACCCGGCTATCGGAATTTAAAAAAAGGGATAAAAAAATCCAGGAACTAAAAGAAGCCAAAGCTAAAAATGCCTCCGAACTGGATTTTATTCAATTCCAGATCCAGGAACTAGAAAAAGCCAAATTATCCGATCCGGAAGAACAAGATAAACTCGAACAGGAGCTTTTAGAATTATCCCATGCGGAAGATATCCAAAAGGGACTTTATGCCTTTTTAGGATGGATGGAAGGGGAGGAAGAATCGGTATTAAATCGAATCAAACAAGCCTTGATTTCTCTCCAGGGAATAGAAAGGTTTTATTCACCGGTAATTCCTTTTATTGACCGTATTAAAGCCTCTCAAATAGAGCTTCGAGATATATTTGATGAAATAAGTACCCTTTCGGAAACCATAGTACTTAATTCGGCTTGGATGGAAGAAGTACAAAGCCGTTTAAACTTGTTTTATTCCCTTGAACAAAAACATAGGGTGGTGAATTTACCTTCCCTTATGGAATTCTATAAAGACCTACTAAACAAGCAGGACTCCTTCCATAGTGAGGATGATACCTTAACCGAACTTCAAATTCAAAACGAAAAATTAAAGGAGGAACTCGTAAAATTATCAGGCGAATTAACCAAGGAAAGAAAGAAGTCCATACCCTTGATTGAAAAGGAAATTAAAAAAACCTTGGTTGAATTGGGAATAAAAGAGGGTGATTTTCAAATCCAAATGGATTCACAGACCGAACAGTTTACCCCCTATGGCTGGGATAGAGTTCGATTTTTATTCAGTGCCAATAAGGGTTTCCCCCCATCCGATCTATCCAAGGTGGCCTCAGGGGGGGAATTATCCCGTTTAGTATTGGCAATTAAAACGCTTTCATCCCAATATATCACCATGCCTACCCTTTTGTTTGATGAAATTGATACCGGGGTATCCGGTGAGGTAGCCATGAAAGTGGGTAGGGTGATGAGAAAATTAAGCCTTAAAAATCAGGTCATCGCTATAACCCATTTGCCTCAGATTGCTAGTCGGGAAGGCACCCATTTTTTGGTATATAAGGAGACCCAATCGGGAACGACGCGTACTCAAATGAAACCTCTTCAGGCTGATTTGCGAGTTCAGGAAATCGCTAAAATGCTAAGTGGAAATAATCCTGGTGAATTTGCCTTAAAAAATGCCCGGGAATTAATGGAAAATGTCTAGTTTGGATTCATAGTTCATAAATTGGTAAAAAATACTCAAGTTTACCGTCGTTTAAAATCAATCTATTATGCCGTATAATTTACTGAAGGGAAAAAAGGGAATTATTTTTGGAGCCCTTGACTCGCGATCCATTGCCTGGAAAACTGCCATTCGTTGTCATGAAGAAGGTGCAGAACTGGTATTAACCAATGCTCCTGTCGCTTTACGAATGGGAGAAATTAATGAATTAGCCAAAATTTGTAATGCTCCGGTAATTCCAGCCGATGTGACTTCGATGGAGGATATTGAGAAATTATTCAAAGGCGCTATGGAAGCTTTTGGAGGGAAAATTGATTTTATCCTTCATTCGGTAGGTATGAGTATAAATGTTCGTAAGGGTCGTCATTATACCGATACCGATTATGATTTTATGCATAAGGGTTTTGATATTTCGGCTATTAGCCTTCATAGAGTTATGCAAACGGCCATGAAAATGGATGCTCTTTCCGAATGGGCATCGGTAGTGGCTTTAACGTATATCGCCGCTCAAAGAGTGTTTCCGGATTATAATGATATGGCTGATGCGAAAGCCTTATTGGAGTCGATAACCCGTAATTTTGGATATCAATACGGAGTAAAAAACAAAGTCAGAATCAATACCGTATCGCAATCGCCTACTCGAACCACCGCTGGTTCAGGAGTAAAAGGATTTGATGGTTTCATTTCTTTTGCGGAAAAAATGTCCCCTCTTGGAAATGCAACCGCTGATCAATGTGCCGATTATTGTGTGACCTTATTTTCTGATTTGACTCGGATGGTCACCATGCAGAATTTATTCCATGATGGTGGATTCTCCTTTACCGGTGTAACCGAAGGATTAATCAATTCTCTAAAAGAAGAATAATTCGGGCGTATCAAATCTCCTAAACGAAAAAGTGGTTATAAATGCGGATTTATAACCACTTTTTTTTACTAAAAGAAACTACAAAAGGAATTTATCCCACTTCCATTATGAAAAGAATCAGCGTTTTTTTTGCCATTCTAATTTCTCTTTTTCAAACCATTCTGGTTTTTGCACAGGATACGAAAATTGCCATTCCAGAATATAATGATAAATACTCCCATTATGTAAAAAAATTGGAGGGGGAGATACTCATATTGATTATGTGGATTTCAGGAATAGTTTTCTGGAGAGTAGCCAATATTCCAAAACTGGAAATTATGATGAATTAAAAAGAAAACTTTTCCAAGAGGTTAGAAATCAAAACTATTCGGAGGTTACTCGAATTGCCAAGGAAATGCTAAGCCTGGATTATACCAGCTTATATGCACTGAAATTTCTTAGCCAAACCTATGGGATTCTTGGAGATACTATCAAACGAAACCAATACCAGGAAATTGAAATAGGCTTGCTAAAATCAATCATAAATAGTGGGGATGCTAAAACCTGCGAAACCGGTTGGCACGTAATTAAAATTGAGGAAGAGTATTTTATTTTAAATGTTTTAGGAATCCAAGTAAAGAGTCAATCGCTTATTCACGAGAAAAAAAATTCCTGCGATAAAATGGAGGGAAAGGATCAAAAAGGGCAAGATCATACCTTTTTCTTTGAAATCAATAAGGTTTGGGAATTGGAAACCAAAATGTTTAAAAAATAAACAAGGCTTTGTTTAGATAGGGCTTTCCAAGTAATCGCTCAGGAGCCGAATAAGGTTTTAATGCCAATATAAAGGCCATCCTCTCTCATTTCTAAGGGGTAAACTTTTAATGCCTCTCCTTGTGAAGGTAGACTTCGCCCCGTAACGGTATCAAAGGAATATCGATGAAAGGGGCAGATAAGACGATCATTCTCTATAAATCCAAAGTTCATTTCCGCTCCGGCATGGGGGCAATGGTTTTGAACAGCAAAATATCCGTTGGTATTTTTTCCCAGGCAGATTTCCTTCCCCTTAACCCATTTTTTAACCAGTTTCCCCGGTTTCGAAAATTCCTTTTCTAGATTTTCGGTATTGTATAATAGAATCCAAACCATAATGCTGGATAGATATAAAAAAAAGAGGCGATATCTTTTAAGGGATATCGCCTCTAACTATGATAAAACGAACTAACTTTTATTATCCTCTTTTTCCTCTTCCTCTTTTTTCTTTCTTTTTGCTTTCGCCGAGTTTTCGGATGGTATCACCAAAATTTCGTTTTTTTCCTTGTCGAAACCAAGTTCTATGGTATCCCCTTCGGTTAATTCACCTTTTAATATTTCTTCGGCTACTGGATCTTCGAGGTATTTTTGAATCGCGCGGTTTAATGGTCTTGCCCCAAAATTAGGGTCAAATCCTTTTTCGGCAATAAAATCTTTGGCCTCATCACTCAATTTAATGGTATACCCTAAAGAGAATATTCTCGAGAATAGTCCTTTTAGTTCAATATCAATAATTTGATTAATATCTTCCTTGGTCAAGCTATTGAATACAATAACATCGTCGATACGGTTCAAGAACTCAGGGGCGAAAGCCCGTTTCAAAGCGGTTTCAATTACCCCTCTGGCATGGGTTTCCACCTGGGTTACCTTAGCCGAAGTTCCGAATCCCACCCCTTGTCCAAATTCTTTTAATTGACGGGACCCAATATTGGAAGTCATAATTATGATCGCATTTCGGAAATCTACCTTTCTTCCCAAACTATCGGTTAATTGACCTTCATCCAGAACCTGTAACAATATATTGAATACATCGGGATGGGCCTTTTCAATCTCATCCAATAATACCACAGAATAAGGCTTGCGTCTAACTTTTTCGGTTAATTGTCCGCCTTCTTCATATCCAACGTATCCTGGAGGCGCTCCAACCAATCTGGAAACAGCAAATTTCTCCATATACTCACTCATATCAATTTGAATAAGCGAGTCCTCAGTATCAAACATGAACCGGGAAAGGGCTTTAGCCAATTCCGTTTTTCCTACCCCTGTAGGTCCTAGAAATATAAAGGAACCAATGGGCTTTTTAGGATCCTTTAATCCAGCGCGGGTTCTTTGAATAGCTTTAACTAATTTCTTAATGGCATCATTCTGACCTACCACACGGGTGGCCAGTTCTTCTCCCATGCCTAATAGTTTTTGGCTATCGGCTTGTCCTACTCGTTGAACCGGAATTCCGGTCATCATGGAAACCACTTCGGCAACATTGTCGGCGGTAACGGTAAAACGGGTAGTTTTTGTATCCGCTTCCCATTCGGTTTTAGCCACCTCCAATTGTTCCAATAATTGTTTTTCGGTATCCCTGAGTTTGGCTGCTTCCTCGTATTTCTGGCTTCTAACCACCCGATTTTTTTCAACCTTGATCTCCTCAATTTTTTTCTCGATCTCAACAATCGTTTGAGGTACATGGATATTGGTTAAATGTACTCGGGATCCAGATTCATCCAAGGCATCAATCGCCTTATCCGGTAAAAATCGGTCGGTAATATATCGATTGGTTAAATTCACACAGGCATCAATGGCTTCCGGTGTATAATTTACACTATGGTGCTCTTCGTATTTATCTTTAATCCGATTGAGAATCTCGCGGGTTTCCTCAATGGTAGCTGGTTCCACCATTACCTTTTGGAAACGACGATCTAAGGCACCATCTTTTTCAATGTATTGACGGTACTCATCCAAGGTGGTAGCTCCAATACATTGAATTTCTCCTCGGGCCAGAGCGGGTTTAAACATATTGGATGCATCCAGAGATCCGGAAGCTCCACCGGCCCCAACAATGGTATGAATCTCATCAATGAATAAAATCACATCGGGAGATTTTTCCAATTCATTCATCACCGCCTTCATTCTCTCCTCGAATTGACCCCGATATTTGGTACCGGCCACTAAGCTGGCCAAATCCAGAGTAACAACTCTTTTTCCAAACAATACACGGGAAACCTTTCTTTGAACAATTCGTAGGGCAAGACCTTCGGCTATGGCTGATTTTCCAACTCCGGGTTCACCAATAAGAATCGGGTTATTCTTTTTTCTTCTGGAAAGAATTTGGGAAACGCGTTCAATTTCTTTTTCACGTCCAACAATCGGATCCAATTTACCTTCTTCGGCCGATTTGGTTAAATCTCTTCCAAAATTATCCAGTACGGGGGTTTTGGATTTGATATCGGAAACCTTTTTAGTGGTTCCAAAATTCTCGTCCTCCTTGTAGCCATCCTCATCAGAGGCTGAACTGGAGGCTTCGGAACGAACTCCGGAACGATTTCCTTCTACCTCTGATTTAAAGGTTTCATAATTAATTTGAAACTGATTTAAAATCTGGGAAGCTATATTATCCTCGTCTCTTAAAATAGACAATAATAAATGCTCGGTTCCGATAATATCGCTTTTGAATATCTTCGCTTCGAGATAGGTAATCTTTAAAACTTTCTCGGCCTGTTTGGTAAGAGGGATATTTCCTAAGTTCACCGAGGTACCACTGGTGCCTTTTACCGCATCTTCAATGGATTTTCTCAGCTTGGAAGTATCCAAACTCATACTTTTTAATAATTTTATAGCAATTCCGTCACCTTCGCGGATTAATCCTAACAGAAGGTGCTCTGTACCAATATAATCATGACCTAAACGTAAAGCTTCTTCTCTGCTATAAGAGATGACATCTTTTACTCTAGGTGAGAATTTTGCTTCCATATAATACTGAAATTATTTAATTTCAACGCCTAATTTATCAATTTGTTTCGTTATCGCAAGTGCGTCGGGAACGAGAATTAATCAACAATTAAGCCAATTATTTATTCAACGCAAATAGCCCAGAAAGGATTCCATAAATTGCGATTTTTGCATCAAATTCGAAATTTTTTTTACAATTAGTTTACCTTTAATTCGAAATACAGAAAAAATGGCAGACGAGAAAATAATATTTTCTATGGCTGGGGTTAATAAAATATACCCTCCACAGAAACAAGTCCTTAAAAATATTTATCTATCCTTTTTTTATGGGGCGAAGATTGGGGTAATCGGTTTAAACGGTTCCGGTAAATCCAGTTTGTTAAAAATTATTGCTGGTTTGGATACTTCCTATCAAGGGGAGGTGGTTTTTTCTCCAGGCTATACGGTAGGGTTTTTGGCTCAGGAACCCGAAATGGATGATAATAAAACGGTTCGCGAAGTGGTAGAGGAAGGGGTTTCGGAGATAAAAGATATCTTAAGGGAATACGAAGAGATCAACGAGAAGTTTGGATTGCCGGAAGTGTATGAAAATCCGGATGAAATGGATCGTTTACTAGCCAAGCAAGGCGAGCTTCAGGATAAAATCGATAGTACCAATGCCTGGGAAATTGATTCAAAACTAGACCGGGCTATGGATGCCTTAAGATGCCCAGAGCCTGATGCTAAAATTGCCAATTTGTCAGGGGGTGAGAAGAGAAGGGTGGCCTTATGTCGCCTTCTATTAAAGGAGCCCGATGTATTGCTCCTGGATGAGCCAACCAACCACCTGGATGCCGAATCGGTTGATTGGTTAGAACAGCATTTACGTCAATATAAAGGAACCGTTATCGCCGTTACCCACGACCGGTATTTTTTAGATAATGTGGCCGGATGGATTTTAGAACTGGATAGGGGGGAGGGTTTACCTTGGAAAGGAAATTATTCATCCTGGTTGGATCAGAAATCCAAACGATTAGCTCTAGAGGAAAAACAGGAAGGCAAGCGTCAAAAAACCCTTGAAAGGGAATTAGAATGGGCCAGAATGAGTCCCAAAGCCCGGCAAGCCAAGTCGAAAGCTCGTTTAAATGCCTATGATAAATTATTAAGTGAGGAAACCAAGGGTAAAGAAGAGAAGTTGGAACTTTTTATTCCTCCTGGACCGCGTTTGGGTGGAGTTGTCGTAGAAGCCCAGAATATTAAAAAGGCTTTTGGCGATAAACTTCTTTTTGAAAATCTAAGTTTTATGTTGCCTCCGGCCGGTATAGTAGGAATCATTGGTCCGAATGGTGCCGGTAAAACCACTTTATTCAGACTGATTACGGGCGAGGTCGTACCCGATGAAGGAACGTTTAAGGTTGGAGAGACCGTTCAAATTGGTTATGTAGATCAACGACATGATGATTTAGATCCGGAAAAAACGGTTTTTGAGAATATAACGGAGGGAACCGAGAATATCATGCTGGGCAATAAATCGGTAAACGGAAGGGCGTATGTTTCTAAGTTTAATTTTGCCGGAGCCGATCAACAAAAAAAAGTAGGGGTTTTATCGGGTGGGGAGAGAAACCGGGTGCATTTGGCCATCACCTTAAAAAAGGGAGCCAATGTTTTATTGCTCGATGAGCCTACCAATGATATTGATATCAATACTCTTCGAGCTCTGGAAGATGCCTTAGAGAGTTTTGCCGGATGTGCTGTAGTGATTTCTCACGACCGTTGGTTTTTAGATCGAATTTGTACCCATATCCTGGCCTTTGAAGGGGATTCGCAGGTATATTTTTATGAGGGAAATTATTCTGATTACGAAGAGAATCGTAAGAAAAGATTGGGGGATACCGGTCCTCATAGAATCCGTTATAAGAAGCTGGTTGAATAGGTGTAAAGCCTTGTTAATAAGTTAATAATTTATTAACAATTAGGCGATTCATATCGAATAATAGAAACGTATCTTTGATAGTACCTATTAAAGCGGGTTCACTATTCGTATGGGTTGGAAAAAATTTAGCGGAGAATTTCTGCAAAATCCAATTCTGGATGAGGTTGAAAAGGCGATTGAAAGGGAATCAGAATTGGGAAATAAACTAAAAGTTTGCATTGGTACCGATTCACAGGTAAAGGGGAGTATCACCGACTTTGCCACTGTCATTGTATTTCTTAGGGAGCATAAAGGAGGCTTTATGTTTATCAATCAGGAAAGAACCACCAAAAAAATGAGTATCAAAGAAAGGATGCTTTGCGAGGTTCAAAAATCGATTGAAATAGCCTATAGCCTTTGCGATCTGCTCGATTTATACGATGTGGAACTGGAGGTTCATGCGGATATAAATACAAGCCCAAACTTCAAATCCAATGCCGCCCTTCATGAGGCAATGGGTTATATTCTTAGTATGGGATTTGTTTTTAAAGCAAAACCGGAGGCTTTTGCCAGTTCCTATTGTGCCAATAAACTGGTACACTAAATCTCTACAAGCATATAGGGTTTAATACCGAAGGGACGGATGATCCCTGACGGATATTCCTTTGCTCCAGTTTTTGATCGATAAAAGTGGTTATGGCTGATTTGGGAAGGTTCCAATTGGGTCCGATAAGATATTTAAAATCGGAGATCCCAAATAAGCGCTGAATAACCAGATCATCCCGTAATCGAGGAAGGAATTCACAGAGAAAATCCGAATAATCCTCTAAACTGAATAAAGGAAAAGGATTTTTTTGGAAAAGATTTCCCATAATGGAGCCTTTTACGATATGAAGATGATGAAGCTTTATGAATTTTATTTCCTCTATAGAATTGATTTCACGGGCATAATCGAGCATCATTTCACGGGTTTCCCAAGGAAAGCCGAAAATGGTATGGGCACACAAACTGATTTTTCGGCCTTTTAATAAATGAGCGGCTTCAATAAATTCTTCATGGGTACATTTTCGATTGATCTTTTGAAGCGTTTCATTATAAATCGATTCCATTCCCATCTCTAAATCGATTACATACCGATCGGCATAGGATTCAATTAAATCCAGCTTCTCATTATCAATACAATCGGGGCGGGTTCCAATGGAAATGCCCACAATATCCGGGTCGTTAACCGATAAGGCTTCATCTATAAACCGTTTTAGGTTCAAAGTGCTCGTATAGGTATTTGTATTGGGTTGAAAATACACGATGAATTTTGTGGCCTGGTAATTTTCGCGGGCCCTAATAATTCCCTGAGTTAATTGTTCGCGAATCCCGGGCAAGGAGCGGGATAATTCAGGGGTGAAGGAATCTACATTGCAATAGGTACAACCTCCATAACCCTTGGTTCCATCCCGGTTAGGGCAGGATAAGCCTGGATCCACTACGACTTTAAAAACCTTAGCCCCACCAAACTGTTCTCTTAACCAGGTTCCGTATTTTCTGTAATTATCCAATTTGCTTTGATTAGAATGCAAATTTATGAAATATAAAGGGAGATCTGGATTCCTCACCGGGTAACCATTCCGGTTAACCGTTTAATTTTAAAATTCCGAATGCCAATTTCTTTTGGGCTCTTAAATATCCTTACTTTCAAAAAAAATATTCTATGAAAGGAAAGATATCCATAAGCCTTCTTCTTTTAATTCTTATAGGATCGGATTCTGTTTTTGCGCAAAAAATAGATTCTCTAAAATCGAATGCCTGGAAAACCGTAGAAAAGGGCTATAAAATTCAATTCCCTGGGAACTGGACCTTTGATGATTCAGGAAAATCTGGTTCCACATTTTTTATACTTTCCCCTAAAGAAGATGAAAAGGATGAATTTAGGGAAAATGTTAATTTGATCATTCAGGATTTAGGTGAATCGGGATATGATCTAAAAAAGTTCATGGAATTAACGGAAGATCAGATAAAATCTCTGGTACCTGGTTCCCAGATCCTGGAAAATACCTTATTGAGCGGCAATAAGGGTAATTATCAGAAATTAATATGGTCGGGGGAAATGGGCGGTCGTAAGTTAAAATTTGAACAATTCATTTATGTTCATGAAAAAAAGGCTTATATATTAACCCTTTCGGTTGAACTTTTAAAATGGACTCAGTATGGAAATATCGGGGAGTCGATCTTAAAATCCTATATTCCTAATTTTTAGAAAATCAGTTAGTGATCAAAGATTTATGAATTCATTGTTTTTATCCATTCGGAAACTTCAGGCCTATAATCGGTTTTTGATATCCCTCGGTTTTTCGGCTTTGGTGTTTTTTATCATTCCCCTAATTGCGAATCATCCTGTAACGATTCAATCTCGATTAATGTATGCTTCGACGAGCTTTACCATTATGGCTGGGGCCTTGATTTGGTCGGTTATTTTGGGCGCAAAAGCCAGTGATTTGCGAAAAATTGCTTCCAAAGAGGATGCAAGTGTACCGGTCATTTTCACCTTGGTGATTTTTTTAGCCTTTGCCAGTTTATTTACGGTGGTTTTATTATTGGGATCCGTAAAGGATTTGAGCCCATTTAGTTTAATCAAGCATATATTTTTTAGCGTCATATCAGTGGCCAGTTCTTGGGTTTTAGTTCATTCTATATACGTGCTTCATTATGCCCGAATTTATTATTCCAATATTATGGATGAGGAAAAGGAGCTTAAGGATAACGATATACCTCGAAGGGGTATGGGAGGCATTGATTTTCCAGGTGACGAAGAGCCGGATTATATGGATTTTGCTTATTTCTCCTTTGTAGTAGGCATGACCAGCCAGGTATCCGATGCCCAGGTTACCTCCCGCGAAATGAGAAGAATTGTTTTAGCCCATGGGCTTCTTTCTTTCCTGTTCAATACCTTCATAGTGGCCATTAGTATCAACCTAATTGCCGGATTAATTCCTCATTAAACCGAAAAGGCCTGAACAACGGGCCTTTTCGGTTAGGAAAATAATTTTTACTTACCCGAAGCTATTTTAAGCAATTCTGCATCGGGATGATTTCGAACCTGACAGGTATTGTCGAATATCATGGTTGCCCCATTGTTTGGAGTATAAGCGGGCCAATTAGGCAAGCCGATGGCATTGGGATTACCGGTTCTGGCAAAATTGATCCAGGCTGAACTAATTTTTTTTGCCAAGCTATACGCCTCAGGACCGCCCCCGGTCATTTGTTCACAACGCTGGATATTATTAAACTGAAAGGCAATATCCATACAATGCATGGACTTATACATTCCTCCATTCACAGGGGATTGCCAGGTAAATAGATACATATACACTGGAGCAGCACCCGGGAAGACCCTCAAATTGGCTTGATTAATCGCCATAGGACGGAAGTTCAAGTCGATATCGGTATATCCATCCGGCTGGCTGGTTTCCGGGTAGGCCTTTTTTACAGCATCCATATAGGCTTCCGTTTTTTCATGATACTTTTTTTGCAGCTCTTCCTTTACCTGATCCAGGGTTTTATTTCTGTTACTGCCACCAAAAGGAGTGAATTCATTTTTAGTACTTCCAACCATTAAATACACTTTTTTTGAATTCTCAAGGGCGGCTGAATCGGTGGGTTGATAAGGTAAAAAATCATTATCCAAAACTGCGTTCCAACCGGTATTGGGATTTTGTTTCCCTTCGGCTCTTAATGCCGAGGCTACTTTGCTCATTGCTTTCTTGCTGGCATTATTCAGGGTTTCGTAAGGGATTTTTTGAAGGGAATCGACCTGACCAGGCTCCAATTTTAATTCAGATAATAATGCGGCAGCGACTCTTTGCGAAATGGATTTTTCGGTAAAATGGGTTATATAACTTCCACTTTCTACAATGGCTT
>Ga0209067_10001187_pt1 | contig 16360 bp, 13 predicted proteins | sample ColStrG_CSR_2013_FD_187199 | JGI IMG/M metagenome (GOLD analysis project Ga0209067, IMG submission 187199) | Freshwater sediment microbial communities in response to fracking from Pennsylvania, USA - Cold Stream Run_MetaG_CSR_2013 (SPAdes)... | ecosystem: Environmental > Aquatic > Freshwater >...
AGAGGTGGTCTTATGTATAATTCCCCATCGCATTTTCTATGCCCCAAACCAACATAATTATCTGGAAAGCAAGAATGAATCAACGGCAAAGTGTCAGCAACTGGTTACTCTTTCTATCGGTATTTGGCATTTTTTCCTGCTCGCTGGTCGTCGAAAAGTCCGTCAACATCTGTTTTTATGTGCTCTTGCTGGTCAGTTTTTTCAATGTTATTTTCAGAAAGCAGGCCGCTTCCGCGTTTTGGGCTACCTGCAAACGTTACTGGCCACTCAACCTTGCGATGGGCTCCACGCTGCTGGTCGTCTTGCTGCACCAATTGTTCCTCGGTACATTCACCTTGCGCATGTATGATCTACCGGCGCGTCTGACGTTTTTTGCACTGATCTTCTGGTCCTTGCTGGCCCTGCCTGCCGGACAACTCAAAAAATTGCAGTGGGCGTTTGCCTGCGGTGCCGCCTTGTACACCATCAACTTGTATATCAGCACCAGTGGCGGTGCAATTCGTGTCACCGAGATCAATTCGTTTTCAGTCATTTTTTCCTCGGAACTGGCTTTACTGATGGGTTTGTTCGCGTTACTGTCCGTTGGGTGGGATACGCCGGCGCGAATCTGGACATTGACCTGCATGACCGTGGCGTTGCTGTTCGGTATCGGTGCAGTCTATTTTTCACAAACGCGCGGTGGTTGGATGGGCATACCGTTTTTTGCCTTGATGGTGGTCGTGACGATTTTGCGCTCGCGCAGCCTGCGGGTGAAAGTGATTGCATATGCCATCATCTTCCTGACGCTGACCGCCGCTTTCAGTGCATCCGGCCTGGTGCGGGAGAGGCTCAGGGAAGGCCAAAACGACATCAGTGAACTGGCACTGAACAAAAATCCCGACACCTCGTTCGGGGTTCGGTTCCAGTTGTGGAATGCGTCCTGGCTGATGTTCAGAGAACATCCCCTGAGCGGTGTGGGTAAGGAGAATTTCAACAGTGAATTACATGCCATGCATCAGCGCGGCGTGATTACCGAACTGGCTGCACAGCAGTATCATTCGCATAACGAATTTTTATATGCCATGGCCACGATGGGTATCGGTGGCTTGCTGGCGGTATTGCTGACTTATCTGGTGCCGGGATATTATTTCGCGCAATACCTGAAGCATCACGACAGCGCCATCAATGCCAGCGCAGCCATGGGCCTGTGTCTGACCGCCGGTTATGGCATATTCGGATTGGTCGACGTCATGTTTGGCTGGAATATGTGCAATGTTTTTTACAGTGTTTCGATTGCCGTGTTCATGGCATTGATCGTGAACCGAACGACTGAATTACAAAATCCGGCCCAACAAAAAAGTTAATCATCATGCTTATCATTCCAGAAAACACCTTGGCGCGCGCCGAAAAAATTCTGTTTATCACCCATCTGGCGATCGGCGACTTTACCTATCTGCAGAATTTTTTTGCGGCGTTCGCAAAACAGAATCCGCATCTCAAAATCGACCTCTGGATCGATGAACTGCGCCGCTCAAACGATCCCAAACAATGGGTGTATCTGAAAAAATACGCACTGTATGACTGGGCTGAACACTGCCCGTTCTTCAACAAGGTGTACCGCAATACCTACAGTCCGGCGCTGTTGCAGGAATCGATACAGGCTGCGCAGCAGGAGAACTATCCGGTCGTCGTGTCACTGGCCACGCTGCGTCCGCATCGCTATGCCAATCTGGCGCGCGAAATTGGCGCGAATTCCTGGGTGGTTGGTATCAAAGGCAAATCGCGATGGTATGCGCCTTGGGACAAAAGTGCTTACGCGAAACTCCATGCCAGCTTTGCGCCGTTCCAAAGGCCGAAGGGTGGCTATCACATCACCGCGGTGTATGCCGACTGGTTCCGACAGCTCAGTGGTTTGCAGCTGGATCAGAAACAGCGATTTCCATTTATCGACATCCCGCAACAATGGCAACATTACGCACTGACCCAGTTGGCGGACTGGGGCGTAACGGAACAGCAGGTCAGTCAGGGAAAAAAGGTCGTGTTCATCAATGCCTTTGCCAAAACCAAAAAACGCTGCTGGCCGCTCTCCAGCGTAGCCGGGTTGATTATGGAGATGGGCAAACTGCCGCCCTGGCGCGATACCTGTTTTATCGTCAACGCAGTGCCGCAGGAACTGGAGCATGCCAAAAGCGTGCTGGCGCAGTACAAGCTCAACAACACCTTTTTATTCAGTGCCGGCGACAACTTCTTTCAACTGCCGGCCGTGCTGCAGCGCTGTGACCTGATCATTTCCGTTGAAACCGCCGTCATGCATCTGGCCAATGCGGTGCATGTGCCGGTGGTCGCGCTGATGCGCCAGAAGAATCCGGAATGGGTGCCGATTGATCAGGACATCAGCACCGTCATTACCACCAGCCGGCGCAGCGAATGGGTCAATGCCATCAAAGCAGAACAGGTAATCAAGGTTATCCAATGAACAGTGTAACTGACAACATCGACAAGAACAGCACCCGAAATGGGGACGGGTCGTTTCATATTGCCTTCTGTGTCGACAACCATTATTTCCGTGCCATGGGTGCGACGATACTGTCGATCATCGACAATAATCCTGGCGTCCACCTGACGATCCATGTTCTGGCGTTTGCCGTCTCGGATGACCATCGGGCCCGGTTACTGAAACTGGAACAGCAGCACCCGGTCAAAACCCACATCCACATCGTTTCGCCGGACCGGTTCAGCCAGTTTACCCACTTCATCGCGTCGACCTATTATTCGCCGGCGATCTTTACCCGGCTGGCGATTCCGGAAATACTCAAGGACTATACCGACCGGGTTCTGTATATGGATGCCGACATTCTGTGCGTCGGCAAGATCGACAAACTGATGGCCATGCCAATTGAAGAAACGGTGGCCTTCGTGGTACCGGACGCCGACGTCACCACCTACCGGCGCGCCACCGCACTGAAACTGAAAGAAATCAAATATTTCAATTCAGGTGTGCTGTATATCAATATCACGAAATGGCTGGAACTCGATATCACAGCGGCCACCATCCATGCCCTGCTCACCGGTGGCGACGATTTGCGCTTTCCGGATCAGGATGCCTTGAACATTGCACTGGCCGATCATTGCACGTATATCGCCATCCGCTGGAACTACCTGTACGGTCTGATCGGCGAACTGGAAAACGACCGGCGCGCCATGAAAGATGTCGGCAATGCAGTCTTCCTGCATTTTGCCGGTGCCGTCAAACCGTGGGCCGACTGGTGCCTGCATGATTCCCGTAAAATTTTTTCCAAATACCACCAGATGTCGCCGTGGGCCGATATGCCGATGGATACTGTTCCGCAAAACTATAAAGAGATGCGCATGAACTCAAGATTTCTGTGGAAACGCAGAAAGTACGCCGAAAGCGTCCGCTGGTTCTGGAAATACCTGATGGCGCGCCCGCGCTGAAAGCAAACCGATGACCCAACAACTCGTTCCTGCCGAATTACTCAAGAATTCCAGCAAAATCCTGTTTGTTGCCCATCTGGCACTGGGTGACTTTACCTATATGCAAAACTGCTTTCGGGCGTTTGCGCGCGCGTATCCGCATATCAAAATCCATTTGTGGGTTGATGAATTGCGCCGCACCAAAGATGCGTCGCAGTGGGAGCATTTAAAAAATTACGTGGTCTACGACTGGGTCAATGCCTGCGACATGTTTGACAAGGTGTATACCCGCACCTACAGCCCTGACCTTCTGGAGCAGTCGATCCGCGAAGCGCGCAATGAAAATTATCCGGTGATTGTTTCACTGGCCACCATGCACCGCCACAAATACGTTTTGCTGGCACGCAAAATCAACCCGTCCGGTTTTGTCGCGGGTCAGAAAAAGCATGTGCGATTTTACGATATCCCCAAGCAACTGATTTACAAAAAACTCGACGCCTTCATACCTGCCTACCAGATTTCAACATCGCAAAAATCCGGTTTTGAATCGGTCCAGCATATCAGCCGGATTTACGCCGACTGGTTTGATCAGTTATTTCGTATCACGATACCGGAACAGGACAGCCTGCCGTATGTGGATATCCCGGAGAAATGGATGCATTATGCCCGGCGCCAGTTTGCCGAATGGGGTTTTGACGTGGATCGGAAAACGGTGTTCCTGAACGGCTTTTCCAAAGCCACGCATCGCAGCTGGCCACTCGCGCGCGTGGTGGAATTGGCCGGCGCCATGAAAAAGATGCCGGAATGGAGCGACGCCAACATCATCATCAACGTGGTACCGGAAAGTTTGGAACAGGCCAAAACCCTGTTCGCCAAATCCCACCTGAAACAGGTGCAGCTGTTCAGTGCCGAGGACAATTTTTTTCAGCTGCCGGCGGTGTTGAGTCTGTGCCAGCTGATCATTTCGGTTGAAACTGCGGTCATGCACCTTGCCAACGCAGTCAACGTGCCGGTCATCGCTCTGATGCGTCAGACCACGCCGGAATGGGCTCCGATCAATCAGAACATAACCACTATCATCAAAACCGGTAGCCACAAGGCCTGGGTCGATGAAATTACGGTGCATCAGGTACTGGAAACGTTGCCCTCCGCTCTGAAAAGTTAAAACCTGGTTGATATACCAATCGAATCGGCGTCATAATCTTGATTCCGGCCAGTCATGCCAAACCGACCGGCTATGGTTTCTTTCTATTGAAGCAGTCCAATCAGGAGCTTTCAAATGGGCAATCAATTTGTATGGGTAGATATCCCGGTAACCGACCTGGATCGCGCCATCGATTTTTATTCCAAAGTACTGGGCAACCCGGTGACCAAAACCGGTGGTGAAGGTTTTGTCTTTGCCTTGCTGCCTCAGGCAAACAGTGCCGTGTCGGGATGTCTGTACACCAGCACTGAAAATGCCCCGTCAAAAACCGGTCCGCTGGTGTATCTGAATGCAAACGGCAGAATCCGGCAGGCCGTGCAGGCCGCCACCCAGTCCGGTGGTCAGATTGTGCAGGATGTCCACCCGATCGGACCACACGGGTTCCGCGCTCTCCTGATCGACAGTGAAGGCAACCGGATTGCGCTGCATTCGCTGACCAACTGAGGAAATCGTCATGACGATCGGAATCATGGGTGCAATGCACGATGAAATTGCCGAACTGATCGGTCTGTTTGCCGAACCGGGACAGTCCTCCGTTCATCGCGTCGGCCTGCGCGATTTTTATGTCGGCCAACTGGAGGGACAAGACTGCGTGGTGGTGCTGGCCGGCATAGGCAAGGTGGCCGCAGCCAGCACCGCATCAAGTCTGATCCATCGGTTCGGCGTCAGCCAGATCGTGTTTGCCGGACTGGCCGGTGGGCTGGCAGACCACGCCCGGGTCGGTGACGTAGTGATCGCCGACCGGCTGGTACAGCACGACATGGATTGCCGCCCGCTGTTTCCCCGCTATGAAATTCCGCTGACCGGCAACACTGAATTTCACGTTTCTGCAACGCTGGCTGCACAGCTGCATTCGGCCAGCCGCGATTTTTTTTCCCGCCACATTACCGAACGCATTTCCGGCGCCGACATGGAACGGTTCGGTCTGCAAAGTCCGCAGGCGCATGTCGGCATGATCGTCAGCGGTGACCAGTTCATTGGCTCGGCGCAGGCAGCCGCACAGCTGCGCGCCGAATTGCCGCAGGCCTGCGCGGTCGAAATGGAAGGCGCTGCGGTGGCACAGGTGTGTCACGAATACGGCATACCCTGCGCCATCATCCGTACCATATCCGATCGTGCCGATGCCACGGCACACGTCGACTTCAGTCAGTTTCTGAGCAGTGTCGCCAGTCAGTATTCCAACGGCATCGTGCGTAACTATCTGGCTGCTATGGCGCGCGATGCCGGTCCGGTTTAGCTACCAAGCCTCCCTACACTGATCATAATGGCAAGTTCCGGTTGCTCCGGTTGCATTATTGCGCCGCGTTCGTATTTAGTCATAGTCTGCAACCACCGCCCTGTGATAAATTTCCACACTGCTCTGCAATCAATCCAACCATAACTAGTCGAGTTCTCCATGCCTATGTCCTCACTGCGCAAACCCTGCACAACCACTCTTCGGATATTGTCCCTGATCGTACTTCTGAGTTCAGCTGCCGCAGCATTGCCGGCTCTGTCTCAGGACATCCCCAAGCCGCTGGATCAGCCTTATGCCGGCACAGTCCAACTCGAAGTCGACGTGACCAATGTTGAACAAAAAATTTTCAACATGCATGAAGTCATTCCGGTCAAACCCGGCCGCCTGACTTTGCTGTATCCGAAATGGATCCCCGGCAACCATTCACCTACCGGTCCGATCGCCTTGCTGGCCGGTCTGACACTGAGCGCCAACCAGCAGCCGCTGGAATGGAAGCGCGATACGCTCGATATGTACGCATTCCACGTAGTTGTCCCGGAAGGCGTCAGCCAGATTGACGCGCGTTATCAGTTTCTGACTCCAATCGACAAGGCGCAGGGCAGAATCACCGCCACCTCGGAAATGCTCGGCATACAGTGGAATACGGTCGTACTGTACCCGGCCGGTTATTACACACACGGCATCCGGTTCCAACCGACAGTTACACTGCCGCAGGGCTGGAAATTTGCGACCGCTCTGGAACTGCAGCAACAGACCGGCAACCAGTTGCGATTCAAGCCACAGGCACTTGATGAACTGGCTGATTCACCACTGATGGCAGGACGCCATTTCAAACGTTACGATCTGGATCCCGGCGCCCAAGTGCCGGTCTATCTGAATGTCTTTGCCGACAATGACAAGGATCTGGAAGCCAGGCCGGAACAACTCGCCGCCCATCAGGCACTGGTCCAACAGGCTTACAAACTGTATGGCTCGAAACATTACGGTCACTACGATTTTCTGCTGGCGCTGTCCGAGGAATTCAGCGACATTGGTCTGGAACATCACCAGTCCAGCGAAAATGGCGTGAAGCCGAATTATTTCACTGAATGGGACAAGTCCCAACCCTCACGCGATCTGCTGCCGCATGAATATACCCATTCATGGAATGGCAAATTCCGCCGTCCGGCCGACCTGTGGACACCGAATTACAATGTACCGATGCAAAATTCGCTGTTGTGGGTGTATGAGGGACAGACCGAATACTGGGGTTTCATTCTGGCTGCCCGCTCCGGCATCCTCACCCGGGCCGAAGTCATGGATTATTTTGCCATGACGGCGGCCAGTTTCAATCAGATGGCAGGCCGCACCTGGCGCAATCTGCAAGACACCACCAATCAACCGATCCTGAATTACAACCAGGTCGGCAGTTGGGGCAACTGGCAGCGCGCAGTCGATTACTATGATGAAGGTTCGCTGATCTGGCTCGATGTCGATACCAAAATCCGCGAATTATCCAACGGCAAACGCTCACTGAATGATTTCGCGCGGCAGTTTGTCAGCGTCCAGGACGGGCAGCACACACCGCTGACTTACCAGTTCAGCGACGTGGTTGCGACGCTCAACGCGGTACAGAAATATGACTGGGCGACTTATCTGCGCAGTGTCCTGGACAGTCACGGCCCGCAGGCACCGCTGGCCGGTCTGACACGCTCCGGCTGGAAGCTGGTCTTTACCGATCAGCAGTCCGATTATGAACGACTGACCTTTGAAGCCAATGAACTGAACGACTTTTCTTATTCATTGGGCTTCACGCTCGACAAGGATGCGCATCTGGTCAACGTGGCGTGGGACAGCCCGGCCTTCAACGCCCAACTCAGCAATGGCATGACGCTGCTGGCAGTCAATGGTCGCAGTTACAAGGCGGACAGTCTGAAGACGGCTGTCACGGCAGCCAAAACCGGAGCGGAACCGATAGAGCTGCTGTTCAAGAAGAATGAACGGTATCTGACAGTGCGGATCAATTATCACGAGGGGTTGAAATACCCGCATCTGGTGCGGATTGAAGGCAGCAAGGATTTGCTGGGGGATATTTTGCAGGCGCTGTAAGTCAAATAAGTCAAATAAGTCAAAATGGCGTTACACCACCGGTGTAACGCTTTCTCGGGAATCCGTTTTATAACCCTCCTCAAAGCGCACGCGTCATGATCACATCGCGCTGCGCATCACTGCCCACCATGAACACGTGTTCGCCGACCTCGACAAATTCGTATTTCTTATAGAAACTGATCGCGCGCGGATTGCGCTCCCATACCCCAAGCCAGATCTGCGCGGCACCCATCAAACGGGCCTGTTCCAGCGCCTGCTCCATCAACTGCTGCGCCAACCCCCTGCCATGCCACGGCTTGTCCACGTATAAACGCAGAATTTCCGCCGGATGGTCTGCCTCCAGACAATCCGGAGCGACACCCCTGCGCACCTGAACAAAGCCCAACAATTGCGGCCCGTCGGCACAGACCAGCGTCATCAAATCGGGATTGCGGATTTCCTGTTCCTGCAATGCCGCGCTGTAGCTGTTCTTGCAGTGCAGCGCCATATCTTCCGCCGCGTTGTCCGCTTCAAACGTATCGCGGAACGTTTTTTCCTGCAATTGCGCCAGACGCAGCGCATCGCCAATTTCTGCTTTTCGAATCACTGTCATCAGATACTCTCACCTTTTCTCAAACTTACATTTTAAGATCCAGATCAACCCTGGAAATTGCCCCCTTATCGGTAATCCCTTCCCCGGAAAGTCGCGGAGCCACGGCATAGATGCGCTCCGGTGCCACATGGTCTGCGTCGGTCAGATAGGCATGCACCACCGATTCGCGCTGCAGCGCCAGATCGCGGATATCGTCATCGGTCACCACTGTATTGGTAATGATCAGCTGTTCCATGTCCGCTACCGGCAAGGTTTTTGCAATCCCGAGCGCATTGCGCGGCTTGGTGAATTTGGCCGCCGAATAGATCTGGTTCACCGCCCGCGCGCGGTCGGGTATCGAAACCAACGCATTGGCGCCTTCCTCACCATCCGGATAAACAAACCGTCGGATCTGCGCCTCCAGTTTCTGGTGCCGCAACCCTTCTGTATCGGCATTGACATCGGCCCGACCGGAAACATCGAGTTGCAGCGCTGGGCGTTTTTTCAGTGCCTGAACTATGGTATCGAGCTTGTTTTTGGCTGCGGTACTAAGTATGGCCGAACCGGAGTCAAATTCGATATAAGCCAGCTCATCACCGCCGCTGGTATGTCCGAAAGAATGCGCCAGCAGGGCAAACGGTGAAATCGCCACCTTTTCGACCATATCCAAAAACACGCGGCCGATCAGACCGCCAATGGAAAACTGCGGATCATTGAGGGTGCCGGAAATCGGCAGGTCCAGATTGATCCGACCTTCCGAATCGGTCAGCAATGAAATCAGGAACGGCACCGGCAGATGGGTGGCATCCGGTCCCTCCACTTTGTCGCCAAAGGTCAGTTGATCGAGTATCAGGGAATTATTGGCAGTTAGCTGGTTATCCTTGACATGGTAATCCACGTCCAGCGACAGCTCGCCCTTGATAATCGGATAGCCGGCATATTTCAGTGAGTATGTGGTCAACCTTGGCAGTTCAATTTCGCTGGCGGTGAGTTTGATATTCAACAGTAACGGAGAATACAGGGGATTGACGGTGCCTGAAATCGCCAGTGGTGCTTCGTCATCGATCCGACCGTTCAGTATCACCGGTGCAGCCTGTGCCTGGTCAGAGCGCATCGCGCCGATACTGCCCTGTACCCCGGTCATGCGCATCGAATAATGCGGCTTGATGAAATTGTCCGTGTAGTTAATGGTACCGTTGCTGAAATTGACCGGACCAAGGCTGATGACAGGCGAGGTTGTAGCGCCAGCCGGAGTGTTTGCCACGGTCGGCGGATTGGCAACCTGTATGGCGTCCGCCTGCGCTGCCGTTGCCTGGCCTGGCGCTTTTGATTGCACCAGAATATCCTGCAGATTCAGATGTCCCTGCTGCGACAGAATGGCTCGCGCATAAAAATTATCCAGATTGACTTTTCCCAGCGTGACAGCCGGCTGTTTGCCACCCAGATCCACATTGATGCCACTGATATCGAGCAGCTTCCACCTTAAAAAATCATCGTCGTTTTCCTTGTCGGTAGTCGCCAGATTGGTAACGGTCACCCCACCCTGAAAATTCACCAGCGCCGGCGCAGTCCATTTCAAGGTGGAGCGCGTGCTGATGCTGCCGCTGGCAATCTGGATATTCAGGAACTGGGTAAAGTACGGTTGCAGCGCTGCCACAGCAAAATTCTGTACGTTCAGATTCAGCAATACGGCCTGCGCGTTAGCGGTGCCGTCCACGACAAACTGACCGGTCTTGTTCAGGGTCGCTCGCAACGCGACCTTGACCGGACTGTCCATGGTGCCGGAGATGTTTTCCAGTTTCAGCTCGACGGCATCGGCATTGACGACCACAGCCGGCTGCACGGATTGGTCAGAAAAATTCAGGCTGCTGCCGGTCATTGCCACCTGGCGGATCAGGGTTTGCCAGGCAGGTGCCTGTGGAGCGGGTTGATTGCCCGGCAGCGCGGTGGGCGGTGGTGCAGCGCCTGCCGGTGTCGTCAAAGGTGGCGCAGGCGCTTTCCTGAGTACCAGATGCGACAGGTTGATTTCACCGTTGGCATCTCGGATCACAGCCCCGTTGATCTGATCCAGCGTAATCTGATCGATCGAAACCTGCCGGGTGGCACTGTCCAGTGACATGCCCGCAATCGCAAGGGTTTTGGCCGACAGACTGCCATCCTCTTTATGTACCGCCTGTATGGAAAGAGCTTCCAGAGAAGCGGACAGTTCATGCAGACCAAGATTCCCATTCTGGAATTCCAGTCCGGTTTGCATGTTCAGTTTGCCAGTCACGGCGGCAGCCAATACCCGGCCAAAATAGGCCTGATAATCCTGCAGCGGCAGCGCTTCAATACCAAACCGACCGGTTACCTTTTGTTCGGACACGAAAGCTTCACCATCAAAATGCAACTGCTGCGCAGGTCCGGCCAAGAATTTTATTTTGGCCGGCCCCGATTTGGGATAGTTCGACAAATGCGCCACGTCCAGTCCGATCTCGCCAATGTTCAAGGCCAGCGCCGGACTGGCATTGGCGGCATCACTCCAGTGCAGCGTGCCATTTTTGATCTGCAGGTGCGTCAGTTCCAGCAACAGGGGGGCAGATTTTTCCGGCTTTACAGGCTTGTCGGCTTCCGGATTATCCGGCTTCTGCAACGCAGCCCAGTTCAGTCCACCCTGCTGATCCAGACCCAGCCAGATTTGCGGGTCGGTCACTTCAAGGGAATTCAATACGAAGCGTTTGTTGGCCAGATCCGCTTCGTTCAGATTGAGATGGATTGCTTTGGATGCGAACAGGGGCGCGCCAGAGCGGTCTGCCAGATCGACCTCATCCAGTGCTACCGTACCGGACAGATTGATGCGTTGCCGGTCTTTCTGGGTCTGAAACGTCACGATCAGGCGCGTCGTGAGGATTGCCGATTTCACCTGCAACGGCAGCAGGTGCGGCACGAATGCAGTCAATTCGTTCAGATGAAACCGGTCGATATCGATTGCCATCGTGGTTTCTTCCGTATCGGAAAACGGTTTGGTTTCCCCCTTCAGTTCAAGCAGGCTGCCGTCCACGATGGCCGATAGCGCCGGCTCGATAAACACGTCCTGCGCGGAAGGAAATGTGGAGAGGAACGGCAGGCCGACTTTGATTTTTTCTATGTGGATTTTTTTGCCGGCGATCTGATCATCCAGGTCAATATTGCCCTCATCCAGCTGGATGTTATAAATCGAAAATCGCAGCGGCTCCCCACTGGAAGGTTTCTGCCCGAAACGCGCAATGACATCACTGAAATTGGTCACCTCCCGCCCCGCCTGCAGACTGCGCACCAGATGCAGTTGCGGATGGGTCAGTGCAATTTCACCGATTACCGGTGCAAGTCTGAACAGCGAAGCGAACGACACCCTGAGCGACAGGCGGTCTGCCGAAAACGCCGGCGTCTTGTTGTCTGCCTCCAACAGCTGCAGTCCGGACAGCGTCACGCGGAGCGTCAGCGGATTGAACGCCACCTGTTCAACGGTGAACTGTCTGCCGGTCTGTTGCGGTATTTGCTGTTCCAGCGTCGATTTCAGCCAACCCGGCACGGCCAGCGCCAACATCAGCGCCAGTATGCCCAAAGCAAGGACACCAAATATCAACCAGCGCGCAGTGCGTTGCGATAAATTGACCTGGGGGAAGCGATGTGTAAAGTAATGGTTCATTTTGATGGATCGCGAAATTTAATCGGTGTATAGCCGTATTTTCAGTTTTATCACATCACGCGCGTTTTCCAATGCAATTTAATTAATACACCGAATCCGGGTCTAAACTGGTACTGCACCCATATTCAGACACTGGCGTGATTTTCATTTTGCCATGCGCTTTCGGCATGATACAGTACGCGCACAATTCAAACAGCACCGGGGACCTTGATTTCAAAAGAATCGCACTCCCCGTATAACGGAGAAAACATGCTAACAAATAAAGTCGACGGAGAATTTCTCGGTCATCCAAAAGGGTTATTTCTGTTGTTCGCCACTGAAATGTGGGAACGTTTCAGCTACTACGGTATGCGCGCCCTGCTCGTGTTGTCCATGGTCGCAGCGACCGAGTCGGCCAATCCGGGCTTTGGCTGGTCCAATAAAGACGCGCTCGAGCTGTATGGTACCTACACGGGTCTGAGCTACCTGTTCGTGCTGGTTGGCGGCTGGCTGGCCGACAATTACCTGGGTCAGCGCCGTGCGGTAATCTTCGGCGCACTGGTCATGGCTGCCGGTCAGTTCACTCTGGCTGCCGGGGTCGGCAAGGATCTGCACCTGTTTTACTTCGGCTTGTTTCTGTTGATTATCGGCAGCGGTTTATTCAAGGCCAATATTTCCACCATGGTCGGCGAACTGTATGCGCCGGGCGACGCCCGTCGCGATGGTGCGTTTTCGATCTTCTATATGGGCATCAATCTGGGCGCGTTTCTGGCGCCGCTGGTTTGTTCCTCTTTGGGTGAAAGTGCCAGCTATGGCTGGCGCTACGGCTATGCCGCAGCCGGTTGCGGCATGTTGCTCGGCACGCTGGTTCAGGTGTTTCTTGCGCAGCGCTATATCGGCGACGTCGGTCGTGAACCGTCGGCCAAGCGCGCCAGAGAACAGTCCGGCGGTGCCAAGGTTCCATTCACCAGTGATGAGCGTGATCGCCTGAAAGTGATCTTCATGCTGTTCGTCTTTGTCATGCTGTTCTGGGCCGCGTTCGAGCAGGCCGGCGGTCTGATGAATTTGTATGCTTCTGAAAAAACCGACCGGATGCTGGGCGCTTTTGAAGTCCCGGCCGGCTGGTTTCAGGCCACCAATTCGATGTTCATCATTCTGCTCGCGCCTTTCTTCGCCATGATGTGGGCCGGCTTGTCGAAACGTGGCAAAAGCATGCCAACGCCAATCAAAATGACGATCGGTCTGTTATTGACCGGCATCGGCTTCCTGTTTATGGCCGCTGCAGTGTTCGATCAGCGCGCACACGGCAAGGCCAACATGATCTGGCTGATACTGGCCTATCTGTTTCACACCATGGGTGAACTGTGTATCTCGCCGGTCGGTCTGTCGATGGTCACCAAATTGGCACCACTGCGTGTTTCCAGCCTGATGATGGGGGTATGGTTCCTGATCAATGCTGCCGCCAACAAGCTGGCCGGAGTCATCGGCGCTTATGCCGAACAGGCCGGCGAACTGACCGTGTTTCTTGGGCTGTTTGGCGTGTTGGGTTTGTTTGCTGTTGTGTTATGGATTTTTTCCGGCACCCTGGTTGACTGGATGCACGGTGCGGAAGAGGTCACTGCCGAAGCGCCGGCTGGCAGCAGCACGCAATAACTCATCACTTTTCAATTTCAATCAGTGTATTTATGAATTTAGTTCAAATTTTAGTTCTCGCTGTTATTCAGGGTCTGGCCGAACTGCTGCCGGTTTCCAGTTCGGCCCATGTCATCATGGCCGAGAAATTCATGGGGCTCGATCCGACCTCACCTGAAATGACGCTGTTACTGGTCATGCTGCATACCGGCACCATGTTTGCAGCCATCGTGTACTTCTGGCGTTCCTGGAAAATCACGTATTTCTCGTCAATGAACGAGTTCCGCCTGAATGTGCGATTTCTGGCGGTGGCGACCGTGCTCACCGGCATAGTGGGATTCGGACTGATGCATGTCATCAAACGTTTTTTTGCCGCCAATCCGTCCGACTTTGAAATTGAACATCTGTTTGGCAACGCACCGCTGATGGCCTGCGCACTGGCAGCGGCCGGCGTATTGATTATCGGCTCATCTCGTATCAAAGAACAGCCGCACGGCCAGCTATCGATGAGTAAGGCCATGTTAATCGGTGCGGTTCAGGGTTTGTGTCTGCCGTTTCGCGGCTTCTCGCGTTCCGGCGCCACGATCTCTACCGGATTGATGGCCGGCGTGGCACGACGCAAGGCTGAAGAATTCAGTTTTGCACTGGCTGTGGTGCTCACCCCCGCAGTCGTCGTCAAGGAAGCCTTGCGGGCCTACAAGGCACAGGCTGCGGCCGCGATGTCTCATGCCGACCTGCTTACGCATCTGCTCTTGCCCAGTCTGTTGGGCATGGTCTTCAGTTTTCTGGCCGGGCTGCTGGCACTGCGCTGGCTTTCACGCTGGCTGGAGAAGGATCGCTGGCATTTCTTTGGGGGATATTGTCTGGTTGCGGCAATCGTGGTGTTTCTGGTCGGGTGATTGGTCAATACTATTTTGCAATCGGCTTGAGCTGATCCAGAATTGTATAGGCGGCAGTAACGCGAGCGGCTATCGGATAATTCTTGTTCGCCAGAATCACGATGCCGATATTCTTCTTCGGCACAAACGCCACATAGGCGCCGAAACCACCCGTTGAACCGGTTTTATCAAACAAGGTCGGACCAGACGGAACTTGAGGCGAACTCAGTGGCGTTGCGGGATTCGATTCAAAAATCATGGCTTCCGAGTTCCCATCAAGCAGTCGCTCAAGCGTGTTGGGATAAGCATATTGCTCCCATCCTAATCCCTGCACCATCCCACCAATTTTGAAGTAGCCAACCTGGGTTCCTTCAATTGCACGCTGCATATTTGCGTCCAACAGACTCGGATCAATGTTTGCCTGCACGAAGCGGATCAGGTCCGGGGCCGTCGTCTTGACACCATAGGTTTCCGCTGCGAGAACGCCAGGATTGACTTGAATTGCCCTGTTTTCCTGATTGTATCCCCAGGCGTAATTGACCAGTTCATTATTCGGAACATGGATATAACTGTGTTTCAGCCCTAGTTGAGGAAATATCTGCCTTTCCATTGCATCGGCAAAATCACTTTTCAGCGCGAGCGCGGTGACATGTCCGAACAGGCCGAGACTTGGATTGGAGTATTTTCGTTGCGTGCCAACCGGAGCGTCCGGTTTCCATTGCTGAAAATAGTCCACCATCTTAGCGGGTGTGACCTCATCAGGAAATTGCAGCGGCAGTCCGCCTGCGGTATAGGTACCGAGATTCATCAGACTGGCCTGGTCGACTGCACTGCCCTTAAGCTGTCGCATATATTTACCGGGATGCTCATCCAGAGACAGTTTGCCAAGCACCTGTGCGTAGGAAGCCAAGGTCGCCGTGAATGTTTTGCTGATGGAACCGATTTCGAAGAGTGTAGCGTTGTTGACTGGCGTGGCGTTCTCCTTCGAAGCAACGCCATAATTGAAGAAATAGGACTGTCCGTCAACCGTCACGGCGACGGCGACACCTGGCACGTCGTACTTTGCCATGAGGGGTCGGATCGTAGAATCGACCAAAGTTTGTAACTCCGAAGCATCATCACCTGCCCAGCTCATGAGCGGTAGCAAGACCGCCGAAAGAAGGCAAATTACTGTGTATTTTTTGGGTCTCGACGGACAGATCAACGTGTTTTTCCTGATTATTAAAGAGTGGTTCAATGGACAGTTCTGCCATCTCCAATGCCTTTTTCATACAAGACATCATCTATCGTTACAGTTGTTCGCATAATCCGCCACCGCTAAAATGATTCTACGCTACAAATAATAAGATGCGGATGCAATAGTCAAATCACCCAAAATCAACCTGATTCAAAAGCACTCAACTAAGATTAACAATTACTACCAGTTGGGGTCCGGAACTATGAGGGCTGGAGTCGATTTCAAATACGGTATTTCTGGACTGTTAACCGAACATTCACCTCCATATATCTGCAATGATACTGGTTCGATTATGCTTCGACCGCGACGGGCCGGTTTGTGCCCGTGGACGAAACCGCTCGCGCGGTAAAAGTTTCTTGCCACCACTGTTTGTTGATTTAACGATTGAAACGGCTTCTTATTCTGAGAAGTGAGGTACTCCACCTCATTTCTTTCCAGGAGCCAATCATGAAC
>Ga0209067_10001190_pt1 | contig 16344 bp, 16 predicted proteins | sample ColStrG_CSR_2013_FD_187199 | JGI IMG/M metagenome (GOLD analysis project Ga0209067, IMG submission 187199) | Freshwater sediment microbial communities in response to fracking from Pennsylvania, USA - Cold Stream Run_MetaG_CSR_2013 (SPAdes)... | ecosystem: Environmental > Aquatic > Freshwater >...
CGGCTGATTTCCTGCGCTTTGGACCTCACCTTCCGGGTGAACCCGAACGACCTCGTCTTCTTTGCCCATGTTGAACAATGGTAACCATTTCTCTGTTCAAGGCGCGAGGTCTACTGCCGTTTTTAGGCTGAATGGGAGTCTTCCGTTTCGAGTACGCCCGAATGTGCTGCATCAGCTTCCAGGTCAGCTTGTCGCCCTTCCCTGCTGGGCACCATTCCTCCACTTGTGCGAACTACGCAGAATTGGACGGGGCGAGTTGCCGCCAGGTGCCCGGATACTCCTCCAGCAACACTTCCAGCTTGCCGGTATCCTGACCGCTGAGCCGGTGACACCATCGTTCTTTGGGGCTAGTTTGAATGCCGGTCCCAAGGTCAATGTGACCGGTCCCGGCGGCACTCAATCCATGGCGTTTGCGAATGCCGCCCATCCCGGTCCGCACGGGCGGGCGCTGCGACCGCAACCCCGCCTTCGCCTGCCCGGATCCGACTCCATCCCGGCAGTTCGTCCACCTCCCGACCTTTTTCGGCGTTTTTCCGGTGGCAGGTCCGAACGCCCGTTGGTGGCATAAACCGCGCCGCGAGCTTGACGTGGCGCAAACAAAGAGAATCGTCCTAGCCTTATCCTGACCAGAAGCGAAGATACTCGATATTGCCATGAGGAAGCATACGGTGGTCGTGAATCCCAAGACCGCTTACCCCGTGATGAATACCCGAGGCGCGGTCAATGCGGCAAGCGCTGGACCAACCAAAGCAGCATTTCGACGGTGAGCGAATCGCGGGGGGGTGACGGTGAACTGCACGGCGGACGCAAGATTGGGCGGGACCGGCCAGTTCACGGTTCCCGCGCCCGTGTTGCTCAGTCTTCCGTTGCCGGCCGCAACAGCCGGGGAGCGAGCGAACCATTACCCGTCGTGCGTGGCATTGACGTGGGCTTCGCCCGGGCCTCCGCGCAGGTCTTGAAAGAGAAGCCCATGGTATGCGTATGCGGGAAGGAGAGAGGACCGGGCGACCGGTTGCCGAAGGGCTGGAAGCGCTCGGGAGAATCGGTCTATTGCGCTGACTGCTGGCGCCGGATGCGGATCCTTCGCGCCATCTCCATGCCGGTGGCGGAGATCATGGACGGCACTTGGGAGGAGTTTCGCGCCAGCGTACGGGAGATGTGGGCGGCCACCACGCAGTGCTCCAACTGGATGATGACGCAACTGTACGCGCGCGATGTGCGCCGCAACGGAGAGCTGAAGCTGCCGCCCATGGCGCCGGTCTATCTCTATCCCGAGGCGCGGGCGCGCTTCCCACAGTTGCCCAGCCAATCCGTCTCCGCGCTCGACCAGATGGTGCAGGCAAAGTATCGGGCGGCGCGCTACCAGGTGATTTGGACGTGCGCGGCGTCGCTGCCCACCTTCCGCTATCCGACTCCGTTCAGCAGTCCGAATCAGACGTGGACTCTGAGGATCGAGGACGAGCGGCCGGTGGTCAGCGCGCGGGTCGGGGATCGGAGATGGTCGCTGCGGCTGAAGTCGGGGCCGCGGTACCGCCGCCAGCTCACGGCGGTGCGCAAGATTGCGGATGGCTCGGCCGATCGGGGCTCGCTCGACTTGTACGAGCAGAAGATCGACGGGAAGCCGGCGGTGATGTGTAAGATGGTCGCCTGGTTGCCGCGGCGGGAGCGGCCGTCGAAGCTGGAGGGGGCCCTGTCGGTGTGGTCCACGGCGGAGAGCCTGCTGGTGGCCGTCAAGGAGGACGGCAACGTCCTCTGGACCTACCACGCCGATCAGTTGCGGCGCTGGAGTGCGGAGCATCGCGAGCAGTTGCAGCGCTGGGCGGACGATGCGAGATTCGAGCGGCGGCCGATGGCGTCCTTCACGGCCCGGCGGGAAGCCGCGGCGCGCAAGTATCGTAACCGGATGAACAGCGCGGTGCGGGAGATCGCCGGGTCGCTGGCGGGATATGCGGCGCGCCGGAAATTTGCGATGGTGCGCTATGACGACCGCGATACGTCGTTCTGCCCGGGATTCCCATGGTCGGCGCTGCGCGAACGGATCGGGTTAAAACTGGACGAGATTGGAATCGAGTTTGATAGCGGGAGTGGTGGCGTGCCGAGGGACAGTTAGAGCAATCGCGTTACTCCTGGGCTACCGTCAGGCCCAGCCGCAAAGAGGCCAGGGACCAGCTTGCCGGTCTGGCGTTCGCGGGAAAGCTGATAAGCGCCGGGGATAATTTGGGCTTGGCCCAGCAGCCCCCGGGGTGATCCATGCGGGTTCGGATTACTACGGGGGATAAAGGCACCAGGTTGGGGAAAGTTACGGGAGGCTTGAGCGCTCCGCGGCAAGGCTTGGCCGACGGAGCCGTGGGTTCAAACTCCGAGTCTCGCAGCAGCGCCGAGATCATCGGGCACACTTGCTACAATCCTAATTCTAGGCGTGAACGGCGGCAAATCCTGGAGGAGCGGAATGAACGGGTCGTTGCTGGTGGCGCTCGCGTGCGGACTCGCCGTCGCCGCGTTGCCGGCGGCCGACAAGAAGAAGAAAAAGGAAGATGAGACGCAGACGCTGCAACTGCCGAAGGAGTTGCCTGGCGCGGTTGTGGGTGAAACGCGCCGGCTCACATTCCACGTCACTCCGCTTTCCGGCAAGGGCCTGCTCTCGGCCCAGATTCGCGACGCCCTGAAAGCCCTTTTGCGGGAAACGGGCGGCAACCAGGTCTTGAAGATTCGGGCCTTCACGGCCGGATCGGGGGATCTGCGCCGCGTGCGCGACCTGGTGAGCGAGGTTTTCAGCGACCGGAGACAGGCGCTGCCGGTCCTCAGCTTGATCCAATCCGGCGGTCTGCCGCTCGAGGGCGCGCAGGTGGTTCTGGAAGCCACCGTGGCGGGCAAGAAAGAAGTAAACCCTTTCGGATTGGTTTTTCTTTCGGCTGCCAAGGCCGTAGCGGCGAACCCGCTCGATCCGGTGGCGCCGCTGGCCGAGAAGGCCCTCGGAACCCTGCGACAGGCTCTGAAAACAGCCGGATCGGAGCCGGCGGACGTGCTGCGCGTCACCTGTTTCTTGAGCTCACTGGAAAACCTGGCCGCCACGCGAAAGTTGGTTGAGGCCGAATATCCTCGCACGGCAGCGAACTATGTGCAGACGCAGCGTTCGCCTACCCAGGCGTTGGCGGCCTGCGAGGCCGTGGCGCGGCTGCAATGGAACACCGGGACGCGGCTACTGCTCAAGAACGTCGAGGGCACGGAGCCGGAGCCCGGCGAATCGCAGATCGCCCTGGTGGCGGCCCGGCACGTGGTGCTCACCGGCACACAGGTATCGTTTGGCTACCAGGAAGCGGACTCGCGGCTGGCGTTCGGCCGCCTCCAAAAAGTGCTGGAGAGCGCAGGCGTGAGCTTCCTGGACGTGGCCTTCGCCCACTACTATCCGCTGGCCTCGAGCATAGGCAGCCAGGTGAGGAAGCTGCGGGCCGGCTTTTTCGACATGGCGCACCCGCCGGCCGTGTCGATGCTTCTGTTCGAGGGGCTGCCCTCGATGGATGCCGGTTTCGCGGTAGATGTGGTGGCGGTGAAGGAGTAGAATAGAGGCAGCGCTGTCATGTCTGCCCAACCAACATTCGGGGTTTGCGCCTTCCTGCTTTTGTGCCTGCCCGGAGCGGCGCAGCAAACACCTCCTGCGGCTCCACCGCAACAACCGGATTCGACTCTGACCAGGATTCCGGTCACGGTCAACGAAGTCATTGTTCCGGTAACCGTGACGGACGACAAGGGCAAGTTCGTTTCCAATCTGGTGGCCAAGGATTTCCGGGTGCTCGATGGCGGCCGACCCCAGCGCATCACGTCCTTCAACCACAACGAGAAACAGCCCATCGTGGTCGGGTTTCTGATCGATCTGAGCAACAACTCGCGCATCCACTGGAAGACCTACCAGGACGCCATCCTGGAACTGGTGTGGAACCTGCTGCCGGGCGACAAGCGGTACACAGGTTACCTGATCTCCTACGCTAACGATGCGGAGCTGATGGTCAACACCACCTGGGATTCGGACAAACTCGCGGACAAGATCCGCAAGATGAAGCCCGGCGGCGGCGCCGCACTCTACGACGCCATCTATATCGCCTGCACGCGGCGCGATCTGGTGAAGGGCGAACCATATGAGCCGCGGCGCGTGATCATCATCGTGGGAGACGGCCACGACAATGCCAGCAAGAAGGGTTACAACGAGGTCCTCGAGTTGGCGCAGCGGAACCTGGTGACCATTTACGGGGTCAGCACGCAAGCCTTCGGTTTTTCCAACGAATCGTCGGACGTGCTGGAGAACCTGACCCATAAGACCGGCGGTCATGTGGAGTACCCGCTGAACGCGCTGTACAAGAACGTTTCCGGTTATCTTTCGAATCCCTCCGACGATGGCAACTACGCGCTCACGGTAGGCACCGGGGGTTACGCGGCCGAGATTTCCAACGGCATCATTAAGGCAGTGGGCGGCATCGGCGGTGAAATCACCACGCAGTACATTCTGCGCTATTCGCCGGACCTGGATCCCGAGGCGAAACCGAAGCAGTACCGGCCGATCAAGGTAGACATTCCGGGTCTGCCCAACGTGAAGATCAGCGCGCGCGAGGGCTATTATCCTTTCGAAATGCCGGTCGCGGCGCCCGCGCCCTCGGATACCAGCTCAAAGCGGCCGTCGGACAAGAGGTAGTACTTCCTTCCCCGCCACAGAATTGTGTTGCCAAAGAAGCCGGCCACCCAAACCAGGAAGCTGAGGACATCCTGCGCCGGCACCAGCCACCACGTACGAAGCGTGAGCAGGTCGCGCAGCACGTACCATGCCGTGGCCCATCCAGCGGCGGCGCGCAGCACGGCGGTAAGCGCGAAGATGGGCCACCATTCGGGTCTCAGCGCATAAAGCAGCGCGGCCAATGGCAGCGGGTTAATGAAGACCTGGCCTATATATCCCCAGGGCCGCGACCGCCGGGTGCTGCGGCACCAGCGCAACCGGTGCTTCCAATTGCTGGCGAAGCGTTGGGCGCCGATGCGGTGCTCGATGATGTACGAGCTGAGGATCACACCATCGCCCCGCTCGGCGGCGAGTTTGCCCATGACGAAATCCTCAGCCAGGTAGTCCTTAACGGCATCGAAGCCGCCGATGCCCTGCAGCGTGGAGCGGCGTGCGGCAATGGTGGGGCCGAGCGCGAACTTGACGCCTTCGAGCATCCGGGCCACCAGCACGCCGCCGAGGAATTCGGTATTGAGGCCCACGGCCTCGAGGGTGCTCCACGCGCTGCGGCCGGGGACGGCTCGATAGGGGCAGGTAGCGAGGCCAAGCCGCGGGTCCTGGAACTCGCCGGCAATGGTGGACAGCATTTCGTGAGTGACCCGGACATCGCTGTCGGCCATGACTAGCAGGTCATAGCGCGCCGCGGCGAGCATCTTGTCGAGGCTGTAGACCTTGGCATTGGGGTAAGGCGGCTCGCCCGTGACGATGAGGCGCGCGCGGATGAAGGGGTAGCCGGCTCTCAGGCGCTCGACCACGGCGATGGCGGGGTCTTCGGTGCTGCGCACGGCGAAGAGGATTTCGAACGTGGGGTAGTCCTGCACGAAGAAGCTGCGCAGGTTGTCTTCGAGGCCGTCATCGACGCCGGCCAGTGGCTTCAGAATGCTGATCGGCGTGGCGGTGTGCAGCGCAGACGGGTGCACCGCGCGGTAACGGACGGCGGCGATGATGGTCAGAATGCAATAAACCAGCGAGCCCGTCACCAGGGCCAGGAGGAGCAGCGCGAGCACTGATTCCATGTTGGCATAACCGCTCAGCGCCGACGTCGCCTTGTGCCGGGGTGCGTCAACGTTGTGGGGATGGCGAAGTGGCCGGAAAGGGATCTCGACGCGGAGTCGCCTGCGGGTCAGTTCCTCGCGCCCCGATTTTGCAGGAGGTCTGGAGAGTCGTCTCCAGCGTCAGAAGGAGCATGCAACACAAGTTTTGTACCATGGATGGTTGACAAGCGCGGGGAAGGAAATCGGCAAAGGGCTTGCTCAGAAAATCAAAAAAGATCTCGATCTGAAGTGATGGAGACGAGTGATGTTGCGATATCGGGTGAAGCTGATGCGGGACACCAACGGTACGATTCTCGTGGATATTCCCGACGTGCCGGAGGCTCATACCTTTGGAGTTGATCGCGAACAAGCTCTGGCGCGCGCGGCCGACGCATTGGAGACGGCTTTCATGGGGTACTTCGAAAGCCGGCGGTCTCTGCCTCAGCCAAAACCCTTCAAGCGCGGGCCGTTCGTAACGCTGCCAGCCTTGACCGAGGCCAAACTGGGCCTCTATTCATCAATGCGCGACGCGGGCGTGGGAAAGACCGAACTTGCGAGACGCCTGAACCGTCACCTTCCTCAGGTCGATCGCCCTTTGGACCTTCGGCACGCCTCGCGGTTGGACCAGTTGGAAGCAGCGTTTCGCGCTCTTGGGAAACACCTATCGGTTGAGATCTCCGATGCTGCTTAAGGGTCACACCTCGAGCTTCCACGGCGCGCGGTAACGCGCCTTCAGGTATGGCTTGATATTGGTTTGTTCGACCGTCCAGTTGTGCTCGTCCCAATCGAGCCGCGCCTTGTATCGCATCGAGAGATTGGCCAGCAGGCAAACGGTCGACGAGCGGACGCAGGTCTCGATTTCGCTGGCAGGCTTCTGGCGCGTCTTGATGCATTCCAGGAAATTCCTCCAGTGCGGCTCATTCATCTGGGACATGTCTTTGTCCTTCTCGAACGTGGCGGCCTGGAGGCTGGATCGGTTGTTCGCCGGGATCACCCAGCAGCCGCCGCGGTTGACGATGATGGTGCCTTCGGTGCCGTGGATGACCGACGAGGCGCCCCCGTTAGCGAACATGGGAAGCGGGTTGGCGGTGCGGCTCTCATAGGTGGCCAGAAACTTCGCGTACTGGAATGTAGCCTCCATGCTGTCCGGTGTTTCGGTGTTGTCGGTTACGTAGAACTTGGCGCCGAGCGCGGAGACGGCCACGGGCATCGGTTCGCCCAGGCACTGGTGCAGGGGGTCGATGAGGTGAACGCCCCAATCCGTCATGGCGCCGCCGGCGTAGTCCCAGAAGTAGCGGAAGGTGGGGAACGTGGCGGCGTTCACGCCCCAGCGGTTCGCGTTGAAGGGCACCTTGGGCGCGGGCCCCAGCCACATGTCCCAATCGAGGCCCAGGGGCACCGCTTCTCCATCGGGCGGATTGCCGTAGCCTTCCCGTTTGGTCAACCCGGATTGGTAGGCATGGCAAAAGGTGACGGTGCCGAGCGCGCCGCTCTGGGCGATCTCGGCGGCCTTGCGGAAGTAACCGCCCGAGCGCTGCATGGTTCCGGCCTGCACCACCCGGTTGTATTTGCGCGCGGCCTGCACCATCTTCTGGCCCTCTTCCACGTACACGCAGGCGGGCTTCTCGACGTAGACGTCCTTGCCGGCTTTGCAGGCTTCCACCGTCATGTAAGCGTGCCAGTGGTCGGGCGTAGAGATGCAAACGGCGTCGATGGATTTGTCGGCGATGATCTCGCGGAAATCCTTCAAGGCCTTGACCTGGAAGCCGCCCTTTTTGGCCGCGGCTTCGGCGCGCTCCAGATGGGGCTGGTAGACGTCGCAGACCGCAACCGGCTGCGCCTCGGGCACCTTCAGGGCGTAGCCGAGATTACCCGAGCCCATGGCTCCGAGGCCGATAAAGCCGACGGCCACGCGGTCGTTGGCGCCCTTGACGCGGCCGGTAAACAGCGACGTGGTGAACGCTGCGCCGGCGGCGGCCAAAAGATCTCTGCGAGGAAACGTGTCTTTAGAATTCATACGGTACCTCGGTTCTAACAGATTGACGCCGAGGAAACAAGCGCCAGAGTATGCTGAAATATTTCCATGTTCACCAAGGACGGCATGACGGCTGTGCACGCCTGGACGCATGACAGCCTCGATCTGCTGTACGCCCACGCTCTGGCACTCACTCCGCAGCAATTCGTGGCCGAGGTCCCGGGATTTGGAATCGCCAGCGTCCGCGACCAACTCATGCACGTAATCGCCTGCGAGCGGTACTGGGTGCATGGCTTGCAGAATCTATCGTGGACCAAGTGGTCGGGCGCCGACTTTCCGACGGTCTCGTCGCTCCAGGCCGCCAAGGAACGAGTGAAGAACGAGACGATCGCGTACCTCGAGGGGCTGTCGGAGCAGCAGCTCAACGCCGAACTGACAGATCGGCCAGCCAATTGGGTACGGCCCCCGCGCACCCCGGCCTTCGTTCTTCATCACGTACTGACTCACGCCTTTCATCACAAAGGGCAGGTTGTGGCTATGTTTCGGTTGCTGGGCTGCCCGGCGCCGGACACAGATTTGCAGCGCGCGGACAATTGAAGGTGCAGTGCCTGCCATCGACAAGCCGGAGTTGCGGGAACCCATCAGTCGCTCCGCACCCGCAGTCTGCCGGCGAGCGCGCCAAGGCTGCATCAGAGGAACTGCAGCATGAAGGCGCTAACCGCGATTTCGGCGGATAGATGGCGCCCAGGACGTTCATCGTTGCCGGTCCTCTCGGGGTAAATCAACGGCGTTTCCCGTTGCGGGCTTCGAAGTCGATTTCTTCCATGCCGATGATCGTGCGGCGGCATTGAACCAGGGCTCCTATCTGGGATCACTTTTTGTCCAAGCTGAGCTCGCACACCAGGCTGGCTTCGTTAATTAACGAGGGCGTTGGGGCGGTTCTAACGTTACACGTCCCGCGGGCGCACGTACCACTCCAAGGCTTCGAACCGGCTGAGGCGCTGTGGTTCGCGAGCGGCTTCGGGGTGCGTGGTTCGGAAGCGGTCGAGCATCTTCGTCGAGAGCGAATCCACAACGGGTCCGTGCCGGGCGGCCACATTGCTGAACTCGCCCGGGTCGTTGTGCAAGTCGAATAACCGCACGTACCGGCCCGGAGTGGGATTGTCCGTAACGTAGCCATCGTCCCGCCTGCGCCGGCCGGAGCAGAAGATGAACTTCCAGCGATCGGTCCGGACGTAAGCTTCCTCGTTCTCCAGGTATTCGCTGAAGATGAACTGGCGCGGCGTTGCGCCGAGGAGATTCTGACCGTGCGTGACGGGAAGGGGATCGAGGCTGAGCAGGTCGAGGATGGTCGGGGGCACGTCGATATGCTCCGTCATACCGGTCACGGTTCGGTGGGGGATGCGCCCCGGCCAGCGGAGGAGCAGCGGCACGCGCAGAGCCGGGTCGTAGCCACAATGCTTCTCGAAGCGGCCGTGATGGCCGAGGCAGTAGCCATGATCGGCCATGTAGACCACCAAGGTGTCGCGCTCCAGGCCGAGGTGGCGCAGGCTTTGGAGCAGGCTGCCGACGTTCCGGTCGAGATAGCCGACCGAAGTGTAGTAGGACGCAATGATACCCTGCTTGTGGGCCTCGCTGAGCTCGCGGAAGATCAGCGGGATCTGGCCGGCGTCCTCGGGACCGACTCGCGGAACGGCGAAGCGGGCGGGGGCAAACCGGTCGCGGTCCTCAATAGGAAAATCGTAAGGCGAGTGGGGCTCCTGGAAACTAACCCAGAGCGCGAAGGGTTGGCTGCGGTGGGCTTCGAGGTAACTGGTGGCCTGGCTCAGCAGATAGCGCGACCTCATGTCCGCGTCGAAGTTCGGGTAGGGAAGCTTGTCGGCGTTGAGCCAGATCCGCGCAGGATCGCGAAACGGATGCCACTCGGGTTTGGTGCGGATGCCCGGTGGAACGGGCCGCGGATTGACCGCCTTCTTCCATGCCGGCGTGAGTTCGGCCTCGGTGAGCAAGGTATCGAAGCCGTGCAGCCCCGGAACGGCCGGGCGGTTGAAGTGCATCTTGCCGAAGACGGCGGTCTGGTAGCCGGCCCGCTTCATTTGGCGCGCGAGCGTCGGTTTGCCTTCGGCGAGCGGAGTGGGCAGGCGGGTGACGCCGGCGCTATGCGGCATCTGCCCAGTGAAGAAGCTCTGGCGCGAGGGCGTGCAGACTGGAGAGTTGCAGAAGTGCGCGACGAAGCGTGTGCCCTCCGAAGCCAGCCGGTCCAGATTCGGGGTCGGCGCCTGGCGGTTGCCATCGGCGCCCAGAACGTAGCCGGCATGATCGTCGGCGAGGATGAAGAGGAAATTTGGACGGGTCGAAGGCCGCGCCGCGGCTGCGGCCAGGACTTGGCGGCGAGTGAGTCCGGCGGTGCTCATGGCTGGCAAAGAAAAACTAACACAGGCCAGGAGGGCCGTGCCACTATTCCCCGTAGCTGATTTCCGTCTGGCGCGCCGAGATGCCCGAGTAGACCAACAAAATCAGCGTCACCATCAACAGCCCCGGCACGGCGATCCAGAAAGGCGTGGGGTCGGCATCGATCACCATTACGTTGAACGGCGGCGGAATCGGAATCTCGACCGGGCAGAGGCCCTTAAGGTAAAAGATCACGCTGATCTTCTTCAGCATGCTGGGCAGGAAGGGGTTGATGTTTTCCCACACCATCACCACCGCGGCCGGGATCATCGGGTTGCGGAAGAAGAGGCCCGACATCAGGAAGACGGCGCCATAGCCCGCGCACGCCAGGGCGGCGACCAGCGCGTAGGAGCCGAGTTGGCTCAAGCCCGGTCCGTGCAGGATGTAGTCGGTGTACGACGCGCCGAAGTGGCGGCCGATCATCAGGAAACTCAGCATGGTGCTCCCGACGAACAGGACCAGCGCGGAAGCCAGCCCCGCGAGGTACTTGCCCGCCACCAGAAACTCGCGCCGCATCGGGGTGAGGTAGTAATAGTGCAGCGTTTTCTCCAGCATCTCGCCGCGGAAGAGGTTGGAGAAAATACCCACGCAGCCAAAGAAAATGCCGAGCCGCAGAAAATAGAAATGAAACAGGCCGGCGAAGACCAGGCTGTCTTCGCCGATGCTGTGGCGGTTGGAGTGGCGGCCGATCTCGATCAGCCAATGGAGCAGCGTCAGTGCCACAGGGCCGAGAGCCAACAAATAAACCCACCAGCCGCGCCTGGAGAGGAACGTCTTCTTCCATTCGAGGCGAAGCACGCCCACGATCTGGCGCACCCACAACTGACTCATATGGTGCCTCCCTCGCCGCCGATCAGGTATTGGTAGACGGAGTTGACATCGTCATCGGCCGGCGCCACCGATTCCACCTCCAGGCCGGTCTCCATGACAATGCGGTTGAGCAGCAGGTAGAAGTTGTCGGCGTCGCGGGTGCGCAGCAAGAGGCTCTTGCCATCGGGGTGAATCTTGCCTTCCACCATGTGGTCCTGCAGGAACAACCGCGAGGCCAGGTGGCCGGGATGATCGCAGCGCACCAGGATCTGCATGGGCTGCTCCTTTACTTCGCTGCGCACGCTGTGGATCTGGCCTTCGGCCACCACGTAGCCCTGGCTGAGCAGGATCACCTGGTCGGAGATGCGGTCCACTTCGTGCAGAATGTGGCTGGAGACCAGGACGTGACGGCCGGCCTTGCCCCACTGCTCGAAGAGCGCGATGGCCTCGGCGCGGGCCAGGGGATCGAGGCCGTTCAGCGGCTCGTCGAGTACCATCACCGTGGGATCGTGAGCGGTGGCCTGCGCCAGTTTGACGCGCTGGCGCATGCCTTTGCTGTAAGCGGCGACGGGCCGATTACGGGCTTCGGTGAGGCCGACCATCTGCAGGGCGGCCATGGTGCGCTGATCGCATTCCTGGTGGCTCATGCCGAACATGCGCAGGAACGAGTAGACGAACTGATAACCCGTGAGACCCTTGGGAAAGGCGTCGAACTGGGCGCAGTAGCCGACCACGCGGCAGAGGTCCTGGGGGTGGTTGGGGGGAATACCGAGCACGCTGATTTCGCCCTGCGACGGGTAGATCAACCCGGTCATGAGGTTCATGAGGGTGGTCTTACCGGAGCCGTTGGGGCCCACCAGGCTGGTGATGCCGGGGGGGATGGCGAGGCTGACCTTGTTGATGCCGAGCACCTCGCCATAGAAGCGCGAGACGTTGTTGAAGGTGATGAGGTTTTGGCTCATCCGGGCTTCGGTCATCTGACTACCTCCGCCCCGCGGATCTTGCTCGCCAGCATATAAAGGCAGATGAGCGCCAGGGCGGTGAGCGAAGCCCAGCAGCACCACAGCGGCAGTTCTTCGCCTTCGATGACGCGGAAGAAGACCGCACCGTTGGTGATGTGCGTCTTGCCTTCGAAGAGCTGCACCCAAACGGAGCCGATGAGCTCGCTGATGTTGAACAGGTGGCCCCACCTGGTGCGCTGCACGGCGTTGATGGTGGCGCCGAAGCCGCCGGCCACGAAGAAGACGCCGAACATGAGGGCGCCGGCCGCGGGCTTCCACTTCACCCAGGCGGAGAGCGCCAGTGCCAGCAGCGCCAGCAGCAGAATCCAAACCCAGGCGCCGAAGAAGATGCCGGAGGCGAGCCGCGCGTTGTCCTTCATCCACTGCCAGCTTTCCAGGTAGCCTTGCAGGCCGAATAGCAGCAGGCCGGGCACCCAGGTCATGGCCGACATGAGCACCAGCAGAATGGTCATCTTGCCAAGCACATACTCGACGCGCGAGAAGGGGCGCGCCAGGTAGAGGGACAGCGCGTTGTTGGCCAGGTCGGGCGAGACCTGACCCGGGCCGGTGAAGGCGGCCAGGAAGAGGGCCAGCATGCTCTGCCAGCCCAGCAGCGTCATAAAAAACGTGACGTTGATGCTGATCAGCCGGTTGGCGTTCTGCACGCCCAGCAGGCTGAGCGCGCTGGCGTTGTGCTGCACGTAAATGATGAGCGCGCAGACCAGCGGGTAGATGAAACTGGCCAGGTAAAAAATAGTGAGGAAGCGCGATTTCTGCATGTCCTCGAAGGCGTAGCGCGGGATCACCAGGAAGCGCGAGAGCGACGAGGTCATCTCGCCTTCGTAGGGCCGGTAGGTTTTCTTATATACGGCCATTGGCGGATCCTTTGTTCGAATCGGCCCCGGGGGCCTCCATGGCTTTGAGGAAGATATCCTCCAAGGAATCGCGCTTACGGTTGAGGCGGCGAATCTGCACGTTCTGGGCCGCAGCCACCTCATACAACTGGCGGACCTCCAGGTTGTCGGGAAGGATCAGCTTGATGCGGCCCTGCGCGCCGATGGCGGTTTCGCAGCCGAGCTTGGCCATCGATTCGAGGAAGCAGCCGTTGGCTTCGCCGCGCGTTTCCAGTTCAAGGAATCGGCGATTGGCACGGCGCTCCTCTTCCAGGTTGCAGATGGCGGCGATGTTGCCATCCTTGAGGATGAGCACTTCGTCGCAGCACTCTTCGACGTCGCGCAGGAGGTGGGAGGAGAGGAGCAGATGCAGGTCGCCGCGGTCGCGGATCTCCTGGATGAGCTGAATCATGCGAATGCGCGCCGGCGGGTCGAGGCCGTTGGTGGGTTCGTCGAGGAAGAGCACCTTGGGGCCGTGGGCGATGGCCTGGGCCAGTTTGGCGGCCTGCTTCATCCCCAGGGAATAGGTGCCGAGGGTGCGGTAACGGACCTCGCCCAGCCCCACGTAGAAAAAGGCCTCGTGGGCCCGCTCCAGTGCCGCTTCGGGCGGCAGGCCGGCCAGTTCCGCCATCAGGCGCACGAAGCGCACGCCGGTCATGGAAGCGATGAAGGAATCGTTCTCCGGCATGTAGCCGATCAGGCCGCGGACCTCGCGCGCGTGCGTGCGAACGTCGCGGCCGAAGATGCGGGCCGTGCCGGAGGCCGGTTTGTGGAAGCCGAGCAGGGTGTTGATCAGCGTGGACTTTCCGGCGCCGTTAGGTCCCAGCAGACCGATGGACCGGCCGTTGAGCGTGGCCTTCAGGCTCTTGAGGATGGCGCGCTGGCCAAAGCGCACTTCGAGACCATCCAACTCGATGACCGGGTCCATACCTTCATTAGAACGCAGTGCGGAAGGGGAATGTTCCGCCGGGGGTGTGGCGTGGCTCTGGAAGTTGGCGGTCTGAGGGTTTGGAGAGTGGACAACCGTGGGACCGGGTTCCCCGGGGCTGGCGCCGGGGGGATTTGTGTCGCAACTTGCAAGACTCCCGCGAATTGTCGCGTGCAGATCTAAGTGCTTCCAGCTCTATAAGTTGCAGGTAGAGGATGGGTGTTTTGGGGACGTGGTTGGGTCGGGTGAAGGCGCATGACCGCGGGCTTCCATCTTCCGATCTAGCACGATGGAAAGCGGGTTTCAGGCTTCGAGATCTGGAAATGCTTGAAAAGAGGGGGAGAATTAATTGGTTTTGGACTGCAAACCGGCTAGTCGACTGGCGCATCTCCCGGGTGAGAGAACTATTTCTTTTCAGGCGGCTGGCTTACTTCGGGCTGCCAAAGGTCCATGGCCATTCGCGGAGCCGCATTGAAGGGCCAGGTTATCACCATCCTGGGCATCGCACCTCCCGCGTTTGGCAACATTGCAGCCGCTGGTTCCCCCAGATTTTCGAAGCCAGATTCAATAGGTATTGACGGCGGCTCGTGAGAACGGTCGTAAGCGGTCGAACCGCGCACCGTTGGCGCGCTGGGCAGGCCGGAGGCCTATCCTACCGCTGAATGCGGGCGGAACCGCCCTTGGCGAAGGCGCGCACCTGATCCACTGTCGCCATGGTAGTGTCGCCGGGGAAAGTGGTCAAGAGCGCGCCGTGCGCCCAACCCAGTTTCACCGACTCCTCGGGCGATTCATTGGTGAGCAGGCCATAGAAGAAGCCCGCGGCGTAGCCATCGCCGCCGCCCACGCGGTCGTAGACGTCGAGTTCGGCGGTTGGCGACTGGTAGGTCTGGCCGTTGATCCAGGCTACAGCTCCCCAACTGTGCCGGTTGGTCGAGTGGACCTCGCGAAGCGTGGTGGCGACCACCTTTACGTGTGGATGCTTCCTGGTGACCTTCTCGATCATGCCGAAAAACGCGCTCGGGTCGAGTTTGGATTTCGCGGCCACTTCGGGTCCGGGGATGCCGAGGCCCTTTTGCAGATCCTCTTCATTGCCGACCAGCACGTCCACGTTCTTGACGATGCGGTCGAGCACGGCCACGGCGCGCTCCTCGCCGCCCGAGATGTTCCAGAGCTTGGCCCGGAAGTTGAGATCGAACGACGTCACAGCGCCGGTGGCCTTGGCGGCCTGCATGCCTTCGATGATTACCTCGGCCGTGGTGGGCGAGAGCGCCGCGAAGATGCCGCCGCTATGGAACCAGCGGACGCCGCCGGCGAAGATGGCCTGCCAGTCGAAATCGCCGGGCTTCAGTTGGGCAGCGGCTTCGTTGGAGCGATTGTAGAAAACCACGGGCGCGCGCACCCCCAGGCCGCGGTCGCTGTACACGGCGGCCATGTTGGGGCCGTTCACACCGTTGTGCTGGAAGTGCTTGTAGAAGGGCTTCACGCCCATCGCGCGGACCCGCTCGGCGATGAGCGCGCCGATGGGGTAGTCCACCATGGCGCTGACCACGCCGGTGTTCAGGCCGAAACAATCGGACAGGTTGGCGGCGCAGTTGAACTCGCCACCGCTGACGTGGATCTTGCACTCAGTGGCCTTGCGGAAGGGAATGATCCCGGGGTCCAGACGGTGGACCAGGGCGCCCAGGGAAACGAAATCCATTGCGCCTTCGGGGGGAATGTTCAGACCATGACTCATGCGGTTCTCCAATGATTTTAGATTTCGTAGTGACGCAGAATCTCGTCCCAGCGGCCCTGTGCCTTCAGCAGCAGTTCCACCGCTTCGCGCACCGCGCCCTGGCCGCCCGGGGCCTGGGTGACGTAGTGGGCGATCGGTTTGATCTCGGGCCTTGCGTTCGCCGTGGCGATGGCGAGGCCTACGCGGCGCATGACCACCACGTCGGTGAAATCGTCGCCGATGTAGGCCACTTCGCTGGCGTCGAGTTTGGCATCCGCCAGGATCTCCTGCAGCATCGGGATCTTCTCCGTGTGACCCTGGTACACATACTTGAACTTGCCCTGGCGGGCGCGCTCGGTGGTGGCCGGAGATGTGCGGCCGCTGATCAGGCCGGCGGCGATTCCCACGCGGTGAAGCCACTGCAAGGCGATGCCGTCCTGGGAATCGAAACCCTTGGTCTCCACCAAGGCGCCATCCGCGCCGGGGAAATGGTAGTACTTGCCGTCGGTGAGGACGCCATCCACGTCCATCAGCAGCAGGCGGATTTTGGAAGCCAGTTCGGTGACGCCGGCGCTCATACCGTGTAGGTGCCAGCCGCCACGTGGCCGCCCTTGCCGGTCCAGTTGGTATGGAAGAACTTGCCGCGCGGTTGATCGACGCGCTCGTAGGTGTGGGCGCCGAAGTAGTCGCGTTGGGCCTGCAGCAGGTTGGCGGGGAGCCGCTGGCTGCGGTAGCCATCGAAGAAGGCCAGCGCGGTGGTAAAGGCCGGCGCCGGC
>Ga0209067_10001191_pt1 | contig 16324 bp, 10 predicted proteins | sample ColStrG_CSR_2013_FD_187199 | JGI IMG/M metagenome (GOLD analysis project Ga0209067, IMG submission 187199) | Freshwater sediment microbial communities in response to fracking from Pennsylvania, USA - Cold Stream Run_MetaG_CSR_2013 (SPAdes)... | ecosystem: Environmental > Aquatic > Freshwater >...
CATTCTGGCTTGGACGATAGTTCAGGCCGGTCGCAAAGGCAGTGGTGCCTTCGAAGCCACCCGCTGCCGCAGCCAGTGAGGCCGAACCAACAGCCTGATCAACAAAGTTCAGGCCAGCCAGCGCCGCACCGGTCGCACCGGCCGCGCGGGCAGTCTTCCTGACCGCAGCCACCTGCTGATCGGTATAGACCCGATCCTGCTGTGACATGCTCGCAAGACCTGAATTCATCTGGTCAACATTGACTGCATCGGTGCCAGCGACACCAGCGGCCAGGTTATGCAGACCAACCGGGCCGGAAGTCGGCGTCAGGCTGGCCAGAGTGACCGAATTCGTGCGGGTGCCGCCAACATGATCATACTGAATTGCATTTGTTGATAATGAAGCCAGACCCTGCTGGACAGCGTAGAGTTGACCGCCGTTGACGGCATCAACCGAACCAGATGCAAGATTTCCGTTGGCAACACCGGTGACAACACGGTTGCCAGCAGTGCCGGCGACATTGACCAGATTGCCACCCGTCTGTGCAGCGACAGTCACCGCAGCCGTCGGATTGGCCTGCTGGACAAGACCGGCTGTGCCATTGCCGAGCGCAGCGACTGCGGCATTGGTATTGGTCAAATTATTGCCCAAAGCGGCAACATTCTGGTTGGTGGTGTACAACTGTCCACCATTAACCGCTTGAAGTGATGTTGCCGACAAATTAGCCGGAGCAACATTATCAAGCGTAACGGGTGTTGAATTGTTAATGCCTGACCCAACCAGCGTCACTGTGTTTGTCGGAACCGCACTGTTGGGCATGACACCACCGGCGGTGGTGTATTTAACCGGAGAATTGGCACTCTGGTTATTGAGGGCAGACGAAACAGCGTTAAATGCGGAAGTGACATCGCCGTATGAACTGCCCGCAACATTGAACCCTGCGCCCGACACAGTGCCGGTTGCCGGATTATAGGTTGCGGTGCCGCCCACAAGGCCGGCAACAGAACTGCCGAGATTGGAAACGGTGCTGGTGACGCCGAACAGCTGCGAACCATTAACCGCCTGGGTCGAGGTCGCCGACACGGTGCCAGCCGCAACACCATTCAAGGTGCGCGCACCAGCGGTGCCGGTGAAATCAACTGCAGCGCCGCCTGTAGCTGCAGCTACGGTCACATTGCTGGTCGCAGTGGCCTGTTTGACAAGCTGATTTGCAACAAGACCCGAAACCTGACCATTGAGATTGGTCAAACTGGTGTCTACTGCACCCAGAGCCGAACCTACATTGTTGTAAGATGACCCTTGAACTGAATAAGAGGGAGCAGAAATCGTGCCATTGGGATTGACGGTCGAACCGCCACCAATTGCGGCGGCAACCGAAGCCTGATTTGCAGCAATCTGGCCACCATTGACGCCTTGCGTAGAACCAGCGGCGATGATGCCGGAAGCGAGACCGTTCAATGTACGGGCTCCGGCAATTCCGGTAATATCAACTGAGGTTCCACCCGTGCTTGCCGCAACAGTCACACCGGAAGTCGGGGTTGCCTGCTGGACAAGACCGGCAGTGCCAGATGCCAGAGATGAAACAGTCTGGTTTGTCGCATAAAGCTGGGAACCGTTCACCGCCTCTACAGATGTTGAAGTCAATGCGCCGGCTGCAACATTGTTCAGCGAGACCGGCAAAGTTGAAGAAGCGCCAACGAGAGTCACAGACTGGCTTTTTGTCTGCACCGCTTTGGGCGTCGAGGATCCTGGCAAAGCTGTATATTGAACAGGTCCGCTTGACTGAAGCGCTGTAATCGCGCCGGCAACCGTGCCATAAGATGTGCCGTTTACCGTATAGGCCGGAGCCGTCCACGCATTGGTTGCCGGATTCCAGGTTGAACCGCCACCAAGAGATGAAGCCACACCCGCACCCAAATTTCCAAGGCCGGTTGTAACATTGGTGACATTGTTATTCGTCGCAAAAAGCTGCGAACCATTGACAGCGTCAACCGAAGTCGCTGAAATCGTGCCCGGCGAAACACCGGTCAAAGTGCGGGTGCCTGACGTGCCGGTGAAATTAACGACAGTACCACCGGTGGCCGCCGCCACCGTTACAGTTCCTGCCGGAGTGGCCTGCTGAACAAGCTGACTGCCAGCCAAACCGGTAAGAGCTGCGCCTACATTGGCATAAGTCGAACCGTTGATCGTGTAGGCTGGAGCCGTTACTGTTCCATTAGGTGCAACAGTTGCTCCGCCCCCCAGAGCGGAAACCAGGCCAGATGAAATATTGCTGGCCTTTGTGTCACCTGCCTGAATGGCCGCAGCAATATTGTTATAACTGGCACCACCAACTGAAATAACAGGAGCGGTCAACCCCCCCGCAGCAGTGTAGGTGACGCCGCCGCCCATATTGGCTGCTGATGTTGTTCCCAGAATATTCAGGTTTGTGTTGACGGATCCGACGGCTGTGTTGGTTGCAAACAGCTGCGAGCCGTTGATGCCATCCGTCGAAGTTGCCGTCACAGAACCGGCAGCCAGATTGGTCAACGTGCGCTCCGAGCCGGCAAGGCCGATCGAGGCAGTACCTTTTGGGACGCCGCCGGCATAGGTATAAGTGTTTCCCGCAATGGTGCCTGATGGCGTGCCAACTGCGAGTGCGGTGGTCGAGCCATAGCCTAAAGCAATGTCATAACTATTATTCGCTGCAGAAAAAGTGCCGAACGCTGAAGACTGCGCCCCAAGAGCTTTCGCTCCGACACCCAAGGCAACGTTATTATTGCCATTGGCAACCGAAGATCCGCCGATGGCAATGGTGGAAGGTGCGGAAGCTGCTGAGTTTGACCCGATGGCAAGAGAGCCATTACCGGTTGCGCTGGCAAGATTGCCAATTGCGACTTCAGAATTTCCGCCCGTTGCCCCGGCAGTTGCTGCAGTTCCGATTGCGACGCTATTTGCTGTGACCGCATTCGAACCGGAGCCGAATGCAGAAGAGGAGGTGCCCTGGGCCTTGGCACTGGTTCCTACGACGGTTGCCGATCCGGCGGCAACCGAATTTTCACCGACGGCAACGCCGAATGCCCCCTGATTGGTAGCGCTCAGCCCGATAGAAATAGAACCGGTTAACGGGGCCGCTGCATAAGAACCGATGGCGATCGTATTGGAACCTGAAGAATTCGCACCTTGGCCGATTGCTGTAGAAGATGAACCGCTCGCCGTGGCCCCCTGACCAACAGCAATATTATAATTACCTGAAGCAGCACCGGTTGCGTTGGCGCTGGAACCGATCGCTATGTCATAACTACCGTTGGCCAGGGCATTGTCACCAATAGCCAGCGCCGGTGAGCCAGATGCGGTTCCCGCACTTGCATTGGCGCCGGCCGCGATAACCGTGCCATTTGCCGAAACTGTATAGGATCCGGATGCAGGAGCCGTCACGACCTGGGCGAATGACGGTGTCGAAAGTGCCGTAAAAGCAAAAAGGGCAAGCGCAAAATTAACTGATCTTGTGTTACCCAGATTGAAAAGAATGTTCTTTTTCATATAATCACCCTGATAGGTTGAATTATCTCATCAATCATCCGACCTCCATATTAAAGGCCGGATGGCTTGAGACGTTTAACGCAAACAAAAATGTTTGCGAAAAATAATCAAGACTATGTCTATCCAAAGCAGCGGCCTTGTGAAGTATAATAATATACATAAAATAGCCGAATTAATTGAAATCCGAAGTGAGTTACTTTTCAGACACATAAGCCATTTTGGCTTAATTGATTTGCAAAACTGTGAATAAACCGAAATAAAAAAGCCGGCCTCGAAAGGCCGGCAGTCGGGGGTCTAAACAGGAAGAAATGTCCTTCGTATTCATACTGAAATTAAATTTGCGAAAAGTAAATGTGTTTTTGTATTAAAGTCCGACAAATTTCAAAAGGCGTCTGACAGGATCAGACTTTTGCCCCAGTTCCGTGGCTGAATTTGTCTGCCTGTCAGTCTGGAATTTACTACCTGTTATCGCCGCCCTTTTAAAAGGTGCCGCCGGGCTCAAGGCTTCGGGAAACCCATAGTTGATTGGCATGCGCAAACGCCCCATCGGGCGGCCTGGACGAAAGGGTCCTGCCAGCCATGACCGGAAAAACCGCAACGCCGATGGAAAAGGCAGACGATAATATTCGATAATGTAGAAAAACATCGCGGACACGATGACCAACAGGATAGTCCATACCCGCAAATGCAAAAACAGGATGAACACCATCGGAATAATCCTGAAATCGAAAATACCAACGCGCGGGATCTGCATGGTTTCGCGCCATCGGCAGTTCTTTCCAAAAATCGCATTGTCAGTCATAAAAATATCCTCAAAATTGCAATCAGGCAGCCGTCGATATTGCGGGCAAATCGTCAAGGATGTTGCCGGTCTTTTTGCGGGCCAGATATTGGTCCGCGGTGCTTTGTGAAATCACACCATTGCGCAGCAAAATCTCGACCTCCGACCACATCGGCTGACAAAACGGCTTGTAGGAGAGTTTGCCGTCCATAGCGTCATCAATCATGTCGCCCCATTTATCCGGATGCTTACGGATAAAAAGCGAGCGCATATCCTCGTCAAAGTGGAAATATTCGCGAATAGGCACACGTCCACCGCCCACTTTCGGGACCAAATATTGCGAGATAATGAAACGCAACGAAGTCATCAAATCGAAAGCCCGGCCCTCGCGCTCTTGCGCCGGGAAGGTCTGGGTCATACGGCGCAGAGTTTCGCCCGTAGAACCTGCATGGGTCGTGGTCATGGCATTATGACCGGTCAGACTGGCCTCGATAGCGGCCAGGATTGTCTCCAGATCACGCGCCTCACCGATGCAGATCACGTCAGGCGCCCGTCGCAGGGCCGAACGCACTCCGTAGGCAAAATCGGGAATATGCAACCCGACTTCGGATTGACCCAGCATCGAGGCCGATCCTTCGATCGCATAGAGCACGTCATAGAATGTATATTCAATTGGCGCCTGAAAATCGATGATTTTGCGTGGATGAGCAATGTCGCGCAGCAGAAAATTGACGATCGCGGCCATCGTCGTCGATTTGCCCTGACCGGTGGCGCCAGCAATCACAACAATGCCGTTGCGAGGCGTGAGCGCCGGAAACATATGCTGCGGCAGGCCAATGAAATCGCCTCGCGCCTCAATTTCCCGGCGTTGTTGTTCAGAAAAATTCGGCACCAGGTCGAGAACCGGGCGCTGCATCAAGCTGACACTTTCAAGCGTCGGCGTCACTTTGGGAAGGGCGCGCATGGTGATCTCGACACCATCATTGTTGGACGCCAGAATGCCGGTGGCATTGACACGGAACCGCTGACGGCTTTCCCGTGAATCCGAGATTTCCCAGGCAAAATCCAGCACCTTGCGGCCCTTGATTTCAGCCATGGCATTGGTGGCACGGTAAATATGGATAAGAAAGGCTTCGACCTCGGTATCGCTCAAACGCTTGTCTGTGGCGCGATAATGTCGGCCGTGGATCTGAGTCCTCACCTGGCGTGATGTCTGGATAGTGACATCCGACGCACCCGAAGCGACCGCGTTCATGATCAATTGAGCAACGGATTCCGGGTCAAACGATACAGGTTCGCGTTCAAGAAGCTGGATAAAGGGAGATTCAGGATGAACCGGCCAAATTTTCCCGACGACAAAGTTGCGGGACTCGGAATGAATTTTGCCCGACATCGAGATTCCCGCTCAAAATAAAATAAAAACAGGTTTCGCAAAAACGAGCTTTACGAAACCTGTGAGGCAGAGCGAATTAATTGCCGTTGCCGCCATTATCGACATACTTTTTGACCTTTGGTGAAACCACCACAGGCTTCCAGCTATGTGTCTTGATGTTGAAATTGGCCGCATTCACGATTTGCACGGTGCGCTCGCCAATCCGCATTGTATCGTGGTCGCCGGTTACGCCAAAATCGGCGTCAGCAAGCACCATTTCATGCATCATGCCCTGGGCAACCAAACGATGATATTCGAGCATGCCCTCATAATCACGGCGCAGGCGATTGGTTTTTTCTTCCAAAGTCGCGTCAGCCTGAGCTATCCCGGCTTTATAGCCTTCCGTGAGTGCAGCCTGATAAAGTTTGGCTTCATTCCCGTCTTTGGGCAAAGTTGCCCGCGGCGGATCTTCAGCGTCCTTGCTGCCCATCACCAGATAATCGCGCCAGGTCGGCGTCACCGGCGAGAGATGGGCAGGCGAGAGAATTTTGAGATATTCGTTGGCAGCCGAAGCGGCCTGACCGGAATCCTCCAGTTTGTAAGCATCTTTCGACCTTCCGACGACGGGTGGAACGATTACGCCGACATCGCGCGGCGCTGTGATCACAACCCGGCCAAAATCGTAAATATCGGAAAGGTTGTGAGCCTTCGCCTCGAGCAATTTGTCAATTTCCCACGAGCGACGTGCAAAACCAAGCTGAGCGCCATAGGACTGTGCAGATTCATGCAAGCCATCCTTCCGGATGCCGCTGATCGTATCCGGTGTGGCGTCAAAAGTGCCGATTTTGACATCAGCAAGAGTTGGCGGAACACGATCATTAGTAAATTTGTCGGACTTTCCTCCAATATGCGTGAAGTCCGGCAAAGAGGAGATTGATTGGGTTGTGGTGCAGCCCGTCAATCCGATGAGACAAAGGAGCGCGACACCTGATTTGAGCTTACTGAACATAGCGAACCTCTACCGAGCGGCGTGAAGTATCGATAACGACAGTGGCGCGATCGGTAACGAGCGTGCCCGCATCGCGAATAATCGTCCACGCCGGCACGTTGCGACGGTGCATGGTCACGCTGACAGGTGCGGCCGGCTGATGGCCTTTCACATCCATCCGGTAGCCGGTGCGAATGGTGACCGACTGAAGCAAAGCTTCAAGCGGACCATCCCAGTCAACAGAGACATTCTGCGCGAGTTCACGTGGAACCTGTGCGCCGTTGCGGAACGTCGGAGACGGACCTGCGGCCTTGGGATTGGCAACCTGCACTTCGGTCTGGGCGACGGCATAATTTGCCCTGGCGCTGATTGCGGCCGCACGGGCGAGAATATCATCGGCCCGCGAAGGCGCAATCGCAACATCTGGACGTTGTGTGTCGAAAAACGAACAGCCTTCCAGCAAAGGCATAAAAGCCATTATGCCGAGAACAAGAGCCTTACCCGAAATTTTGGTCAAATGGAACGACATGAATCCTCACATGTTTGTCGCACAGATATTAAGCGCGAAACTAGATCAAGGTTTCAGCTTTGACAAATGATTTATGCGAAAAACAAAGACTAGAATTCGGGCTCGTCATTGCCCCGATGATCTTCGCGGACGCCGTCATCAATAGTGTCGCCAGACGTGGCAGACGAAAGCGGAGCGACCGGCAAGCGTTCCGGATTGGTGCCCAGCCATTGTTCAAGCTCATTCGCTTGCGGAAATCTCTCACTCCATTGCTGTAAAATCGCCTTTGATGCACACATAGACACGTCAAGCGCAAGATCAGGCAGGCGGCGCCAGGCGAGTGCACAAAAGGCCTCGGAAAGCACGTCAACGGCAATTTTTGCCGGAGATTCACGCCAATCGAACTGAAATTCTGCGGACGAGCCCGACAGTATGATCATTCGGTTTAAAATGTCCTGACGGGAAATCCGGCAATCCGGCATTAGGGAAGAATAATCACGGCGGGCTTTGAAGAAAGGTTTTGATGCCGGATCAAGCTCCCATCGCTCGGCAATGTCGAGAGCGAAGTCGAATTGCTTTTTGTGCGGATAGTCGGATTTGACCAAAACATCCGTAATTGTCGAGCGCAACCATGGTGTTGCAAAATTGTTATGCCTGACAAAATTCAGCAGAAGGTCATAATCAGTCGAAGTCAGTTCATGGTCAACACTGTGCACAAGTTTTGCGAAATCATTTTGCTGTTTCATGTCGAGAGCAGCCAGACGCGCAGCATAGGTAGACATCGCCAGACTACGGCCGCCTATGGGATCGCCGCCGGTTTTCAGAAGCGGGCTCGTTTCGCATGCTAACCCAAGCTGACGCCAGACGGGATCGGAAAGCTTTCTCAATATCTCCAGCCAGCCAATCTGACGTGAAGTATCAGCAGTCATGATCCCGTGTAATGCTTTCAGGTGGTCAAAATCAAAGCCGGAAGAGACCGTCTTTTGATCAGATCCCCCGACATGAATAAAATCCAGAAATTTGGAATATTCTCTCTGCTCGATATCTGGGTCGGAAAGAAAATGCGGCCGTATCTGTCCCTTGGCTGCGGCCTCGGCGAGAACCGTAATTTGGCTCAGAGGCGGACGCGGCGGCATTTTTGATTTCGGAAAATAGCCGAGATCATTCCAGACCATTCCGGCCGCCCATTTGAAATGAACCTCTCCCGGCGTCGTCTGCGGAGCTGACACCGGAGGCGGCGCCGGACCTATGGCTTTAACCCAATCGTCCTTGTTCGCCTGCACATTGCCAGGCTTGATGTTATAATTAACCGGAGCTTTTACAGCGTCGGGGTGATGAACGTGTTCCATGTCGACTCACTCCTGACTTTCCGGTTTTCTTCGTGCAAAGGCACTCGTGATCTCGTCTGACAGGCCATTTTCAGTATCGATTACCATGTCAAAGCGCACCAGACCTTTGGCGCTGACCGACCAAACCTGCGGGTCAGAAATATTATGGATCTGGAAATAGATGATCGAACGCGTGGTGCCGGCAAACAGCACGTTTTTGTCATTCATGATCGCATAGCCGTGCGATTCAGGGCCAGAAATGTCAAAAAATGCGATTTTGTAGGATTCCGCCGGAACAATCCTGAATCCCTTATTGACCAGGGCAGCCTGCCAATAAATGTTTCTGAGCACGTCTTCTGTATGAAAATTACTCAGGATATCCTGCTCGTCTTTGTTCGGTGCACGTGAACCCTCATCAGAGTAAACTTGAGCCTGCAGCGGATAAAGCTGCCCTGTTGATTTGCGAATGGACCAGGGCTGATTGTCGATGTTGACTGCGTAGCTGAGTTTTTCGACCCGCAAACGTTCGGGAAGAAACCGCAGGTCAAGTGTGCCGCAATAGGGAGGCCCCGCAATCCATGATTTCTCGCTGCGGATAAACTGCAAGATGCGAACAGTCTGGCTGCCGCCAGCATTGGTGCGCACCGCAATCTGTTCTGTTCCATCTCCCAAGTCGAATTTGAGCACATCCATCATCGACCAGTCAGCCGGACCCGCGCCGGCATTTCTAAGGGCTTGCTCCACAATGGGCCTGAGCACTTTATCGGGCTTGATCCAGCCGCTTGTCCTGGCCTGTGTGGCAACAGGAAATATCTCCGGTTGTTCGCGTATCGACTCAGGAGCAGCCCAGCCTTCTGCCGACCCCGTCAAGATCATGGCCAGCGCAGTCGACATCAAAAATTTGAGCATCTTCCTTATCCGCGCATCTCTGGATAGCCGGTTTCGGCTTCCTCTATAAATTCCCGGCCCGCAGGTTGATCAAAATCTGGTTCATTCAACGCCATTTGTGCGGGTTGAACTTTGACTTCTGGCGAGGCCTTGCCATTGGACACAGACATCTGTGATACAGGTATCCGGGATACAGGCGCTTTTGCCGCTGCCGGACGTGAAACAACGGCGCGTCGTGCATCTGGCTTCAGATCGAGAAAACGGGTCTTTGGCATCAAGGTAGCAACAGGAATCGTCTTGTTTGGCTGGCGCCGGAAAATCTCTGTGCCCAAAAAGACAAGCTCTTCTTCAATTTCGCCTGAAGTAACGATTTTCGTCCAGTTTTTTCCGATCGGAGAATCTGGATCCCATCTCCACTTGTGAGCTTTCAAGATTTCCTTGTCGTCAAAATGCGAGCCTTCAGCAAACAGTTTGTAAGCCGGCTTGTGTGCGTTCTCGATGAGTTCGCTCATCGCGTCCGTCATGATCAGCAAAGCTACACCGGCCTCGGTATCTGAGTCCGCGAGATGAGCATCAAAAAAATAGCCTTGCTCCTGCACAAGATCGCCGAGTTTTTTTGATCTGTAACCACGCGCCGCCCAATCGATATCATTGAGCGAACATCCCCAACCCAAACCAGGCTTGATATCGCAGGCTTCGCAAAATTTGGCATCGAAATTTGCGTTATGAGCTATTCCGAAAGCGTCGGCGACGAATTTTTTGATCAGATCAATATTCAGCTTGTGACCACGTACGTGATCGTCAGTGATGCCTGTAAGATCGACAATGTCTTTGGGAACAGGAAAGCCAGGATCGTTGAACATTGACAAAGAATTGCCGATTTTGCTGATCTTTTCGTGTTTTTCTGAATAATAATATTCGACGGCTGCGAACTGAATGATTTTATCGACCTTCGGATCCAAGCCAGTGGTTTCGACGTCGACGTAAACACAATGGATATCGCCTTTTTCATGGAAGGCGGCCTGATCAAGATCAGCTTTAAATTTTCCGAGATCCAGGCGGTTCAGGAGTTTATATTCACTGGTGGAGCGCAACACGTCCGCGGCAATATTGATACCGGCTGTCGAGCATTTGAGACCAGTCTCGACGATCTGCCGAAATCTGTCTTTTCCCAAGAGCGCGACAAAATCGCCGATATCTTTGGCAAGTTTTTCCTCGCGTGTTAAAGCGAGCGCGACTTTTTGAACTGAATTTTGTGTCATGATCTCGTCTCTGTTGTTGGAAAGAGGTTACACTCATTTATGCGAAAAACGAAAGACACTTTTCGCAAAAAAACGACTATTGTGCTTGCGGACGCATCAGAACATCGGAACGAACCATGTATCTCGACATCAAGGTCAAGCAATCCAAGGACGGCAGATCACCGGAACGCTATATTCCTGTGTTCAAAGCCTATCCGCAGGAAATCAATGACCGGATCAAAGGGTTCATCCATCAGTTCGACCTCGAGATGATCGGCGAAGATGATTATTACGGCCTGCAGATCTATTCGAGCTTTTCTCTGTCTTTTTGTCCGACCGACATGATTTTGCGAGCACCCGAATTCAAAATCAAGGTCGGTGACAACACAATGGCCTTGCTCAATCCTTTCAAGTCGCGCAGCTATGCCGAAATCCATCCTGAAAAATCTGCAATACAGCGAGCTGAAGCGCGGATGAACACATCCGATGTTGCGGGTATGGCTGAATTGAAAGTCAGGCAGCTTGTCGCCAAAGGTCGTCGGCTTTACCTCGCCAATTGTGCTGACAATGATATCGTTCGCATGAATTTGCTGCGGGACGCTGGCTGGCTGCCGATGGATTTGCCTAAAGGTTCAGCCATTCATCAGACATTTTCAAACGGGCTCCATTATACTGCCGATGCAATGATCGCACGTCCATTTCGACGCTTTATGGACAAGGTCACGCTGGATGCGCTCAATATCGATCTCACTCATGTGAGTCAGCGTTTCAAGCTTTCTTCGTCGCGATCTGCGGATGTAAAACTGGCAGAACCTAATGATGGCAAACATGCCTATTTTCCCTGTCAGAAAAGCTGCATTGCAATTGGAGCAAAAGTTCCGGGCATGCTCATTGCCGACGATATGGGTATTGGCAAATCAGCAGAAGCTATCGGTATCCTCAATGAAGATCCGTCCATCAGAAAAGTTCTGATCATTTGTGAAGCCAACAAGAAGATCGAATGGCGGGACAAGGATCTGGCCATTTGGGAGCGCAAGGGGCTTCGAGTTGGAATTCTTTATGGTATCGACAATCCAAGCTTGCCTGATTGCGATATTCTGATCGTCAATCAGGACATTCTGGCCGCGAACAGGGATTTGCTTTCCCAAATTAATTGGGATGCCATCGTTGTTGATGAAGCTCAGGGCTTTATCAACGGAGATGCACAGCGCACCACTGCACTCATCGGCGATTTTGATGCTGGAGTTCCCGGCATTCCGGTGCGGGCGGGCGGTAAAAAGATTGCCCTGTCGGGGACGCCGAACCCGAACGGCTCCGCAAGCATGTTTATGTTGTTGTCCTGGCTCGACCCGGTTCTTTATGGGCGCGGCAAGGTCGGATATGAAATCTTTGCCCGGCGCTATGGTGGATTGCAGGATTTCCAGATCGAGGTTGATTTCCGGCCCAAGGGCCGCTCGAAGGACAAGGCCCCGATCAAAATCAAGAAAACCTTGACGACGGCAAAGAAAGCGATCCGCTCACCCGAGCTCGAAATACGTTTGAGATCCAGCCTGATGATTAGGCGAAGCAAGAATGATCCGCAGATCGCCGCTCAATTACCGCCCAAGACACGTCAAATTTGCGAGATCAAGATCGATTTTCCGAATGATTTCGAAGAATTGCTGAAACAGACAGAGCCGGCTTTCGACTTCATTCAGGAGATGATCGAAAGCGATTCCTTGCCGGCCATCAGAAATTCTGAACGTATTTTGGCTGACGGCGGATCCGGATATTTCGAGCTTTCTGAATTGCAGGGATTGAAAGGTAGTGTCGAATTCTCGCAAATTTCCAGGGTAAACAAGAACCTGGCGATTATGATGGCGCCGATTATCGGCAATATCATTCGCAATGAAATCGCTGATGGTTCGGACGAAAAATACATCATTCTGGGCCATCATACCGAGGCGCTGGAGACAATTGTCCGCATTATCAACCAGTCAAATTTACATCCTGATTGTGCGGTCATCTACACTGGCAAGCAAACCGAAAAGCAGAAAGAAAAAGCCAAATATGATTTCCAGAATGATGACCGAATTCGAGTTTGCGTTATGTCGGAATCGGGATTTCGCGGCATAACTCTGACTGCGGGGAGCCAGATTGTCACTTCTGACCTCATTTACCGGGCTGATGTCTTGCGCCAGGGCGAAGACCGGGCCTGGCGCACCGGCCAGGAAAGACCGGTAAACGTACGTCTTTTTGTTGCCCAGGGCACGACAATGCCCCGGATTGCCAAAGCCGTTGTGACGAAAATGGAAGCTTCTGACAGCGTTGTCACCAACCGTCTGTCGGAAGAATTTTCGTCGGCCCAAATCGAATCAATTATGAATTTCAAGCCTCAACAACCTGGCTTTTAGCGAAATGCGTTTTGCATATGTTCCTGAGCCTTGTTTGAAACGTTGAGAGAGCTAGATATAATGTGTTATTGCCGGATCAATTTCACACATTATTTTTGTGAGATAGATTTTTAAGAGCAGGGCGGAAAGTTCATCGAAATCAATTGGTTGTGAGCCGAAAGCTCAAGGCGGCTGTTTGTCGCTGTTTTTTATGTAGCAAATTTGTTTAAAAAAATTATGCGAAAAATAAACAAGGACTTGTTATCCGAGAAAATGGTGTCAAATTAGATTGGAGACAAAGTTAATGTTACACATTTTCTTTTTTGTCACTGATCATATTTGTCCCGCCCGGAGACTATCTTGAATGCAAGACCACATGTCGCCAGAAAATAAGTCCGTAGAATTTAGTACAGACACAAGCAGCGAAAACGAAATCGTTTTGAGGCCGATCGAGGAGGACCTTGCCCTTGGTAAGGGTGAAGGCCGATTCAATGTTGGTGAAGCGATTTTTGAGGTCTATACGGTCACTCCTGATTTCGCACGTATCTTGTTGACCCGCAAACGTGCTGACGCCCAGTTCGACAACCGGGATGTCGACAATTATGCCGCCGCCATGCGTAACAAAGCCTGGGTGCTGAACGGTCAGCCGATTATCTTTGGTCGCAATGGCAAGCTGCTCGATGGTCTGCAGCGCCTCATGGCCTGTATCCGGTCTGGCGTGTCTTTCCAGACATTCCTGGCCTGGAATATCAACGAAGAACTGCTCCATACAATGGATCAGCACCGTCGTCGCACCTATGCCTCGATCCTGGAATCGCGCGGGATCAAATTTGCCGGTGCAATGATGCGGACAATGTCCCGCCTGATCCGTCATGCAAATGGTCAGTCAGGTTTTCCTGTGCAGAATATCTCCTGGGTTCATTATGACAGGGTGTTCGAATCCAACCCGGAAATCCGTGAAGCCGTCAGCATGTCCGAGCGCTATAGCGGCTCGCCCCTGCGCGCGACCGTTCGCCACTGTATTGCCTATTTTGCCATTGCAGCCGGGCAGCGTCCTGCGCTCGAAAAACTGCTCAATGATCTTGACGGCATTATCAATCAGTCGCCGGGCTCAGTGCTTGGTCAGTTGTTGCGCTTGAATGCCGCTCATAACATTCCCGTTTCCATCGAAACACAGATGGCCTGGGGTATTATGGCTCTCAATGACACCATTCGGAACCATAACGGGCCAACGGGCGGCTATATTTGGGAGCCGAATTACGGCTCGACTCGCCTGGACAAGGACGGAAATCCGATTGGCCGATATCTGGCTGACGATACGCCGCCAAATCTTGGAATGCCTGAAGTCATTGGCTTTCCCGGCCTGAAAGCTGCCAAAAGCAATATCGAAGAAGCTATGAGCGATCCCTCGCATTTGCCGCTTTCAAGCGGATGGCAAAGTGCGGTTTCCGAATATAAGGAATATGCCAGAGGTGTCTCAGTCTCGCTCGTTGTCGTCACACCGAAAGTTGCCCGCGAATGGCTTAACCGCTACAATCGTAACAACCGCAAGATCCTCGAAGGCAATATCAAAATCTTGATGCGTGACATGGTGGCCGGCAATTTCATGCTGAACGGTCAACCAGTATGTTTTGCGGAAGACGGTCGTCTTTTGAACGGCCAGCACCGTCTCGAAGCCTGCGCGCGCGCAGATCAGTCAATCGAGCTCATCATCGTGCGCGGCCTGCCTGAAGAAGCGTTCTCGACCTACGATATTCATTCCCACAAGACCCGCCTTGACTTCAACAATATGGAAGGAAAGGGCAACAACGTCGATCTGCGGATTATTTCGGCGGCGGCAACCTTTTTGTGGCGCCGTGAGACTGGCCGCGATCCGACGGGCCGCGATCGTGCATCTTCGACCGAAATACACCGGGTTATCGAGGAAAATCCTGGCTTGCTCGACGGGTTCGCCCAGGCTCGCCGGATGAAAAATCTGGCCAGCGCCGGCGTCATGACTTATCTCATCTACGTGTTCGAGCAGGAAAACGAGGTTGTTGCCGCAGAATTTCTTGATCATCTTGAAACAGGTGCCGGCCTCACGTCCAAAAATCCCGTTTTAAAGCTGCGTGACGAGCTTATGACTTCGCGCTCAGCGCCGGGAGAATATCGCAGGACTGCCTTTCTCAAGCGCATCGAGCAGGGCTGGGAAGATTACAAGATCTGGCATGAACGTCAGCAGAAGCTCAACGGCAAGCTCGCTGTGGCCACTAAGATCAAGGATAAAACGGTCGAGACCAATACCAAGCTCCTGGAGGGGATCAGGGAACGCGGCTGATCTGATTCTGAAATTCCTTCAAAAACATAAAATCTGAAGATCAAGCGCGCCTGACCGGCGCGGTTTTTCTTTGAGTGAAGCCGTTTACCATTTCAGGCCAAATTTTTCATAAACTGTTGATTATTTGCCAAATTTATCACGTCGATTATCAAAATATCGCTTTAAAAATGCGAAAATAAAAATAATTATCAGAATTATCAAAAAAATCCATTGACAAAATTGAACTTGTGTTGCAGCCTATAAGCGTAAAGGAATTTCCAGATGACCAACGCTGCTTATTTTAACACAAATAATTTTATCAAGGTTTGCGATATGAACAAGACTGGCAAAGACATCGTCAGGTATATAGGCAGCCTGCCGCTGGTTGAGTTCCTGAATATCCGGATCGTGGGTGCGTTCACGGTCACCAAAACCTTTTGGTCGGAATGGACTCTGATCTCGGCAAGCTTGCTGTTCTATCCGTTACTCGACATCCTCTATCGCAGCTATTACTGGGATTGGGCCGTTCAGCAGAACAAGATGAATGGATCAATGAGCTGGACTATGTGGATTTTCCAAGCTGTAGGTTGTTGGATTCTGTTCACGACCGCAGCCATATTTATAGGTAGCTTCATCTTGCTGCTTTTTGTTAAACCTTACGATCCGCGTCGCTATGATCAACCTCTTTTAAAAAGAATTCTCCGTTTTTTCAAAAGAATTTTCCGGAATTACGGCGCAAATAAATAGTGTCTCAGTTTGATTTTCAAACCGAGACACGCTCCAAACCATTAAGCTAGAATATTCGCCAGTTTAAAACAGGCGCTTTAAACTTTTTCCCTAATTCTGTTCACGCAACGAAAAGCCCGGATCAATCCGGGCTTTTTTGTATTTAACGTCCCGGAGTGATCATAAGCCTTGCCGCCCCTTACCGCGCAAACGGAAGTATTTTCCGGCTTTCTGAGCTCCCCCCTCGGCTGATTCAAGCATCGGCTTGGAGCTTCTGGCCGCAGCCCAAGCCTGACCGGCCAGAGCTGTACGAATCTGACGC
>Ga0209067_10001192_pt1 | contig 16319 bp, 8 predicted proteins | sample ColStrG_CSR_2013_FD_187199 | JGI IMG/M metagenome (GOLD analysis project Ga0209067, IMG submission 187199) | Freshwater sediment microbial communities in response to fracking from Pennsylvania, USA - Cold Stream Run_MetaG_CSR_2013 (SPAdes)... | ecosystem: Environmental > Aquatic > Freshwater >...
CGTTCGTCAAGTACGACGAAATCTACCAGCCCAAAGAGTGGTCGCGGGAAAAGGTCAACGTTCTACTGAGTCTCGATCCCACAAAGCTGAACTACGCGAATAACCCGCGCGTCCACCGAACGGACCATGATTTCGCCGTGGCCTGGGACAAACTGTACGGCAAAGGACGCGTGTTCTATTCCACCCTCGGCCACACCGAGGAGGCTTGGGCCGACCCCGACATCCGCAAAATGTACTTTGAAGCGATCAAGTGGGTGCTGGGCATGACGGAGGGCAGCACGAGTTCTCACCCGCGGCCAACGCCTGGCGATGAGCGTGGAGCCCACTGAGATGGATCTGCTTCGTTCCACTTGGCCGAGTGCGCTGGTGGCGGCGCTGTTCGTGAGCCTTGCCGTTTCCGCGGCGCAAACACCCGCCCACAGCACGCAGTCGGGGAGCACGGTAAAACCGAGCACCGCGCCTGTGTCCAAGTCATACTCGCCAGATCTGGTCCAGAAGGGAAGCGCCCTTTTTGCGCGAGACTGTTCCTTTTGTCATGGCCGCGATGCCAGCGGTGGCGAGAGTGGTCCCGATCTTACCAGATCAAAGTTGGTGACGCAGGACGTGGATGGAGACAAGATTGGCCCCGTGGTGCGCAATGGACGCCCGGAGAAGGGCATGCCACCCTTCAGTTTGTCCGATCCAGAAATCGCCGCCCTTATGGCCTTCATCCATACCCAGCAGAAGACCGCAACCACCAGAAAAGGAGGACGCAAAGGCGTGGATGTCGCGGACCTCCAAACCGGAAACGTCGAGGCCGGCAAGCAGTACTTTAACGGCGCGGGAGGATGCGCCACCTGCCACTCGCCCACGGGAGATCTGGCTGGCATTGCATCGCGCTACGAGGGCCTCGCGCTGGAAGAGCAGATGCTGTATCCCAAGGGCGCGAAATCCAAAGTCACTGTGTCCCGCGCCGGTCAAACGATCACGGGCACGTTGGAGTATCTCGATGAGTTTACGGTTGGACTTATTGATGCAACCGGCGTGTATCGATCCTGGCGTACCGCCGATGTGCAGTACAAGGTCGATGCCCCGGTGAATGCCCACGTCGATCTTTTCAGCAAGTACGCAGATGCCGACATCCACAATCTGATGGCGTATTTGCAGACGCTGCGCTAGTCCCGTAGCTGTGTCTCACCGTGTTGAGAGGTCTGCATCGTTTATGAAGCTATTGAAGGCTACATTTTTTCTTGCTGCGAGCGCCCTGATCGCGATGCAATCTTCCGGCGTGATGCAGGCACAAGACGTAAATGCGCAGATGCTGCTGCATCCACCGAAGGACAGCTGGCCGGGATATCACGGCGACTATTCGGGGAGACGTCACAGCGCACTGACCCAGATCACGCCGCAAAACGTGAAGAATCTGTCCCTGGCATGGGCCTTCCAGACAAACCAGACCGCGCAAATCAAGTCCTCGCCGCTGCTGGTGGATGGCATTCTGTACTTCACCGTTCCGGACAACATTTGGGCGGTCGATGCCCGCTCCGGCCACCAGATCTGGCACTATACCTATCCGCCGAATAAAGGCTTGCACATCGGCCATCGCGGCGTGGGCATGTACAAGGGATATCTGTTCTTCCTGTCTCCTGATGCACATCTTCTGTCTCTCAACGCCAAAGACGGTAGCGTGCGCTGGAACGTCACGGTTGCGGATGTCACCAAGGGCTATTGGACAACGATGGCGCCTCTGATCGTCGGGAATCACGTGCTCGTTGGTGTGTCGGGAGATTTCGATAACCTGAGTGGCTATATCCGGTCGATCGATCCCGAGACCGGAACCACGCAGTGGCAATGGGATTCCACTCCTCCGGTCGGAACGCCGAATCAAACGACCGGAGGTATGACGTGGATGACGGGAACTTACGATCCGGATCTCAATCTCGTCTACTGGGGAACCGGGAACCCGACTCCGGTCCTGAATGGTTCGACGCGGCCCGGCGATGATCTCTACACCTGTTCAATCGTCGCGCTGAATCCGGATACGGGTAAGCTGGTGTGGGCATTCCAGGTCTCTCCTCACGATACGCACGACTGGGACGCCGTCGAAACTCCCGTGCTGGTCGATGCCGACTTTCACGGCGAGCCGAAGAAGATGCTCATGCAGACGTCGCGCAACGGCTACTTCTTCGTTCTCGACCGAACCAACGGGAAGAATCTCTTGACCGCTCCTTTTGGCCCAGTAAACTGGTCGCTCGGAGTCGATAAGGAAGGCCGCCCGATTCCGAACCCTGCCAAGGAACCGGCACCGGATGGACGCCTGATTGCGCCCGATGAGGGCGGCATGACCAACTATCGTTCGCCGAGTTTCGACACGAAGAACGGGCTGTTCATCGTCGACGCACATCCCAGTTGGAGCATCTACTTTGCCAAGCCCGCCGATGGAGTGTATGGCTGGGCGGGCGCGGACTACGATATCTGGGGCAAGGGCGTGATCGAGGCCATCGACTACCAGACCGGTAACATCCGCTGGAGCCATGAACTCGGGCCAGAAGGATCGGGAGCCGGAGTGTTGACGACAGATTCCGGCCTGACGTTTACCGGCGACGCGATGGGCAATTTTCTGGCGCTCGATTCGAGCGACGGCAGAACGCTTTGGCACGCAGGCTCGGGTTCGCACATCGCGAGTTCTCCCATCACCTACGAACTCGACGGTCGCCAATACGTGCTGACCAGCAGCGGCGGCGTAGTGTTCGTATGGGCGCTTCCGGAAGGGCAATGAATTCCCTGGCAACGCACTGCGTTGTCACTCCGAGACCACCTCGTCAGAAGGAAGCTGTGACCACGGCGTCTTCGGGGTAGCCGGGCATGCCGAACTCGGGGACGTCCAGGCCTTCCTCTTCCGATTCGGGGGCGACACGCATGCTCTTCACTTTGTTCACGACCCAGAACACCACAAACGTCGCACCGAAGGCCCAGATCGCGTAAATGGTCGCGCCCATGAGCTGGCACCAGAATTGGCGCGTGTCGCCATGAATCAGGCCGGTCACGCCCTGACCCGCGTGTCCCAGGTAGCTCGCGGCTCCCACGCCATTCCAGCCCGCGCCGTACGTTCCATCGGCAAAAATGCCGACGCTGACCGCTCCCAGCCAGCCGCAGAAACCGTGCACCGAAACCGCGCCGCAGGGGTCATCGATTTTGAGCACGCGTTCGTTGAACAGAACCCCGCCGCACACCAGGCAACCGGCCAGGACCCCGATGATCACAGATGACGTGGGCGACACAAACGCGCAAGGCGCAGTAATCGCCACCAGCCCGGCCAGCATTCCGTTACACGCCATCGTGATGTCAGGCTTGCCGAACAGGAAATACCAGACCAGCATGGCCGCCGCCGAACCCGCCACCGCCGCGAGATTCGTGTTGACTGCGACCACCGAGATGCGAAGATCGGTGGCTCCCAGCGTGGAACCGGGGTTGAAGCCCATCCAGCCAAACAGCAGAATGAACGTGCCGGTCACCACGTACACGATGTTATGAGCGGGAAAGACGCGAATCTTCCCTCCGGGTCCAAACTTTCCCAGACGCGGCCCCAGGATGATGGCCAGGGCCATGGCGCAGAACCCGCCCACCGCATGCACCACGGTCGATCCGGCAAAGTCGACGTAGCCGTGGCCGAGATTCATGGTCGAGCCCAGCTGCGACATCCAGCCGCCGCCCCACGCCCAGCAGCCCGAGATCGGATACAGGATCGCGCCAACAAAGAGTTCGCAGAGCAGGAACGCCCAAAACGTAATACGCTCGCAGATCGCGCCGACAATGATGTAGCCGGCCGTCTCCATGAACACCACTTCGAACAAAGTCAGACAATTGCTGCCCGCGTCATACGCGGGACCGGTGAGGAAAAAGCCCTTGCCCCCCACGAATCCCCACTGCCCGCTGCCAATCAGGAAATGATTCAGAGTGGGCGCTCCGCCCAGATTGGTGGGTGCGGCGTTGATGGCGACCGCGCCAAACTGGAAAGCGTATCCGACGGCATAGTAGGCGAGGAACGCGAATACGTAGGCCGCGAAGTTCAACATCATCAGATGAGCGGCGTTTTTCTTGCGCACCAGGCCGCAGGTGAGCAACGCGAAACCGGCCTGCATGAACAGAACCAGGTAGCCCGTATTCAGCGTCCACGCGAAGTTGGTCGCGACGCGAACGTGCCCTACATTGTCCGCTAGCTTCAGCGCGAGCGGTTCCTTCGCCGCCTGCGCCTGATAGTCGTCGAATGCCTTCTTGTTGGCAGCGTAGTCGGGAGCGTTCTTATCGGTGGGCTCAGGAACCACAAAGGGATTGCCGGCAGCGTCCACCGAGGAAGTCTTGTCGCCCGTGGCGATGCCGGCGGGGTCCGGCTTCGGACCGTCGTCGGCAAAACTGCAAGTGGACAACCCGCCCCACATGGCAACACCCACAACCACTATGACGCCGGCTGACACCCAAGATCGGTGCATAAAAGACTGGTGCAGAGAGCGCCTCCCTGCTGGGTTTGTCATCTCTTCTTTGCTCCTGTTTTGAGTCGTCCACAATTCTGGAGGTAGATAGCGGAGAAGTCTCCGCCGCAACTCTCGGCTGGACGGCCTTTGCCATCGGTTCAGCGCAGGAATCTATCCAGTCCGCGCGATCTCCGCCTCTATCGCAGAGTCAATGCGCGAAAATAAATCCCGGCCGAAGTGGAGTCCAATAGATATTTCTTATCGAAATGATTCGAAATGGAGTGGGGGATTGGGCAAACCGAGGTTCGATCTCCTCGAGGTTTGTTTCTGGATTTGCTGCATGGTGCGACCAGACGTTACTTCAGCGGAGGCGCGCTCTGGCTCAAAGCGCTCCAATGCTGGCGGACAAAACTCTTGAGGGCGTTCTGATCGCGAAAGGCCTCCGTGCCGCCTTCTTTCGTGGTTGAGTAAGCGCCGGCCAGGTTGGCTAAGGCCAGACAGTCCTCCAGTTTCGCTCCCGTCAGGAACTGATGGATGAAGCCGGCGTCAAAGGTATCCCCGGCGCCGACTTCGTCCACAGGTTTCACGCTGGGAGGCATGAGACTGTATTGCTCCTGACCTGACCGGCAGATGGCTGCGGAAGCTCCGCGTTTCACCACCACAACTTTCGCCAGCCCTGCCAGCGTGTTGATGGCTTCGGATAGGTCTTCCGTGCGTACGATCTTCTTTGCCTCGCGATCGTTGGGAAGAAAGACATCCACGTACTTGAGAACTTCCAACAGATCCCGATCCCATTTGTTCTCAGGATCATCGTTGGTGTCGAGCGAAGTGGAGAGCCCCGCCGCTTTCGCTTGGCGGAACAGATCGCCGATCCTTGGCCGCAAGGCGCGATGGAGAAAGAACGATGAAAGGTGCAGATGCCGCGCCGACTGCACGTATGACATATCGATGTCGGAATACTGCATCTCAAACATGGTTCCGGGATACGTCAGGATGTAGCGCTGCCGCGGGCAAGGCAAAATGATGGTCAGCCCTGTGGCCGTACTCCCGCTTGCCTGCCTCACCCGGCCGACGTCGACACCGCCCGCTGCCAGACGTTCCAGGGCTATTTTCCCGAGCGCGTCACCACCAGTTTTCGAGACGAAACCGACCTTGCTCCCGAGCATCGCCAGGTTGTGGGCAAAAATCGCGGACGAACTGCCCAACGTCAGCGCAAGGCCGCTGGCCAGCAGTTCACGCTCAAGCACGAGCTCTTTGGGCAGACCGTACAGGATCAGGTCCAGATTGATTTCACCCACTACGCACACATCCAGCTTCGACACATCGTCCTCCGGGTCGCGAAACAGGCGATTAAATCGTCAATCTCTGATATATTTGAAGCATAACGAAAGATATAGAAACATCATATACAACAAAACGAAAGTTGGCGACGAGAGATTTTCGGCGGGGTCCGCCCCCTCGTGCGTTTCTCGTGATGGTAGCCGAAGACGTGCTCCCGATGCCCGGTGCGACAGCAGCGAACTTCGCTCCAAACGGAGGCTAGAATGCAACGCCATTTGTATTCATCGTCACGCGAACAGGAGCGCCGGATCTCGTTTTCTCGAATACTCCTCGGGCTGGCTGTGATGGCCGTGCTGCAGATCTCCGCGTGCAGCCGGGGAACGGCTCCAAGCCCCGCTGCGGCGAAGGAGTCAGTCCTCCGGGTTCAAGTTGCGGCAGATAGCATCCGAATCCAGACGCCATCGGCACAATTCGTCTTACTGCCCAGCGGCTATCTTAAGTCCGCTTTGCTGCAGGATGGCAGGCTCTTAACGCTGGATGATGCGGACGCAAAAGCCCAAGACCACCTCAGGGTGAATGGCCACGACATTGTCGATCTTGGTTTCGATCTTGCTCAGACCCAAACTTCCGCGGCAACCGGTCAAATCGGAACTCTAGGGAAGCATATTGAGGCCTCGGGGCAAAGTCCCAGCACAGGCCTCATTGAAAAACTTGTGATCGATGTCTATGACGATTTTCCGACCGTTGCCTTCGTCTCCGCCTCTTTTACGAACTCTGGAAGCCATGACCTCCAGCTTGATTCGCTCGCCATGGTGGGGCGATCTCTGAATGCTACACTCAGCGACCCCCAGGCGGCTCCCTATCAAATGTGGTCCTTCCATGGGGCCAGCATCAAGTGGGGCAAGGACGACGTGCAGCCGATTACCAGAAAATTTTCTCAGGAGAATCCATTCGGAGTGCCCGTAGAGACAGGAGATGACCTTGGCCGCGCCGGTGGCGGCATTCCCGTGGTGGCGTTCTGGACTCGCGGTGTGGGAGAAGCGTTGGGCCACGTGGAGACACTTCCCCTCGCTGTTTCGATTCCGGTGAAGACCCAGTCCGACGGCCATGTTCATGCCGAGGTCCGACTCGTTCCGGCCACGACCCTCCGGCCCGGCGAGACCTATTCCACGCCGCGTGCTTTCGTAGCGGTCTACTCTGGCGACTATTACGAACCGCTTAGCATCTGGTCAAGGATTGTGGACCGTGAGGGCCTGTCGCGTCCCGCTAATAATGACGAGAACTATGCGGTTAGCTGGTGCGGGTGGGGTTACGAAGAGAATGTGACGCCCAAGCAAATGGTGGATACTATCCCGAAACTGAAAGATCTCGGCATTCACTGGGCGACGCTGGATGACCGCTGGTTCAACAACTACGGCGACTGGCAGCCACGCCGCGATACATTTTCCGGTGACTCGATACAAAAGATGGTGGAAGATTTCCACCAGCAGGGAATCAAAGTACAGATCTGGTGGCTCCCGCTCGCAGTCGAGAATGGCCGTGGACAATATGACGGCCTCAAATACGGGATCTCCGACGTTGCGAAGGAACACCCGGACTGGCTGGTGCTCGATAAGAACCAAAAACCCGCTCTGATGGCGCGTAACCTGGCTACGCTTTGTCCCGCGGTTCCGGAAGTGCAGGATTACTACAAGCGGCTGACCGAGCGCTTCATCAAAGACTGGGACTTCGACGGACATAAGCTCGACAATATTTATTCCGTCCCTCTCTGCTACAACCCGAAGCATCATCACAAGTCGCCCATGGATTCGGTCTACGCGATGGGCGACGTGTATAAGATCATCTTTCAAACCACCCGGGCGTTGAAGCCCGGCAGCGTTACACAAAGCTGCCCCTGCGGGACTCCTCCCAGCCTGGCATGGTTTCGCGACATGGATCAGGCGGTGACGGCCGATCCTGTTGGCTCCGTGCAAGTGCGCCGCAGAATGAAAATGTATAAAGCTCTGCTCGGCCCGAATGCCGCGGTGTACGGGGATCACGTCGAATTAACGAAAGTCAGTTTTCCCTCGCACGCCAACGAACGGGATACGGGCCAGGACTTCGCGTCTACGTTTGGCACCGGAGGCGTGCTCGGCACCAAGTTCACATGGCCCGAGTATGGGCCGAAATTTAAGGATGTGCAGCTCACTCCCGAAAAAGAAGCGCACTGGAAAAAGTGGATCGGCTTGTACAACGAGAAGATGCTGTCGAAGGGGACCTTCCGGGACTTATATGTTTACGGATATGACAATCCTGAAGGCTATGCCATCGAGAAGGGTGAAAAAATGTACTACGCCTTCTATGTACCCTCCCCCTCCGATGCAGTCGCCAGTTGGGCATCGTCTGACGACCATTGGAGCGGCGACCTGCAGCTGCGAGGACTGAAATCCGGCGAATACAAGGTGACCGGCTATGTAAACGGAAAAGATTTCGGCACGGTTACGGGACCAACTGGCAAGCTGCACGCTGATTTCACGAACAGCCTGTTGTTAGAAGCCACTCCGGTGGCGACGCATTGACGGATGTGTTCCGCAGCGCAACTTCGCTTCAGAAATAGAACTTCAGAGCAAGCTGCACCTGGCGCGGCGCACGGGCTGCCTGCGGATACCCAAACGGGCTCGCCGAAGGGTTCTGTGCGGTGTTGATGTTGTTGGGATCGAGTTCTAACGCCGTCGGCTCGGTGCTGATCGCGCCAAACTGGCTGAACAAATAATTTACATGGTTGAGTATGTTGAAGAATTCCGCCCGGAATTCGAAGTGCATCTGCTCGCGAATCGGGAATTGCTTGACCAGCGACATGTCCCAGGTTTTATAGCCCGGTCCCTTGATGATGTTGCGCCCGGCGTTTCCGAACGTACCCTGGACCAGGTTGTGCGCGAAGGCGCAAGTGTTAAACAGCGTGCCAGCCACGCAGGGGTGAGAGTTAGGATTGCCGGCCAGGTTTGGCCGCGAACAGTAGTAGCCGACGGTGCCGCCGCAATCCGCATTGGAGACGGAGACGATGTCCGTCGCGGTGTAGTAGTTGCCCGTGGCGGCGGAGAATACGCCCGCCATCTGCCAGCCTCCAATGATCTGGTTCAGTGCACCGGAAGCGCCTTTGCCGAACAGTTTCCCGCGGCCGAAAGGAAGTTCATAGGCATAGCTGAAGACGAAACGGTGGCGGATGTCGAAATCGGCGCTGCCGTATTCGAGGTTGGGGTTGGTCTGCAAGCGAAAATCTCCGTTGTTCACGGAGCCGAGACTTGCGCTCGAGGCGTTGTCTAGAGCGTGAGCGTACGTGTAAGCGGCCTCGAACTGCAGTCCGTGGGTAAAGCGCTTCTCCAAGCGAGCCTGCAGCGAGTTGTAGTTGGACTGCGCGTTGGAGCGGAGGGCAGCGATGACGGTGTTGAGCGCGGGATTGCAGTAGGCGCCGGGATTACCCACGGGCAGAGTCACACTACATGGGCCGCCAGTGCCGCCAAGCCAATTGTTATTGTTCGCGGGCCGACGCGGGGCGGCGGGCGCGCTGGAATCGGCGGTAGGGGTCTCCTGATTGCCGTTGTAGAACGCAAACAACTTCAGACCGCGCGAGCCTCCGTAGCTGATCTCCAAAACAGTTTCTGCGGGAAGCTGGTACTCGAATCCTAAATGCCACTGCTGTGTATAGGGAGTGACCAGGCGCCGATCAAGCGAATAGAGGCTCGGGGTGTTGGGGTCGCTCAGCGAGTTCGAGGGAAAGCCGCTGGCGAGCACATTCAGATTGGGGACCGAGCAATCGAGTTGACCCGCGGCAGAATTGGCCGACGCCGCGCTACAGTTGGTCGAGAAGACCTGAGTGGAGAAGAATGGAGGATTGAATCCAGGACTAGGATTCGAGAAGGGACCATTTTCCTGACCACCGTAAAAGACTCCATAGCCAGAGCGCACAGCCAGCTTGCTGCTGATCTGGTAGGCCAGGCCGATGCGCGGTGCGAAGTTATTGCGATCCGGACTGATGAGTCCGCGCGAGCCGTTGCGCAGAATGGGCAGTTCGGTGGCGAGAGTAGGGGTCAGGGGTGCGCTTTGCCCGCTGGGCACGATGAGCGATTGCGTGGCGAAATCGAAAGTTGACTGCTGGTTGTTGGCTTCTTTGATGGTGCTGAAGAATTCATAGCGCAGGCCGAGGTTCAGCGTGAGCCGCGGCGTAGGTTTGAAGTCGTCCAGAGCATACACCGCGTAAATCTGGCGGCGATAGTCCACGTTATGAAGACTAGTGATTTCGCCGCCATCCGGAATGCCGAGCAAAAACGTCGCGATCGCTTCGCCGCCGGTGCCGGGCGCGGCAGGATTGTCGGTGAACTCACTGCCGAAGCTCATGGAACCGCGGGGAGCGGCGGGTTGGTAGATGGTGAATTGCTCGAAGCGCAATTCTCCGCCCACCTTGATCGCGTGCCGCGCGCGCACCCAATTCAGGTTGTCGCTGACCACGTAGCTGTTTTGCTTTTCAATCGAAGGCAGATATCCGGAGCTGCCGATGGCTTGGTTGCCGTCGCTGAAGCTGATTGAAGGCAGGCCGCCGATTTCGGATGAGAACGGAACTCCCGGAAAGTTGAGTTGCTGTGCGACGTCGACGTTGTAGTTGAGGTTGAAGCGATGGGAGTTCAGGTGGTTGAAGCCGAAGCGCAGCTCGTTGATCAGATTAGGGCGAAAACTATGAATTTCACTCGCCGCCAGACCGCGGGCGGAATTTTCGCTGTAGCCATCCTGGAAGGCGCCGCCGTCGAGTGCATTACTGAACGGCGAAGGCAGGAAATTGTTAGACACTCCGTAGCTGAAGCGTGCGAAGAAATTGTCCCTCGCGCTGAAAGTGTGGTCGATGCGGACGTCGAACTTGTTATCGGTTTCGCTTCGTTTGGGGTCGGAAAGGTAATTGCCTCCGGACAGAGTATTGTTCGGCGTGGGCGCCGGAAACAGCGCCGCCAACCTCGCCGCCAGCGGGTCGATGCTTCCTGATGGGAAGATATTCGTGGGCTGGCCTCCTGATGTAGCGATCGGAACGCCGCAGAGTCCGTTGGGATTTCCGGCGAAACTCTGTTGCGCCAGTCGCGAGTTGAAGATCTCGCCCACGTACGTCGGATTACCATTGCAATCGACCGCGTTCTGCGCCACCGGGTTGCCATTGGCGTCCACGGCCTGCGCCTGTTGATTCTGCAGGATCGACGAGAAGTTGCCCCCGAGTTCATCCGGCGTCGGAATGCTCACTAGCTGCGGGAGCGCCTGGCGGATGCGCTCGCCTTCATAGTCCACGAAAAAGAACGTCTTGTTCTTAACGATGGGTCCGCCAAGCGTAAAACCAAACTGGTTCTGCTTGTACGGCTGCCGGCCGAAAATGTCGAAGGCGTTAGTGGCGTCGAGTTTCTCGTTGCGTATGAATTCGAAAACGTCGCCGTGAAACTTGTTGCTGCCGGACTTGATGACGGCGTTCATGATGGCGCCATTGCCGCGTCCGAATTCAGCACTGTAAGAATTGGTTTCAACCTTGAATTCGGCGATGGCGTCCACCGATGGTTGCACCACGTACGCAGAGCCGTTCAGCACGTCGCCGAGGTTCGCGTTGTTGTCGATGCCATCGAGCAGGAAATTGTTTTGCAGTGAACGCGCCCCGTTGGCGCTGAAACCGTAGGAGGTTTCCACGCGCGAGCCCGGTTCGGCAGGAGCCACCCCCGCGCCCAGAAGGGCAAGTTGCGCGTAATTGCGACCGTTCAAGGGAAGGGCGTTAATGCGGCGCTGGTCCACCACCTGGCCAAGTTCCGAGGTCTCGGTTTCGAGTTGGGGAGCTTCGGAGCTGACCGTGATGGTTTCTGACACCGCCCCGGTCTGGAGTTTCAGGTCGACCGCGACGCGATCCTGAATGTTAACTTCGATTGGGCCTGCAATCGCTTTCTTGAAGCCCGCCTTCTCGACCGTGACGGTGTAGTGTCCGATCCTCAGGGGATTGGCGACGTACTCTCCCGCCTCGTTGGTGGAGATGACCACTTGTGTGCCGCGTTCGGCGTCGGTCACGGTCACTTTGGCCGCGCCCACTACCGCGCCAGTTTGGTCGCGGACGATGCCCACAATCGCTCCGGCGTCCTTCTGAGCCCACGCCGCTGCAGCAAACCCGACCAGCAGTGCGAACAAAGCGATCTGACTGACTTTGCGAAATTCCGGCATTTTAGGACTCCTTCATGCGTGTCAGGAACAGAAGTTCCTCCAAGCTTGAGGAACTCTGTTCAATGCTCCCGCCGACAGTGGTAGCCTCGGGCTGGCTTTCGGTGTATTACGACTTATTACTTTTACTTTCTTTCGGCGGCCTTAGTCAAGTATTTCGTGGAGAAAATGCAAGGATCTCGTCTGCCTCTCAGCCAGGGGTACCGTCTTGCCGAGAGACTAGACTCAGGGGAGATGAAGACATCCAAGCCGCTGTTAGCCCTCTCCGCTACCGCCGCTTTCGTTTATCTGCTGGCACGCCCGCTCGGGACAGGCGACTGGCCGGTAATCTTTAAAATTGCGTGCATTCTGCTGCTGGCAGTAGTGGGGTTTCGCATCGACCGGTGGCTTGGAGGTGCGCTGGCTCTTTCTTCGTTAGGAGACTTTTTCCTGGGAGTCGGGCGGTTCGGGAAACTGGATGGGGAGTCCCTGTTTCTACTCGGACTCGGTTCGTTTCTGATCGCCCATCTGGTCTACATAGCGATGTTCCGTAAATACCGCGCCTTGGTTTGGTGGAGACCCAGCCCCGCGGGCCTGTTTGGCATGTTGACGATCGTGGTTGCGGTCGCCGCGATGCTGGGAATCTTGCGGCAATCGCTCGGCTCCATGCTCATTCCGGTCTTGGCTTATTCCCTGGTGCTGGCCGGCATGGGAATCAGCGCGATGCTGGCCGATCTGGGGACGCCGCTCGCTGGCTTGGGAGCGCTGTTGTTCATCGCTTCGGATGCGATGATCGCGATCAGCAAGTTCCGCCATCCCTTTTCCTACGGCGAGCCGCTTATATGGATCACGTACTACTCGGCCCAATTTCTCATCTTGCGCGGCCTCGAGTACCGCCATAGCCTGGAGCAACAGACTCCATAGGCTGAGAGTTAGGCTCGCGCCTGACTGTGCGAAATTCCGCGCGCCCCGTGCCATTGCTCGCCCGCTTCTCATATACTGAATAAAATCGGTTATGTGCCGCATCAAAGTCCTAACGGCGGCTGGTGATGTTGTGACCTCGAGAACGCCGTACGCCCTACCCGGGTTGGAGAGCTATCATCGATGTGGATCGTTGCATTAGCCCTCAGGCGCCCTTATACGTTCGTGGTGATGGCGATCGTGCTCCTTCTGTTGACGCCGCTGGTCATCCTGCGCATGCCGGTCGATGTCCTGCCGGAGATAAACATCCCCGTAATCAGCGTGGTGTGGACCTATTCCGGTCTTTCTCCCGAAGAAATGGCCGACCGGATTGTCATTAACTCCGAACGCTCCCTCACCATCACCGTCAACGATATTGAACACATCGAGTCCCAGTCGCTCAATGGGTTTGGTGTGATCAAGATTTTCTTTCAGCCCACGGTGAACATCCAGACCGCGCTGGCTCAGACCACGGCAATTTGCCAAACGATCCTGCTCCGACTGCCACCCGGAACCGTTGCCCCTATCATCATTACTTACTCCGCATCCTCGACCCCTATCGTCCAACTTGGGTTGAGTAGCAAGACGCTGCCCGAGCAACAACTCTTCGACCTGGGGCAGAATTTCCTGCGGACGCAATTGGCGACGGTGCAGGGCGCGGCGACGCCGTATCCCTACGGCGGCAAAATACGCCAGGTTCAGGTGGACCTCGACCTGCCGCGGCTTCAGGCGAATGGCCTCTCTCCCACTGACATCGTCAATGCGCTTAGCGCGCAGAACCTGATTCTCCCCGCCGGCAGTACCAAGATCGGCTCGCTGGAATACCAGGTCGAGATGAATGGCAATCCGGGGACCATCGCGGAGTTAAACGAACTACCGGTCAAGACCATCAAAGGCTCGACCATTTACATGCGCGATGTCGCCCACATCCGCGATGGCTTCGCGCCGCAAACCAACATCGTGCGCATGGACGGCGTGCGGGGCGCGCTCATGTCGATGTTGAAAGTCGGGAGCGCGTCTACGATCACGATCGTGGAAAGCGTGAAGCATGCCGCCGAAGTAGCGTCTCAGTACCTTCCGCCGGAGCTGAAGATCACCCCGCTCTTCGATCAATCGCTGTTTGTGCGCGCATCGATCCGTGGGGTGGTGCTGGAAGCGCTGATTGCTGCCCTCCTGACCGCGTGCATGATCCTGCTATTCCTGGGAGACTGGCGTCCCACGATTGTCATCTCGATCTCAATCCCGCTTTCGATCTTTGTCTCTATCCTCGTGCTCAGTGCGCTGGGGCAGACCATCAACATCATGACCCTGGGTGGCCTGGCGCTCGCCGTCGGCATACTGGTCGACGATGCCACCGTGGAAATCGAAAACATCGAGCGCAACCTGGCGCAAGGCAAGGAGATGAAACAGGCGATTTTGAATGGCGCCGCGCAGATCGCCGTCCCCGCCTTCGTCTCCACAATTTGCATCTGCATTGTGTTTGTGCCGATGTTTTTCCTGACAGGGGTGGCGAAATATCTGTTTGTGCCGCTGGCCGAAGCCGTAGTCTTCGCCATGCTCGCCTCCTATTTCCTCTCGCGAACCCTCATCCCCACCCTCGTGATGTACATCATGCGCGGACACGAACACCGGGCGGCCGGGCCCAAGACGTTGATGGGACGCTTTCAACGCGGATTTGAGGCTAACTTCGACAAGTTCCGCAGCGGCTACTATCAGTTGCTGGAAACCACCCTGCACCATCGCAAGCTATTCGCCGTTTGCTTTCTTGCGTTCTGCCTGCTGTCGCTGGGCTGGGTATTCTTCCTGGGGCAAGATTTTTTCCCGTCGGTGGACGCCGGGCTCATCCGCCTGCACGTGCGCGGCCGCGCGGGTCTCAGGGTCGAAGAAACGGCTCGCCTCTGTGACCAGGTCGAAGACTATCTGCGTCACGATCTCCCCAAGGGCGAAATCGAAAGCGTGCTGGACAATATCGGATTGCCCAACTCATCCATCAATTTGTCCTACAGCAATTCGGGCGTGATCGGAACCAGCGACGCGGAAATTCTTGTCGGCCTCAACGAGAAGCACCAGCGTCCAACCGCGGAGTTGGTGCAGCAGTTGCGGCAGGAACTGCCACGCCGTTTCCCCGGCGTGGAATTCTTTTTCCAGCCGGCGGACATCGTCACTCAGATTCTGAATTTCGGACTGCCCGCGCCGATTGACATCCAGGTGATCGGTGCTGATATGCAGAGCAGTTACACGATCGCCCAGCAGATTGCCAACAGGGTGCGCCGAATTCCAGGTACAGCCGACGTGCACGTGCAGCAGATGCTGGGCTTGCCCACGTTGCATCTTGATATCGATCGCAATCTCGTGACCCAGGTCGGCCTGAGTCCGCGGGATGTGGCGCAAAGCGTGCTGGTTTCTCTCAGCGGTAGCTTTCAGACTTCACCCAGTTTCTGGCTGAATCCCGCTAATGGCGTTACCTATCAAATGGCGGTGCAGGCTCCCCAGTACCGCATGACGTCACTGCAAGACCTGCTGAACGTTCCGGTGAACGATCCTTCAGTTTCGAACGCGCAGGTGCTGGGCAATCTGGTGCAGTTGACGCCGACGGCACGGCCGGCGGTCGTGTCACATTACAACGTGCAGCCGGTTATTGACGTTTACGCTAGCACCCAGGGCCGCGATCTGGGCGCGGTGGCCAAAGACACGCAAAAAGCTCTGCAGCCGTTTATCGATCATCTGCCGCGGGGCACGCGCATCGTGACGCGCGGGCAAGTCGAAACCATGCAGACCTCGTTTGTCGGGTTGGGCATCGGACTACTAGGAGCGATCCTGCTGGTCTATTTTTTGATCGTAGTGAACTTCCAGTCGTGGCTTGATCCCTTCGTTATTATTACGGCCCTTCCGGGAGCACTCGCGGGAATCGCGTGGATTCTGCTGCTGACGCATACCACGCTGAACGTTCCGTCGCTGACCGGAGCCGTCATGTGCATGGGTGTCGCGACGGCCAACTCTATTCTGATGGTTTCGTTTGCGCGCGACCGGATGCAAGCGGGCGTGAAGGCCGTACAGGCGGCACTGGAGGCGGGCTATACCAGAATTCGTCCCGTCCTGATGACTGCGCTGGCCATGGTGATTGGCATGTTCCCCATGTCTCTCGGTCTGGGCGAGGGCGGCGAGCAGAACGCGCCGCTGGGCCGGGCGGTGATCGGAGGCCTGCTGTTCGCGACTGTGGCAACATTATTCTTTGTGCCCTCTGTGTTCGCTATTGTTCACACCCGCCGGGAAGCGCGGGCCGGAGTAGTGAAACATTTCGACTGAGGGACACATTTCTTATACATCGTCGAAGTAATCATCCTCCAAGCCTTATCATGGAGGTCTGGATCAAGGAGCCATGCAGACTGAACTCGATACCAATCAGGTGATCGGAGACTCGCACCGCACTCCGCCCCAGGT
>Ga0209067_10001193_pt1 | contig 16317 bp, 14 predicted proteins | sample ColStrG_CSR_2013_FD_187199 | JGI IMG/M metagenome (GOLD analysis project Ga0209067, IMG submission 187199) | Freshwater sediment microbial communities in response to fracking from Pennsylvania, USA - Cold Stream Run_MetaG_CSR_2013 (SPAdes)... | ecosystem: Environmental > Aquatic > Freshwater >...
ATTAAATTCTTTGGTGACTTATACAGGGGATAATATGGACGCTTATCAAAATTTCTATTTACCATATGACAAAACAGGTAAATTAGCTAGTAATTCAATCAATGAAGCACAAGTAATAAAACAAGGTAGTAATAGATTAATCATCCCAGGGTATATTTCTTTTTTTGGTGATAGCTTAGTAATTACTGATACTACTAATAATATTAATAAACAGTTATCGAGTAGTCAATACATCAAAACAGAATTTGATTCAGAACAAACTGCAATAACTGGTCAAGAAGTATATAGGGCAATTATCATTACCGATATAACTGTAGGTACAAGTTTAAATATTTCTTATCAGGCATTAGGTGGTTTAAATAATCCTAATGCTAGTATACTGATACCTTTGGTAAATAAACTTACTGCACCAAATAAACCATCTGCCTGGCAAGACATAGGTAATAAACCAGAAACATATGTACCAGGCGATCATTTAACAGATGCTTATAACGTCTATGGGTTTGAATATCTGACAAGTAGTTTTAATAGAATTTTAACATCTATTAAAAACAACGCAATGATTAAACAAGCTTGGCTAAGTAGAATAATTACTGCTTTTCAAACTAGAATGCAAATCTTTATTACTGCTTATAATAAAGATATTGAGTTAGGTTTTAGTCCACTAATGGCAGAACTGTATAATTTAACATTAAAATTATACAACGACGTACCTACATTACAACTATTCAGAAAGAATATGGGTAGTAATTTAGATACGCAAGTAAATCAGCTACAATCGATTGTTACATCTGCTAACTCAGTTGCTTTAACTTACGAATATTATTATCGTGATTATGAAGTATGTGTAGCATTGACAAAATTCTTTAACCATTAATGTAATAGGATAGCATATGTCATTACCAAAATGGTCGTATAATGATATCTATATGTATCTTAATACACCACCCATTGCTGTATTAAAACCAGTAACAACTGATGATTATACTAAAGGTGTAATTGATCACTGTAATAGTAACGTTACTTGGAATTTATTAGAAGGTGCTAAAGCACCATTGGTTAGTATAGATGAAAATGGTTTACCTTATTTTGAATTAAATAATGATTTTGGATTAGTAAATAATTCAACTATATCTTCAGGTAAGTACACCATTTTAGCATTAGGTAACTTTAATAAGTTTGTTGGGCCAGTATCAAATAAAAGAGCAATTTATGTTAACCCTATTGATGGTAAAGGATTAGGATTAGTTGGTTTAGATAATACTAATGATTTCATTGAAGACATTGTACTATCTAAAATTCCTACTCAACAAGACTTTACAAATGCAGGTGTAACAGTAGATCAAACTTATCTAACTGGTATCAATATGTATTACTCTTGCTTAGATACAGTAAATAATATCTATACTGGTTACTCCAATATAAACATTATGGCTATGCCAAATGCACCTAGTGGTTTATCTAATTCAAAAGCTGCTTTATTAGATGCTAGTAAGATAAACTCTTCCAATATCCCATTTAATTTTAATCAAGTGGGATTGCCAGATAGTCCTTTGCAAGATGGTATATCTGGAAATTTATATTCTCTATTGATGTTTGATAGAGTGTTATCAATGGTAGAGATTAATACACTATATCAATTTTACAAGACATACTACGGTATGAGGAATATTAATGTTAGTCCAGGCAGTACGCAGTCTGCTAGTGCTACTTATAATCCTGTTCTATCCTAAAGAGGAAGCATTATGCCAAACATAGCAATGCCTACAGTCTATCCAACAGATATGACTGGCAGCAGTCCTAATAACTTGATACTTAATGAAACCAATACATTAAGTACAAACAAGGTGAGATCTTTTACACCATTGTTTAGTCCATTCTTTTCTGACACAATGATTGTGTTTGATGCAGCAGTTCCATCTGTGCCATTAAAGAAAGATGTTGACTACTATTGTGTTGATGTACTTGGACTATTATCAGCAGAAGCACAGAAAGAAATTTGCAGTACAGTAATTATTGTTAATAAAAACGTATCACAAAACGTAATGTATAACTACCAAACACTTGGCGGACAATACTTATCTTTGTATACCAATATTAGTAAGTTACTCAACTCTATTGCAAATAGAAATGATCAGGTATTATTTCAAAATATCATTGACGCACCAGCTAATTACAATCCAACAGAGCATCTTCATTCGCTAGGTGATGGTGTAGGATTTGAATACTTGATTGAGGCATTGAATAATATTGCAAATACTATTTCACTAGGTAGTCAATTACAGACTGGTCAAGTACAAACGTACATTGATAACCAAATGAATATTTTGCAAACATATACTGATACGGAAGTAAGTACAAGTATTAAGAATGTTACTACTGCAATCAATAATATCAAAGCAGTTATTGATAATACAGTTGGCACTAACTTACAACTAACAGCGCTAATTGCAAGTGCAAATAATGCAATTGCATCACTTACTACTGCTACTGGTGTACAATCTACTATGGTAAGTAAAGCAAGTGCTATCAATATCAGTCCATAGTATCATTTAAACTTATTTAAACGTACATACAGAGAGCCAATTGGCTCTCTGTATGTGTTTGTATTAGTTTGGTTTATAATCGATTATAGAGCTGTTTAAAGCTTCTACAATGGCACTAGGCCACATTGTATTAGTTAAGTATACTCCACTAGCATAAAGTGCATTAGTTACAAATACACTACAGATCTGTCCTTTAGTTGGTTTTAATACTGGTAAGACTGGTAAAGGTTTACCGAATATCTTAGCAAAACGTCTGCGTACACCTAACCAAACTAAATCCAATATTTCAGAATAATTATAACAAGGAAGATATTGTAATTGAAACAAAGCGTTATAAGGAATGATTGTTTCTAAATCAACTCGTGTAGTATTGTATCTACAGATAGTTAATTCATCTTCACAATAAAAGTCAAATGGTACAATTGCTCCACCACCAGGATTTTCTTGAATTAAGAATGGTCTTTGAGTTCCATCACCAGTAGCAATAACATCTATGATGCCAACATGTCCGTATGGTCCCATGCAACCCAAGTCTAATAAGAATTTATAAAACCCAGTAGCTTTTACTGCTACGATATCACCTGGCTTTACTTTATTTGCTAAATCATTATAATCTGTTACCTGTACTGTCATGATGACCTCTTTATTAGTTAATGGATTTTACCCAAAATATGTATTGTAAAAAACCGTAGTAACATATTACTATTTTGTATATATAGTTAATATTTATATACATAGATGGTAGTAAATGGGTAAATTAATAATGAGTGGTAGTAATTTTAAATAGATAGGGTTTAAAATGAATACTGGTATCATTAGTTGTTTAAATATTGAAAAGAATGTAAATTGGTTTAAAGGACACTTTCCAAAAAACTGTGCACCTGATAAAATGAATCGGTTATTATTGGCTACTAATGGTTTAATACTGAATAACATTAAACCAGAAGATCGTAACCAATTAGTATATGAAATAGCTTTAACTACATTCCCAGAACTTATTGCATATGTTCCGAATGAATTTAAAACTAAGTCGTTATGTGAAATGGTAGTAAAGAGAAATGGGTTATTGTTACAATTTGTACCTAAACATTTGATTACAATTGAAATGTGTATATTAGCTTTGACTAATGACATGTTAGCAATATTTCATGTGCCAACAGAAGTATTGAGTACAAATAAAAACTTGTTAGATATTAAACAAGAATGTAAAGCTAATCAAGATATAGACATTGATATGCTTGATTAATAACCGATGCATTTAGCAGTACCTATTGATAAGCTGTTATTAATGTAGTTTTATTTTAAAGGTAATTTAAATGAATACTACCATTGCACAAAGTAGCGATATTCAATTTAAACTTAGCATGATAAATTCGATGGATAACGTAACAAAAGCATTTGTTCCTTCTGTTGGTGATTTAGTACATTTCCAATACGATGGAAAAAATATCAGTGGGGTTGTATTAGAAAACCATATTGAGATAAGTATCCATAGTACCAATACTAATTGGGTAAGAATCGCAATACGTGAAACACATAACAGTGGTACACGCATAGCGATTATGTATGATATTAGCATCAATGAGGATGGTTCTTTTGATGCTAGTTATTCTTGTAAATCACCTGTTGGCTTATATCATCTAGTTGGTAATAAAACATCTGGATTGATTAAAGCTATGAATGATCATAGGGAGAAAATTTGGACGTTACCACTGAGTTAATTTATTACAACATATCTACTCCAGCCTAAGCTGGAGTAGATACATTTTTTATTTTTTTGCTTCTTCTGTGTAATTAATATCATTGGCTAAATTATAAGTAGCTTTAGCTTCAAATAAAGTTGCTAGATAATCACCATTTGCAAGATAGAATTTACTTCTTGCACTTGGAGACACCCAGATAGTTGTTTTAACAACTGATAATGGGTTACTGTTATCAATTACAACTGTAGCAATAGTATTACCCATTGCTGCCTTTAGTGCAGTAGTAACAGCATTATAAGCTGCAATTACTTTCACTGGTTGCTTATCGATTGCCTGTTCAAATGTTTTAACACCAGCTTTAGGTAAGACAGTTGTTTCAACAATTACTAATTTATTAGTCGCCATGTTATCCCTGTGTTAAAAATAATTTTTTAATATCGTCAATTTGTTCTACTGTGGTAGCATTCCAAATAGCATGTCTATTCTTAACTCTTGATACCTCAGTACTGATAAGAGCATTATCAAAATATTCATAAGTTTTGATAATTTTATCAGCAGCAACTTGACCAGATACATTATATATTTCTGTATCTGCAACTATCAGTTTAAAGTTACTTAACTGAGACTCATCATAACCAGTTGCTTTATAAGATAAAGCTTGGTTATATTTTACAGTATACATGTGATCTTGTAAAAAGATATCATTGTTAAATAACTTATTTCTTCTGATCACTATGGTTTTCAATAATAAATTAATAGCTTCTAATTTACTATTTAATAGAATGCATTGTGCCATCGTTATATTCTCAAATGCCGATGGTTTCAAGTTACCATCAACTAAAGAATATAGATAGCATTTCTGCATATCAAAGTCATCTGGTAAAGTACCAGAAAATTCTGACTCAAATAAGTTTTTATCAAAATCAGTTTCAAAATATGATTTTTCTCTATCTGCTTTATTAATAGCATATAGCAATGTACCATCTGGGACATATGTTATTAATGATAATTGTACGTTCATTTTTTTCCTTATTACATTTAATGAATATACTCAGGGAAATTAATCCCTGAGTATTCAATTACTATTTAACAATAGTAAGAATAAATTAAGCCTTCATATTTGCATTATGATGAAGGATATATTTACCTGTATTCTTACCAGCCCAGAAACATTGGTTATTGATAAAGATATGTTGAACATAAATATCTCCACCATCGACTACTTCTTTAACTACTGACCACTCAGTTGTATTAGTTCCATCACTATTATCGATTCTGGTAGGTACTTCTTTACCAAGCAGTAATGGTGCTTTTACTAAGCCATCTTTAGTTGGAATTGGTGCAGTAGTAGAACAATGTAAAGTGACACCATTTTCAGTCGTGATAATTACAGAAGGTTGTAATTTTCTTTCTGAATATGCTACTACATCACTACATGGTTCTAAAGTAACTTCATCTGCTAACTCAAGTGTGTCACCTGCTCTTACATCACCTGCAATAATACCATCAGATAAGAAAGAGTCAACATGCACGCAGCCACCACCATTTCCACCACCGCCACCACTAGGAGCAGTAGCAGTGTAATTGGCAACAACGCCAGTAGTTACACTAGAGCCTAAATTAGCCTGTGCAACTGTCTGAGAGATAGCAATTAATGTACTAGTAGTGGAACTAATAATACAGTTAGTATATGTCCAACCAGTAAACGTATATGTATATCCATTACTACCTACATAGCTAGACAATGCTTGTGCATATGTATTAGTACCTGGACTTACAGATAATGTAAGTAAGGTTGAGTAAGCTCCACCACCAGTTGGATTCCCAGCACTATCTGTAGCTCTAACTACCGGAATAGATACACCACCGTTATACTCAGTAGTTACATAAGCTGTGTTTACTAAATTAAACATACCATCGATAGAAACATCTCCACCACTAGAGATAGTGAGTGTAGTAGTAGCAGCACTAGTATTAGCTATTGAAGCATTAGGACTATTGATAGACCAACCATTAAATGTCCAGCCATTGCTAGTGGATGCACTAATAGTGTATTGACCAGGTGCTAAACTCAATGTTTCTTGAGAAGTAGTACTCTGTCCATTAATTGTCACTGTGGTACTGCCACCACCGCCATTGCACGCAATGTTAACATTAACTGTATTAGGTGATGCGGTTGGACTAATAGTGAAGTCACCACCAATAACAACAGTGGTATTCGGATATCCTTGTCCAGGAGTACCAATATAACTTACACCATTCGCTACCTCACCCCAACTACTAAAGTTGTAACCATTAGCAGCAGTTGCACTGATATTATAAGTACCAGCAGGTAATTGGTACGTGGTCTGATTACTAGGATATCCACTAACATCCCATGAAGAACAGTTACTTGGGTTGATTGTTAAGTTATATACTCTAGTCCAGTTACCAGTCAGTGTACCATTAGCAGTTACAATTGCATTTGCAGTAGCACTGTTAGGGTTATCTACTGTAACACCACCAGTGACTGTCCAACCACCGAATATGTAACCACTAGGAGCAGTACCTGCATTAATAGGGTACGTTCCAGCTGGTACTGTTTCAGGGTTATTTTCATTATTGTTAAATGTCCAACCAGCTTGTAAATTAGATAAACTAACGGTATATTGCTTAGTGACAGTATTTGCAGTTAATGTACCGTTGCCAGTAATAGTCACATTAGCGTTAGCACTGTTAGGGTTATCTACTGTAACACCACCAGTGACTGTCCAACTAGAAAATAATTGTTCACTAGGTGGATTGCCATATGTAACAGGATAAGTACCAGGTGGTAACACAGGTGGATTATTCTCTGTGCCATTAAATGTCCAACCACCACCAAAATTACTCAGTGTGACAGTATAGGTAATCAAAGACCAATTAGCAATCGCAGTGCCAGCACCACTAACAGTCATGTTAGCACTTACACTACCTGGTTGATCACACCCTACTGAACCATTGAATGTCCAGCCGTTAAATTTATATCCTGATAATGTACCAGCGTTGATTGGATAAGTACCAAGTGGAAGTTGTTGAGGATTTGCCTCACTACCATTCATACTCCAACCAGAGCTACCATTTGAATTAAAGCTAACTTGGAAAGTATTAACACTCCAGTTGGCAGTAATTGTACCATCACCAGTTACAGTGATATTAGCATTTGCACTATTTGCATTATCAACAGAGATTCCACCACTAGTGCTCCAACCAGCAAAACCGTAACCACTAAGTGTACCAGCAGCAACAGGATATGTTCCAGCTGTTAATTTCTGTGGATCATTTTCTGTACCATTTAGTAACCAGCCAGAACTACCATTGCTAAGTAAATTAACATTATAGGTAGTCAAATTCCAATTCATTGTCAATGTACCAGCACCAGTTACAGTGATATTAGCTGTTGGGCTACTAGCGTTATCTACAGTAACCCCGCCACCAACACTCCAACCTGCAAAAGTGTATCCAGCTTTATTACCTGCACTAATAGGATATGTTCCTGGTGGCAATACATCTGGATCAGATTCATTACCATTTACTTCCCAAGAATTACCACCGTTACTATTGATAGTTACCGGATAAGTAATCAGTGTCCAATTACCAGATACAGAACCAGTACCTGTGACGTGTAAAGTAGTATTAGGATTACTTGGATCATCTACTGTAACAGAACCATTTACAGTCCATCCAGAGAAACTATAACCAGGATAAACACCTGCACTCAATGGGTAAGCACCAGGTGCTAAGTTTTGAACTGCATCAGTACCATCTCCATTTAAACTCCAACCATTATGAAGGTTAGATAATGAAATTGGATAAGTAATCAAAGTCCAGTTAGCAGCAACATTTACACCAGTACCGTTTGTATTAACAGTGAGTGTAGTGTTTGCGTTATTATTACTTACACTACCACTACCACTTACTGTCCAACCAGTAAAGTTATAACCTGCTCTTGTTCCAGCGTTTAAGTTATACTGTCCAGCTGGTAAGTTATTTGGATTTGCTTGACTGCCATTTAACGACCAACCAGGATATACGTTACTAATATTAACTGGGTAGTTTATTAATGTCCAGCTACCTGATACGGTACCATTACTTGTACCATTAACTACTAATGTAGCATTCTGACCATTTCCTGTTACTGAACAACCACCAGTTGTTTGCCAACCATTAAACGTATGTTCAGCATAGTTACCAGAGAATAATGGATAACTTCCTTTTGGTAATACTTGTGGATTATTCTCATTACCATTGCATGACCAACCAGCAACTAAACCAGATAATGAAATACTGTAAGTATCCAAAGTCCAATTAGATTGAATCAAATATTCAGCAGCGTTATCAACAACTGTGAAAGTAGTATTTGGATTAGTAGGGTCTGCTACCGATACACCACCTGTACAAACCCAACCAGCAAATGTATATTGATCTATTACACCAGCGTTGATTGGATATGTTCCTGGTGGTAAAGATACTGGGTTAGTAGTACCACCATTAATATTCCAATTAGTTACTGAGTTTTGACTACTTTCATAAGTGATAGAATACACAGATGTAACATGGACTACTTTTGTACTGGTACCAGATGGATTAGTAGCAGTGATTGTGTAGTTACCGTATGGTACACTGTTACTAGAGCCACTGCTATTTACAGTTCCAAGAGCTGGGGAGATAGATACAGACACTGCATTCTGTACATTCCACTCTAAGGTATTGTATGTTGGACAATCATACTTACTAATGTATGGTACTTCCACAAAATCAATATAGTTACCTTTGCTATCTAATAACATAGTAACGATAGGAGATACAATGCCAACGTGACCAGGGAATGTAGCACCTTGCATAAAGATACTATCACGGGCACTAATAGATAATGCAGGAGAGGCACTTACTCCACCGAAAACAGTATTTTCAGCAATAACTGTAGAGTCTCTATTCGTGACAATAACCAATGATCCTACATTAGATACTTGGCTATTACTAATGTCAATTAAACCTTTTGCATTAGCTAAGGCTACGTTATTTCCAACATTAGTATGTACGCTGTTCTTAGCATTAATTCTACCACCCTCATCAACACTAGTTGCATTGTATGTAGAATCAGTAGTAACGCCTTGTGCAATAATTTCAGCACCATTGGTAGCATACAAGCCAATAGAACCATTGATACCGCTAGTTCCATTACTTGTTGCACTGCTTAAATTAAATACCGCATAATCAGCTTTAACTAAACTAGCATCAGCAGTGATACCAATTGGACTCATAACACCGTTTGGCACAGTGGAATAAAGTGGATTAGTGTTAGATACTGATAAACTATTTTTAGAAGTCGATACAGAGTTAAGATTGTTATTTGGTGTACCAGAAATATTAACAATACTGCCATTAGTAGCAAGTACTGTATTATTATAACAATTATTAAAAGTGGCAGCACCAGTCCAAGAACCATTGTTACATTTAATACCGTTTGCAACGTTATTAAAGATCATTGATTTTGCTGGAGATATTACTGAGCCATCTTGAACATAAATACCTGATTCTGTAATGGCATTTGCAGTAGTCTGACCATTAACAGTAAAACCACCAATGGTAATTGCATTTTGTCCAATAACTTGCCAGCCATCAGCAAGAGTTTGTCCTGCACTTGGTTCAAAATTAAGAACTACGTTACTTGGGTTAGCTACGTTACCTAAGATACTAATTAGATCTGCGTACGGATTACCTACCGTAAAATTAATACTATCACCACAATCATAGTTACCATCATCTACTTGGATAACTAAAGGTGTATTAATTATCTTACCTTCCAATGAATTCCATGCATCGTTGATGTTAGTAAATGCTCTTGTTGGGCCAACAAATATTGGGCCAGTAGCAAAATTATCATTAGTAAACTTTTGTAACTCAAGAGCAACTTTACTAGCTACACCAAGCGGAGTAACAAATTCAGTATTACTTGTACCAGCTAAGGTATCTGGAATACTAGCTGTTTGAAAGTTATCTACATTACCAAGACCAACTGTATCTTTAGCAGTAATGTTAATAGCTTGTACCAATGGCGTCGATACTTCTGATTGATTTTGTAATGCTTGTGCGATCTGTGATAAGCCACCAACTACCTCACTTAAGCCAACCATGTCCTGTAATTTCCAAGGATGTGGTGTTGGAGGAAAATCATTTGGTAAGCCGGTAATTTCTTCCCATGTTGTTGTTAATGGGTTTCTCTCGTAATCACTTAAAATAGTATTGATTTGTGTCTGTGTCAATACATAATTACCACCAAGACTTTGGTAATTTAAAGATACTGTTCCAGTGATGTTAGTATTAAGAATACTAATACCACCAAAGACTGGCATAGTTGTTGCTCTACTTGCACCAATAAACTTAAAGCATGGCAGATAATCAACACCATATGTAAGTTGTTTTAATTGTTTATTTGGCAAGACTATACTAACTGTTAAACCAGTTTCGTAAAATGGGCCTTGCTGAGGAACAATAAAATAGTAATTAGGACTGTTACTACCTGAGAGTATTTGTTGTTCGTTGGTAACATTATTAGTTACTGCTACTCCGGTAGTATCTAATGGCATTTGATTCATCTAAACACTCCAGTTAATAAATACGTTTTTTAGACTGGCTAATACTAAAAAATAATCAAATTAGCTCAGTATTATAACCAGATGATTTGATATAAAGAGTTTTTTATAAATTAACTTAAAGGAAAAATATGTATACAATTATTGCTGTCTATGGTATCTTAAATGGTATACTACAAAATTGGCAGAACGTTGATATCGGTATGCAGCAAACTGATACTTTATTGGGACTATATAGAAAGCTAGTTATTGCTGTTGAGATGGAAACACCAGCGTCAGTAGGCCCAACTGCTAATCCAGTTATTCTTTATATAGATATGGATAACTTAAGAGCAGAGTACAATAACGATACAATCCCTCTTCATGATTTAATTACAAAGAGTACAATATCTTTCCCAACAGTTCAGTTTTCACCATTGAATCCTAAACCAGGTATTTATCAGGATGCTTTTAAATCTGGATACAATATCACTCCTTATGATTCTTTGTACAATATTAATTTACCAGTAGTTAAACGTGACTCAGTTATGTTGACAAGAAGTACTCCTTCTGTTGATTATGTTGATTTTGTAAACCACTGTTTAGTAACGGTAAATGGTTACTATCATTTTGTTGACACAGATGGTATCAATGGTGTTTTAATTAAAGATGCTAACAAAACAAAAATAGCAAGTAATAAAGCTTCTATTGGTATTTACTGTTTTAAAAATGCATGTAGTTTACAATGTATTCCTATTACAGCAGACATGATCACAAGTGCTGGAACTAGTTTGATCGATGGATTCTTTTTAACTATTCCTTCTACTTATGACTTAACCAATAAGACAGTCGCACTTTCATTAGGCGGTTATTTGTCTATCAATGATCCATTCATTTATACACAAATTAATAGTAACACTTATAAGGTTACACCTAATACAAATAATATTTTTATTAATAGAATTTGTGAATCACTGAAGTTTACAGACATGTCTATGTTTGATATTTTCGTAAGTAATAATGAAAGTGGTAAATATACCTACGAAGATATTGATAGAACAAAAGCATCTTCTGATGCAACAGTAGAATTATTTATGACGATGTCAAAATCGTTTATTATTCTATTTAATTCTCCCTCTATGTATACCGCAAAGAGTTATGTAAGACCAACAAATATACCTGGTCGTATCATCAGTTATAAGAAACCACAGTTTCCAGTAGTACTTGCATCTGGTCGTATGCCTGAATACTGGACAGTGGAAGATGACAAACAGTGGGCACTCTACGTACAGAATAATGAAGACTATAAGTATATCTTCAATACTAACATCCCTGATGACACAAGCATTATCAGTAATCAGGAAGTACCTAGTAAACCAGCTACTTTGTCAGGTAACTATCTATTAGAAATAGGTAGTAATTTTTAATAGAACAGGTTATATAAAATGAATAACATAGATCTGAATATGCTGCAACAAATGACATTAGACCCTAACTCTATTCGTAGTATGAAAGAGATAAATGTAGCTTTAAACAAAATGGCTACTCTTTTAGCCAATAGTTTAATTAAGCTAGAGTCTAGTGACGCTTTGTTAAATAACAAAGTGGGTGATCTCAATAAGTTTAGTAACTATGGTTTTATTCCAGTAGCCACTATCGACATAGGTGGTATAGCTTTTAGTCCAGTGAAAGCTACAGATGGACAGTTATTAGCTACTTCTTATTTTAATCCAAATGGTGACATAGTAACTCAGTATATGTTGAATAATGTAAACATATATAAGTTAGTTATTGCGTATTATACAGCAGCTACCTCTACGCAAAATATCATCATTAGTAATATTAATAATTATCCAAATAGTTCAAATTACGTCGATTTGGTTAATTTTAAATTACCATCAGTTATTCCAGCGTTACCAGTAAACCATTTAGGTGTAACACATTTACCATCTGACTTTGGTACATTTGGCAAAGGTATTAGTAACTTAGTTGATTACTTACTTGAAAATGGTGTAACTGGTGCACCACCTGTTGACTTAACTGGAATTAATGCGCAGCTAGAGGCATTAACCGCAGAAGTAAATCAACTAAGTAGCAGCTTAGCTGCTGAAACACTAAGAGCCACAAACGCTGAGACTGCATTAAGTAATTTAATTAATGACTTACCAGCAACACCAAATGCATTATTGCCTAACCAAATAAACTACCCAATTGACATTAACTCAGGTGTCAATGAAATTATTAGTGTTAATATTAATGGCGTCTTAACAACAGTCACTGCACAGAACTTTATCATTCCAGGTGATGCAGATGCTACTAAACCAATTTTAATATTTAACAATAATAAACAACTCTCCATTAATACTGATTACGGCATTACTCAGTCAATGGAAGCATTAGTTCTTCAGCTATATAAAGTCTATACACCAGGTATTGATAATTTATCTATTACCTATGATCAATTATTGAATCCAGATATGCAGACAGTAACATTATCATTACCTTCTAACAGAGGTACAATGATACTGAATGGCAATACTCTTGTATCTCCTGCTACACTTAGTTTGAAAAATGGTTCCTACCCAATTACTATTAATTCAAATGTTCCTGGTGTCTCTTTTGGTGGTAATGGATCTAGCGGTAGAGGTGTTAGTTTCTCAATGGGTGGCGGTAAGATTTACCTGAATGTAAAAGGTGATGGTTTCGTCACGTTCAATATGTAGCATTAAATTTTAGAAAGATTATTATGGCTTCAACTCCAGCAACACAAATTAAGGTCGTAGCCCAGACGGACTTAGGGGCAGAGTTTACATACACTGGTGGTAAATTGCACGTAGCAGTAGGTGCATCATCGGATGCAGCCAACGTAGCAGCTACTACTGGCTCAGATGGTAAAGTATCTGTTACCGCAGCTTCAATCAAAGCTAATCAGCTTACATATGCGTTAACAGTAGACTCTACTAACAAATTAATTAAACTGACAGATAGTAGTGGTGCATCAACAACTGTTTCAACAAACACTATTGAAGCAGTTATTGATAACCTTAACGTTAATGGTTCAGTAGTTAAGTTTGTTGATGCTATTACACCAGCTAATACATTACAAGTAGATTTTAGTACTTTCTTAACTACTTTGTTAACTGCTAACTCTACATCTGCATCTTTGTCTGGCAATGGTAAATCAACACCATTTACTGTCAACGTTAATATTGACCCAGTAACAGGAAATATTCTTAAGTTAGGTACTGCTGGCTTAAGTGTTAATACCGCAGACGTATTGGCTATTCTTAATGCCAACATTGTTCATACACTTTCTTCAAGTGTAAACACAATGACAAGTACTGTTAATGGCGTAACTGTTAGTGCACCAATTATTAATAGTAACGCTATTTCTAGTGCGGCAAATACATTAACTAGTGCAGTCAATGGTGTAACTAGTACTGCCCCAATTATTAACTCTAACACACTTGTTAATAATGCTGCTACAACTGGTCAAATTGTTAATACAACCAACGGTGTTGCAGCAGCAGCGACAGCAGTAACATTTACTGACTTAGCTGGCAATACGCTTGGTTCAGCATTCGCTTAATAGATTATGAGTGCCTTATCTATCGTACTACTAACCCTTGCTAAGATAGGTAAGGGTTTAGTAAAAAACCCTATTACTAATTTATTAGATGTACAAGTTAGTAATGATAGTAATAATCAATTAGCCTATGGTAGTGACAATGGCCTATATGTACCACCACCATCAATTGGAACATTAAAAGAGTATACTAGTGTTCCAACTAATCAACTAACAGATTCTATGTGGCTAATTAATCAACCAGCTACTCAAGGTGGCATGATTCTTGGTGGCATGATCTTACAAGCTCCTATTCCACAAACATTTACCTTACAAGTAAATACGAGTGCTGGAGTTAAATCAGTACAGGTGAAATAATGGCAGCAGATAAATTTGTAGTACAAGAGTCAATTTCTGGTAATCCAAATACCTCTAACCAACAAGCAGTATCAAATGTAGTTGGTGGTATTACTGTTAAAACACCAGTGATGACTATTTCTGATGCAAGCGCCAATGATGCAATTGGTGCTGCATTTGGTTTAACGCAAACACAGTTGACTGCACTTGGTAGTAGCTTCCCTGGGATATTAAATTTACTAGCTGGATTATATTCTATTACAGGTGCAAACTTCTCTCAGGTAATCAGTGGTATTAATACTACAAACGTTGATTTACAGACAATAAATTCTTCACTTGGTACTGTAAATAGTAACTTAAGTAATATTGCAACAAATACCGCTGGTGGTGGTAATGCGGGACTAGCAACAAGTATTTCAGCCATTGTTACAGACAGCCAAACAAATACACAGCCATTGCTTGTACAAATGTTAGCAGAGTTACAATTGCAAACATTTATAATGGCAGATAGTTATGGCTATAAAGATAACATCGATAAACTACGTCAAGATATCTTATCAGATATTGTGATTAACAACTAAGGAAATTATTATGCAAATGAACGGACAGGTAGTATCTAAACTTCCACAGGCACGTCAACAAGGTACGCCAGCATTATCCCTTGACTATGTAGGTGGAACATTAGTATCTGAGCTTTTACCACGCTATAGCATGGTGAATAAATCTGGTCTTATGTACTCAGCAGTAGGCTTGGCAGTAACTGACTTTGCAGCAGCTGCATCTATGTCTGGATTGATTCTTTATAATCCAGCTGGTAGTGGTGTTGATGCACATTTTACAAAGGCATTTGGTCAGTTCATTGTTTCGTCTCCCAATGAAACAGATCTGTTAATTGGTGTAGTACGTAACCAAGCGACACCACCAACAACAACGACTGCGATTGCTGTACAGAATAACTATATTGGTTCAAACGCCAACACAGCGGGTGCAGTACAGGCGTTCTCTGTAGCTACTTTAGCATCTGCACCTGTTGCTTTGTTGCCAGTATTACATAATACTGCTGCCATCGCAACGACAGGTGAAGATCAAGGTTTCTATATTGACTTAGAAGGTTCTTTGATTCTTGGTCCAGGTGCATGTGTATGTCTCATGTCACAAGGTGGTACCTCTGCTTCTGCTGCACTGAATGCTGCTTTTGAATGGGTGGAACTCCCAATCTAATGTAGTTACTTTAATTAATGCATACTAGGTAGCAATGCTACCTAGTATGTTATGTTTATGAATAGGTAATTAACATGCACGATCATATTAAACTTGTTCCTAAGTTTAGAGATAATATACCTAACGTAGGTGCATTACCTATGCTAATGGAAATTGATAAAGAGATACAATTAAGAAATGGTATAATCAATCCTACTTATATTGCTCCAGTGTATAAAGTAGAAGAAAGATATATCCATGTGATGGCTAAGTTTGGTGGTGGTAAACTAATTACTCAGCCAGAAATAAAGTATACTGATCTAGATATTACATTGCATTCCACACATGTAATA
>Ga0209067_10001197_pt1 | contig 16278 bp, 14 predicted proteins | sample ColStrG_CSR_2013_FD_187199 | JGI IMG/M metagenome (GOLD analysis project Ga0209067, IMG submission 187199) | Freshwater sediment microbial communities in response to fracking from Pennsylvania, USA - Cold Stream Run_MetaG_CSR_2013 (SPAdes)... | ecosystem: Environmental > Aquatic > Freshwater >...
GAAAGATATTTTTAAGGGTTGGTGCTTCTTCCTTATCGGAGGAACGAGTATGAATGGCGGGCCATCCAAAAACGGCTTTTACAATCCCTTTGTCTCCATGAATGTTAACGCGTTTGGAAGGAGCAATCTGATGATCAGACCCTCCGTTTCGAATAACATAAATTAAGCCTTCTTTGGTGATATAATTAACATACCAGGAAATTTCATCAGCATGAGCCTCAATAACTACCTTATATTCCGATTTAGGGTTCACAATGGCAACAGCGGTTCCGTAATTGTCTACAAAATGCTCGTGAATATAAGGCTTAATATAATTTAGCCAGCATTCCTGCCCTTTATATTCATATCCGGTTGGAGATGGGGTATTGATATATTCTTCAAAAAACGCCAGGGATTTTTGATTTACTACAGGTACATGTTTTTTCTCGCTTTCTTGTTCTTTTGAATCCATAGTTTAATTAAATTTATAAGGGGATATTGCCATGCTTTTTTCTAGGTAAGTTAACCACCTTGTTTTCAAGCATTTTAAAAGCTTTTATTAGTTTAGACCGGGTTTCTTCGGGGTAAATTACCTCATCAATAAATCCTCTTTCGGCTGCTCGATAAGGGTTTGCAAATATAGAAGAGTATTCCTTTTCCATTTCCTGTAATTTAAGCGATGGATTGGGAGCATTTTGGATATCTTTTTTGAAAATGATCTCGGCAGCTCCTTTGGCCCCCATTACGGCAATTTCAGCCATAGGCCAGGCATAGTTCATATCGGCCCCAATATGTTTGGAATTCATGACATCATAGGCTCCTCCATAGGCCTTTCGAGTAATAACGGTAATTCTAGGTACCGTTGCTTCACAAAAAGCGTAAAGGAGTTTAGCCCCATTACTGATAATGCCCTTCCATTCCTGATCCGTACCCGGTAAAAACCCAGGTACATCTTCAAATACCAATAGTGGAATATTGAAACTATCACAAAACCGAACAAAGCGAGCCGCCTTGGTAGATGCATTTATGTCCAAAACTCCTGCCAGATAGGCGGGTTGATTGGCTACAATACCAATGCTTCTCCCGGCCAATCGTCCAAAGCCTACTACCATATTTTCGGCAAACTGAGCATGAACCTCAAAAAAACTGGATTTATCCAAGGTCAATTGAATAATATCTCGAATATCATAAGGTTGATTGGGTGATTCAGGCATGATATTCCGTAATTCCGAGATTCCCGTTTCTGGATCTTCATACTCGGTAATAGGAGCCATTTCCTCGCAATTTTGAGGCAAATAGGTTAAAAGAGTTTTTAATCCCCTTAAGCATTCTACCTCATTGGTATAGGTGAAATGGGTTACACCGGATTTGGTGGCATGGGTTAGGGCTCCACCTAATTGTTCAGAGTCGATTATTTCATGGGTCACCGTTTTTACCACATTTGGACCCGTTACAAACATATAGGAGGTGTTTTCCACCATCATGATGAAATCAGTAATAGCCGGAGAATAAACCGCTCCTCCAGCACATGGACCCATTATAGCCGAAATTTGAGGAACCACCCCGGATGCTAGGGTATTTCTATAGAATATATCGGCATAGCCTCCTAAAGAAACTACCCCTTCCTGAATTCTAGCTCCACCAGAATCATTTAATCCAATGATGGGGGCCCCGTTTTGAAGGGCCAGATCCATTAAGCGACAAATTTTTTCGGCATGGGTTTCGGATAAGGAACCTCCAAATACCGTAAAATCCTGTGAATAAATATAAATTAAACGACCATGAATTTCTCCATATCCCGTAACCACCCCATCACCAAGGGGCCTTTCCTTTTCCATCCCAAAATCCTGGGAGCGATGCGTAACCATCATTCCCAACTCCTCGAAGGTGCCGGGGTCCAATAATAATTCTATCCTTTCTCTTGCGGTCAGTTTTCCCTTTTGATGTTGGGCATCCATCCGGTTTTGACCGCCGCCTTTTTTTGCCTCTTCCCTTTTTTTATGAAGTAAATGGCCGGGTAATTCTTTTTCTTCCAATTTCTTAAAATTAAAGGTCTGGGATATAGATTATTCTTCGGTTAAAAAAGGATAGGTATAATGCTTGGGTGGCAACAAGTTTTCCTTTATTGAACGAGGAGATACCCAGCGTAAAAGGTTTAAATAGGAACCTGCTTTATCATTCGTTCCTGAGGCTCTGGCTCCACCGAAGGGTTGTTGTCCGACCACCGCTCCCGTACATTTATCATTTATATAGAAATTTCCTGCAGCACCTCTTAATTTATTTTCCAAGTCTCGAATTACCCCCCGGTCGGAAGCAATAATTCCCCCGGTCAAAGAATAAGGGGTAGATGTATCAATGATTTTAAGGGTTTGCTCAAAATCTTCATCCCTATACACAAATACGGTTAATACCGGACCAAATAATTCGGTAACCATGGTTTCATAATAAGGGTTTTGGGTTTCGATTAAGGTCGGCTCAATAAAATAACCGATGGATTTATCACAAATTCCACCCGCTATAATATGGGCTTCATGACTTTCACGAGCCCGATCAATAAATCCTTTTAATTTATCAAAAGATCTTTCATCAATTACGGCGTTGATAAAATGGGTGAAATTTTCAACCGTTCCGATTTTAAGTTCTGAAATCTGGGAAAGGAGAATTTTTTTCAGTTCTGGCCAAATGCTTTCAGAGATATAGGCCCTTGAGGCTGCCGAGCATTTTTGCCCTTGAAATTCATAGGCTCCACGAATTAAGGCGGTAGCTGCAATTTCCAAATCGGCCGAGGAATGAATAAGCATAAAGTCCTTTCCTCCGGTTTCGCCTACAATTCGGGGGTAATTTTTATAGATATCTATTTGATTGCCTATACTCTTCCAGATTTGTTTGAAAACCTGGGTGGATCCGGTAAAATGGATTCCCGAAAAATAGGGGTGCTGAAAAATAATATCCGAGGCCATTACTGGGTCAGCGAAAACCATATTGATTACTCCATCCGGCAATCCGGCTTTTTGGAAAACTTCCATTAATACCTGAGCAGAATAAATCTGTTTATCGGAGGGTTTCCAAACCACGACATTACCCATTAAAGCGGCCGATACGGGTAGATTACCGGCAATAGAAGTAAAATTAAAGGGGGTTATGGCATAGACAAATCCTTCCAAAGGACGATACTCGGTTCTATTCCAGGATCCCGGAGAGGAAATGGGTTGATCGGAATAGATCTGGCTCGTAAAATGAACATTGAACCGCAAAAAATCGATCATTTCACAAGCAGCATCGATTTCTGCCTGGTAAACGTTTTTGGATTGCCCCAGCATGGTGGTGGCATTGATCCAATCTCGATAAGGGCCGGCCAGTAAATCAGCTGCTTTTAAAAAAATGGCCGCTCTATGTTCCCAGGGCATGGATTCCCAATCAATTCTTGCTTTGAGGGATTGATCAATGGCTAGATGAATATGATCGGCCTGCCCATTATGATAGTATCCTAATAAATGGGCATGTTCATGAGGGGGATGAATCGGTTTTTTATCCTCGGTAAAATAGGTCTTTCCTCCAATGATCATGGGTATTTCCTTAACCTGATTTTTCAGATCGTGGATAGCCTTTTTTAAACTTAACTTTTCAGCCGATCCAGGCCCATAATTTCGAACTGGTTCGTTTTCGACCCTTGGAATAGGGAAGTATCCATTAGACATAAAATTGAATTTAGAAAATAAAAATAAGCCATTCCTGTTCATTCCATGAATTTATTAAACCGATAATTTCATTTTTGACCTTTTCAAGGATTCGGCGGTTTATTATTCCCATTGATTTCATATTTCTGTACTTTTCAATAAAATTAGCGGATGAAATTTTGGTCTTGGATATTAATACCCTTTTCATGGATTTTTTATGGTATTGTATACATAAGGAATCAGCTTTTCAATAAAGGGATTTTCTATTCCAAGTTCTATGAGGAGGCATTAATATGCATTGGGAATATTCGGGTAGGAGGAACAGGTAAATCTCCCTTTACCGAATATCTAATTGATTTATTGAAGGATCATTATACCGTATCGGTTTTATCCAGGGGCTATGGAAGAAAAACAAAAGGTTTTTTGGAAGTAGAAAATCCGAATTCTGTTTTATATGGTGATGAGCCTTCTCAGTTTAAATCTCGATTCCCATTCATTCCTGTTTATGTTTGTGAAAACCGACGGTTTGCTCTGGATAAAATTTTAAAAAAGGGCGAAGTGGTTATTTTGGACGATGCGTTTCAGCATCGAAAAATTAAAGCTGGAATGAATTGGGTTTTAATGGAATGGGATGATTTAAACAAACCGGTAATACTGCTTCCGGCCGGAAATTATAGAGAAGGGCTAGCGGGACTAAAAAGGACAGAAAATATTTTAATAACCAAATGTTTAGGAGATATTGATAGGGATAAGGTTATATGGATCAGGAAAAAAATACGGTTAAGGCCTGATCAGAATCTGTTTTTTTCATCCATTCAATATTTGCCAATAAAACGGATACGTCAGGAAAAAACGAAGTCCGTTAAACCACAAGATTTTGAGTTTATTTTGGTTTTTACAGGCATCGGAAACCCTAAACCCCTGGAGAATTATTTAAGGAATTTAAAAATTCAAATTCGTTCTATTGCCTTTCCAGATCATCATGTTTTTACGGATAAGGATATTCAATATATTCAAAATCAATTTGATCTTTTGCCCACTCAATCAAAAATACTCCTTACGACCGAGAAGGATGCGATAAGATTGGGTCAAAATGGCTTTGAACTTTTTATTCAAGAATATCCGGTATATTTCCAACCTATCCAATTTCAGATTCAAAATGGGGATACCGAAAAGGTAAAAGATATTATTTTTCAATATGTCCAATCAACTGTATAAAACTTCCGAATTTTTAAAAAAGAGAATTCATTTTGAACCTGAACTAGGTATTGTTTTAGGAACAGGATTATCCAGCCTAATACAATCCATGGAGGTGGAACATGAAATAATGTTCTCGAATATTCCTGATTTTCCTATTTCTACAGTAGAGTTTCATTCCGGTAAATTATTGTTTGGTTACCTGGAAGGGAAAAAAACCATGGCCATGCAGGGGCGACTGCATTATTATGAAGGCTATTCGATGCAACAAATCACGTTGCCTATACGAGTCATGAAACTTTTAGGAATCCAAAACCTTATATTATCGAATGCGGCAGGGGCTCTTAACCCTAATTACCGAAAGGGTGATTTAATGGTGATTGAGGATCATATTAATTTATTGCCGGATAATCCATTAAGAGGACCTAATTTGGATGATTTAGGGTCAAGATTTCCCGACATGTCCGAACCGTATAATTTAAAATTGGTTAATCAAGCCTTAAAAATAGGGGTAGAGCAGGGAATAAGGATCCATAAAGGGGTTTATACGGCGGTGGCCGGCCCCAATTTAGAAACTCGAGCCGAATACCGATATTTAAGGTTGATTGGGGCTGACGTAGTAGGAATGAGTACTATTCCAGAAGTGATCGTGGCGCATCATATGGGTTTATCAACTTTTGCTATTTCCGTTATCACGGATGAATGTTTTCCGGAAAACCTGGCTCCTGTTTCAATCCAGGAAATTTTGGAAACGGCTCGAAATGCGGAGCCTCATTTAAATACCATAATTAAAGGACTTATTCGCTCGTTATAATACTATTGAAAACGATATTAAAGGTAATAGGCTTTATTATTATTCTGGGACTGGTCATTTCGCCGATTAGAGCCTGGGCTCAGATAGGGACCAATCCCATCAATCCTACCAATAACAACGCCTTTGGAGACAATGTAAAACCGAAATTTAAGGCAGATTCTGGTTTATCTAAAAAAGTATTTAGCTCAAAAGCGGTTCGGCTAATCAGTGCAAAGGACTTAAATGGGGATAGCCTCAGTTTTCATAAGATTGATACCGGGATTCGGGGTGCCGAAAGATATTCTCCTTTATTTCCCTACGATAATTATCATATAAATCTAGGTGGTTTAGGGCTGTCGCAAAAGGAATTGATTCCTGAATTTAGTAGTCCGGTGGGATTTCAAAATGGTCAATCGGCCCTTTCTCTATATATATTAAATCCGGAAGACCTTCATTATTATAGAACCAAATCACCCTATACCGAATTAGCCTTTTTAAATGGTGGTAAAAAGGAGCAATGGTTCAGCCTTATTCATAATCAAAATATTAATCCAAGGCTGAATATAGGGATCCAATACTTTAGAGTGGGATCCAAGGGCTTTTATCCCAGACAGGTGGTCGATGATTTAAATCTGGCTTTTTTTGCCTGGTACCAAAGCCGCAATTATCGATATAATTTATTGACCAGTTTGGTTTTTAATTCATTGAATGAGCAGGTTAATGGAGGGGTGAACAATGATAGTTTGTTTCGAGTGATCACCTCGGTAACCCATGATTACCAGCCGGTGTTTTTAAAAGCAGCCACCACCACCTGGAATCAATTCGATTTCTATATGAAACATGTTTATAATATAGGCCATATCGATAGTATCAAGGATAGGGAGTTTCGAACCATGAAAATCTATCCTTTAATTCAGGCTCAGTACACTATGGATTATAAAATCCAGAAATATAATTTTGATGATGCTCTGGATACAACGGGTCAAAGTATTTATTATCCCAATACGTTTTTTAGTAAATCGATTACCCATGATTCTATCCGTCAAAGAACCCTAAATAATGAATTTGGACTTTCATTTTTTGGTCATGGAAACCTAAAAAGGGAAGGTCATTTCTCCGTAAGCGGGATTCGGTTAAATGCTTATATCAAGGATCAATTAATTCGCTATCAGCAAGATGGGGTTTTAGATACCCTCATTAACAATCTATTCATTCGATCCGATGCGTCCTATAATTTATCGGATAAATTTAGGCTGGAATTCAAGGAGGATTATAATTTGATTGGGGCAAATCATGGTGATTACCAATTGGGTTTAGCCGCCTATTTAAACTTTGGCAAAACCTTGGGTAAAATACGCGCTTATGCCATAGAGGAGAATCATCAGCCTGATTTTATATTTGATCATTATTATTCAAATTCCTATAAATGGGTTTACCATTTTTCAAAGGAAAAAATTCAAAAAATAGGAGGTGAATATGAAAATACCCGACTACAATGGAAGGTGGGTGCGGAACTGAATTTAATAGATGGGTTCACCTATTTTGCGGGTGCCGCGGGTCAACTGGTTTTCCCCAATCAATTCCAAAATCAAATCCGAATATTCCGTTTAAAAATGGATAAAACCTTTCAATACCATTCATTTGGCTTGCAGGTTTATGGAGTGTATCAAAAAAACAACCAACCTCTTTTGGTTAGAACCCCTGAGGTATATGCCTTTGGAAGTTTATTTTATGAGAATACCTTTTTTAAGGTTTTGCGGGTTCGGACTGGGATTGATGGTGCTTTTTTTAATAGTACTTATTTATATGATTATGCTCCGGGATTACAAAGCTTTTTTGTCTATTCCAATGTTCAAAGTGGCAATGTGCCTGTTTCCAATTTTTTCATTATTGCCGGATTAAAAAGGGTTAGAATCACCCTTAAATATGATTATATAAACCAAAATATTCCGAAAGCTGGATATTATACCGTTCATAATTATCCTGCTGCCGACCAGGTGTTTAAATTCGGTGTATCCTGGAAGTTCTACGACTAATAAAGGATATCTGTTTAGGTTTTCTGCTTCTTCTTTTTAGCGGCCGGAAATAGGATATTGTTTAGAATTAATCGATATCCCGGAGAATTAGGATGTAAGCTTAAATCGGTGGGGGGATCTCCAATCTGGTGCTGATAATCCTCCGGATCATGACCCGAATAGAAAGTCCAGGTGCCCTTTCCAAAATCCCCATGTATATAACGGGCTTCATTCAAACCTTTGTTTTCACCCATGATAATCACATTGGGCTTGATATATTCCTTATGAAATGCTGTGGTCTTGCCCAGGAAACCCTTGATTAAATTTTCATGATTTTGGGTTAGCATAGAAGGAATAGGGTCGTATTTGGCTGAGAAAGTAAATAAAGTAAAGAAATCTTCCTGAGGTTCGATGGATCGAGCTGGCGGAGAGAAATTTATACTGGAAAACTCCGGTGCAAAAGGATTGGTTTCCAGTTGAAAATTTTGAAAGGCAAAGCAATTATTAAAATTCAATAAATTTTGAGCATTTGGATTGGCAGGATCACCGTCGAACATTTCTGAACAGATGTCAATTCCACTGGCTGCTAAGGCAATATCATAAGTATCGGCCCCACAACACATAGCAAAAAGAAACCCTCCTCCTGCCGTGAAATCGCGGATTCTATGGACTACTTCCAATTTCATTTCGGAAACTTTCTTAAATCCTAATTTTTGTGCCATTTTCTCGTTTTCGGCTACATCTTCCTGATACCAGGATGCATTCCGAAAAGCAGCATAAAATCGGCTGTATTGACCTGTAAAATCTTCATGATGCAAATGAAGCCAATCATAAAGGGGAAGTTGTCCTTTCAAAACCTCCTCATCATAAATCTTATCATAGGGAATTTCAGCATAGGTTAGAACCAAGGTTACGGCATCGTCCCAGGGAAGTTTATTTTTAGGGGTATAAACAGCAATCTTTGGTGCTTTTTGAAGTTTTACCAAATCCATATTCGTACCGGTATTTTCTACCTCATCCTTTATCAAGGCGGCCGAATTATTAGATATTAATTCGAACGATATATTACGAATTTTACATTCATTTTGCAGAGAGGGTAGAGATTCGGTCAAAAAACTTCCTCCTCTATAGTTCAATAACCAATCGACTTCAATATCCTTCGTTAAGGCCCAATATGCCATACCATAGGCCTTTAAATGATCCTTTTGAGCCTGATCCATGGGGATTAAAATATAATCACCAAGGGTTTTGGAGGGTATCCATAATAGAATAAAAAGAATGAAATATTTCAAAATCGTATTTTATTAAGCTCAGAAACGATAGCCAGACGAAATTGTTATTCAAATTGCTAATTTTGGCTAAACTATAAACGAATCTAAAGAATTTATTTTATGACCAAGGGAATAATTAAAACCGAAAAAGGAGATATGAAGGTTGAATTTTACGATCATGATGCTCCTAACACTGTTGCGAACTTTGTGAAGCTGGCAAAGTCTGGGTTTTATAATGGGGTGATATTTCATAGGGTTATAAAGGATTTTGTTATTCAAGGAGGGGATCCAACCGGAACAGGTGCCGGTGGTCCAGGTTATCATATCGATTGCGAATTAACCGGGGGAAACCAATATCATGATCGAGGAGTATTATCCATGGCTCATGCAGGTAGAAATACAGGGGGATCTCAGTTTTTTATTTGTCATTCAAGAAATAATACCTCTCATTTGGATAGAAATCATACCTGCTTTGGTAAGGTCGTTGAAAATGTTGAGGTGGTAGATGCCATTCGGGAAGGCGATAAAATTCTAGGGATTGAAATCCTGGAAGAAAATGTTTAGTAAAAAAGCATAAAAAAGGAAGATAAATAATATATGAATTTAAGTGGTGTAGTGGCGGTTTCCGGAAAGCCCGGATTGTTTCGGGTATTGGGTCAAAATAAAGCGGGTTTTCTTTTGCAGGGTTTGGAAGGCGAAGGGGCTAAAGTGATGGTAAGCAATAATGCCCGTTTGGCAGCCTTGGATGAAACCACTGTTTATGGGGTAGGAGAAGATTTACTTTTAAAAGAAATATTATTAAATATTCAAGCCCGAAAGGATGATTTAACCATTCCAGATCCAAAATCCGATTCGGCTGTATTAAGGGAATTCTTCGTTGAAATTTGTCCCAATCATGATCAGGAAAGAGTATATCCTTCTGATCTAAAAAAGATTATTTCATGGTATAGGATTATTGAAAAGCTGCCCATTTTCGACGAGGCCGATCCAAAAGAAAAGGAAAATAAAGAGGCTGAAAAGGAATTAGGCGCCAGCTTGGATTTGGAGGATGAAAAAGAAAAATCGGATAAGGGGGTAGAAGCCTCAAAATCACCCAAAAAGAAAGCCAGCCCAAAAAGTAAAATCAATGAATCTCATGAGAAGGATTTAAGTGCTTCCAGTACTAAATCCAACACTAAAAACGTTACTCATGCGGTTCGAAAGGTAAATACCGGAGCCAATAAAAAAGCTAAATAATTTTCCGGGGGTGCAGCGATTACTCGTTTTATTTTTAGGTTTATTTGGATTGTTTTCTTCCTGTAAGCCCGATTTTTTTTGTGATCCCACCACCAGTTTAAGTTCGATTCAGATTGCTTTATATACGTATAAATGTCCAAAAACACTGGGGACAACCGTTGAAACCGATTCAGCGTATTCCCAGCGTTTTTATAAGGTTTACGCCCTAAATGCCTTGGTAAAGGATAGCGCCTTGTATTCTGAAACCCTACCTACGGATACCATCGGTTTTAGGAATTTGGTTTTACCGATATCCAATTTAGCGGATTCGGTGGTTTATGTTTTTCAGATCAATACATCGACAGGTCTGACGCCTATTTTAGTAAATGATACCCTAAAGGTTAATTATTCGAAGATTTTACATTATATATCAGCAGGATGTGGTTATAATTATTACTATACCATAAACAAGGCTTCATTTACCAACCATTATTTTAATTTTTTCTCTCAGGTAAGTGCCAGTGTAAGTCCAACGATCCCAATCAATTTCAAGTTTTATAATACAGCCTTATTAAAAAAATGTCCCGCCGTAAAATGAGGTTAATAAGGCTTTTTTTATTCCTACTTTCCATTTGGGCTTTGCTTTTTTCAGGGATAGAAACCGCTGATGCCCAAAAAAAAGTTCTAAAAAGTTTAATCGATTCTACCAAGGGGCTGGCAAAACAATACAAATTAGAAGCAAAAAGAAGTTTGGATTCCTTTCAAAGAGTTCAGAAATTTAAACGAGATTCTATTAAAAGGGTAAATAATCCGGATACGGTTCCTTTTAAAAAAAATTTTCGATTCGGCATTGATTTAGGTAAGCCTATTAATCGGTTTTTTAACCAAACTCAAACTGATTTTGAGATTTCAGTTGACTACCATGCAAAGGAACGTTTTTTCTATGCGGGTGAATTAGGCTTTGAATCGGTAAATTATAAGGTTCCTTTGTATTATAATTATACATCCACCGGAGAGTATATAAAGGCTGGATTTGATTATGGGATTTTTAAGGTTACCAAAAGAAATGATAATAATTTGGTGTATACCGGAGTCCGATTAGGAATAGGAAATGTAAGTTACAAAGCCGATTCAATTAAAATAACAGAAGGCTATTTTGGTAATACCCAATCCGCTACCATTCAAGGAACCAGTCGAGGATTCTGGCTTGAATTTGTTTTCGGAACCAAAGTGGAAATTTCCCCAAAACTTTTTCTTGGATGGTCCATACGCTTGGATTCCCGCTTAAATAACTTAACCAATCAACAAAATTATCCGGTTCGGATACCGGGCTATGGGGATTCATCGTCCGGACAAAGCTTCAACTATACTTATTCCATCTTTTATTCCTTTTAGAATAAATCTTTTATATTTGTATATAGTTGATAATCAATGAAAAAGACTTTTTTGTTTTTTCTGGCTCTCCTTTCCTTTTGTTCTATGGTGACCTGCAAAAGAACCCAGGGAAATAATATGGGCGTTGTATGTCCTGCTCTATTTATCATTAGAACCTTTCCTATAAAATTTATTGACAAAACGACTGGAAATAATCTTGTTTTCGGCCCTAATGCAAAAATTCAGTTTACTAAAATCCAATTAAAGGCTTCTCAAAAATATTCAATCCCTATATCGGATTCATTAAATCAATCCATTGATATACCGGGAGGTTCCTACGATATCCCAGATACGGTAAGTATCACTCTTCCAGGATATTCTACAGATACTTTTATAGTTTATACCTCATCCGATGGTTCACCTTGCCCCCAAATGCAGATTTCTAAAGTCATATTAAATGGCCAGACCCTTTGTGCTCCATGTATTACCTATACTTTGAACTATACAGCTATGGTTAGCAAATAACCGTTCAAATATTTGAAAAAATTGTTCCATCAAATATGATGATAAGGTTCGTTTTTCAAAATGGTCATAGCCCTGTAAACCTGTTCAACAAACAATAAACGAATCATTTGATGGGAAAAGGTCATTTTAGATAGGCTGATTTGTTCTCTCGATTTATCATATACCAAGGAATCAAACCCAAAAGCCCCTCCGATTACAAAGCTCAGGGATTCGAAGGTGGATAAATTGCCTAATGGATTGAATTGATTTAGGTATTGTGAGAACTGGACTGAATTAAACTCCCTTCCCTTTTCATCCAATAGGACTAAATAATCCTTGGCACCAATTTGCTTCAAGATCGATTCTCCTTCTTTCTTTTTAGAAATAATTCGGCTGGTAGAATCCGAGCTTTTAACCGAAGGCACGGTTATACATTCAAATGCACAATAATGGGGGAGTCGTTGAGCATACTTTTGAATACCCTCCTGTAAATAACTATCTTCTGTTTTCCCAACCTGGATTAAACGGATCTTCATTTTCCCTAATAGGAATTTAGAGGGCTAAATAGGGCTGCATAATATAATGAAAAGCTATTCCTACTGTTATTCCTAGAATGGCTCCCGCAATTACTTCTTGAAAAGTATGCCTATGCAATTCTAAGCGTGACCAAGCCATAATTAAAGAAAAAACAAATAAGCCCATACTCCAATAAATATTTAATTGAAGAAAGGAAATGGCTATAAAAATGGAAAAGGAGGTATGCAATGAGCATTTCAATTTCAGATTTACCAAATAGGATAATAGTAAGAGGGTAAAGGCGGCCAAACTTCCTCCGATAATAAAGGGTGGTTCTTTAAAATAGATTAGACCGGCTAATATTAAAACAATGATTACCAGACTAAAATAATAAAGAGATCTCCGTTGACTTTGGTTAGAGACATCATAATTCGTATAGGCCCCTCTCTTCACATTAAATACAATAAATAATCCGGTAGGGAGGATGGCCAGAAAGAAAATTCCCGCTATAATTCGAATAGCATGGTCAATGGGTAGAAATTTTAAACAGGAATACAGAGTTAATAAAAACAATAGACTAAAGGGATTTCCAAAATTGGAAACAAAAAGAGCCAGGCCTTGTCTAATTGAACGGTTTTTAGGCTCTAATTCCTGAGTCATGATATTCTTGTATTAAGCCATAGGTAAAAAGAGGGGAATATTGTATTATTCCCCTTTGAAGATATTAATTTTCCTGAAGTTTAATCAAATTTAAGGCAGAACCTGCTTTAAACCAACCTATTTGAGATTCATTATAAGTATGTTTTACAGGGAATGTTTCCTTGCTACCATCCTTATGATGTAAAACTAAGGTTAAATGAGTTTCTGGAGCAAAATGTTCAAGACCCAGGATATCGATCGTATCATCCTCTAAAATTTTATCATAATCCTGGTTATTGACAAAAGTTAGCGCTAACATTCCCTGTTTTTTTAGGTTCGTTTCATGAATACGTGCAAAGGATTTAACCAATATAGCTCTAACACCTAAATGGCGAGGTTCCATGGCAGCATGTTCGCGGGAAGAGCCTTCTCCGTAATTCTCATCACCGACTACAATGGATCCAAAACCAGCCGCTTTATAGGCTCTTTGGGTAGCAGGAACCGGACCGTATTCACCAGTCAATGTATTTTTAACGGAATCCGTCTGACCGTTGAAACTATTCACAGCGCCTATCAACATATTATTGGAAATATTATCCAGATGCCCTCTATATTTTAACCAGGGACCCGCCATTGAAATATGATCGGTAGTACATTTACCTTTAGCCTTTATTAAAAGTTTTAATCCGGTAAGATCTTTGCCTTCCCATGCTGGAAACTCTTCTAAAATCTGAAGGCGATCGGAAGTCGGGGAAACCAAAACCTGAATCCCGGATCCATCTGTACTGGGCGCCTGATAGCCCGCATCCTTAACAGCAAATCCATTGGGTGGCAATTCTATTCCTTTAGGCTCATCGAGTTTTACCTGCTCCCCTCTTTCATTTTCCAGTGTATCGGTTAGCGGGTTAAAGCTTAATTTTCCTGCAATAGCGAAGGCCGTAACGATTTCGGGTGAAGCCACGAAGGCAAATGTATTCGGGTTACCATCATTTCTTTTAGCAAAATTTCGGTTAAAAGAGGTAATAATTGAATTTTTTCGATTCGGGTCGGTCGAATGGCGGGACCATTGTCCGATGCAGGGGCCGCAGGCATTGGCCAATACGACACCACCCATAGATTCAAAGGTTTTTAAATAACCGTCTCTTTCAACGGTATAGCGAACTTGTTCGGATCCCGGGGTAATCGTAAACTCCGCCTTTGTTTTTAAATGTTTATCAACCGCCTGCTGAGCCACCGAAGCTGATCGGCTTATATCTTCGTAGGAGGAGTTCGTACAGGAACCAATTAATCCCACTTCTAAAGTTTCAGGGTACCCATTTTCTTTTACCGCAGCCGCAAATTTAGATATAGGCCAGGCTAAATCTGGTGTAAAGGGTCCATTAATATGGGGTTCCAGGGTATTTAAATCAATTTCGATTACCTCATCAAAATAATTTTCGGGATACTCATACACCTCAGGATCTCCTACTAAATGTTCACGAATTTGATCGGCCAGGTCGGCAATTTCAGCCCGCCCGGTTCCTCTTAAATAGGTCGACATCTTTTCGTCATATCCAAAAATGGAGGTAGTGGCTCCAACCTCAGCACCCATATTACATATCGTGCCTTTTCCGGTACAGGAAATCTCATTGGCTCCGGGCCCGAAATACTCGATGATTCTTCCGGTTCCCCCTTTTACCGTCAATATTCCGGCAACTTTTAAAATAACGTCCTTGGCACTAGTCCAACCGTTCATCTTGCCAATGAGTTTTACTCCAATAATTTTTGGAGCCTTTAACTCCCAGGGCATACCTGCCATAACATCCACGGCATCGGCACCACCAACCCCAATGGCAATCATTCCTAATCCTCCGGCATTTACGGTATGAGAGTCGGTTCCGATCATTAATCCACCAGGGAAGGCATAATTTTCTAAAACCACCTGATGAATAATTCCAGCTCCTGGTTTCCAAAATCCAATGCCATATTTATTGGAAACGGATGAGAGGAAATCATAAACTTCTTTATTGGTGCTGATGGCGGTATTCAAATCCTGTTCTGCACCCATTTTGGCCGTAATTAAATGGTCGCAATGCACAGTGGATGGGGCTGAAACTTTGGCTTTTCCGGCTTGCATGAATTGCAATAGAGCCATCTGAGCGGTGGCATCCTGCATTGCCACTCTATCCGGCTTAAAGTCTACATAGGTTTCACCTCTTAGAAAAGCTTCTTTGGGATCTCCAACGGAAAGGTGGGCATATAATATTTTCTCTGTTAAAGTAAGCGGACGATCAGCAACTTCTCTTGCAATTTGAATGCGGCTAGGAATTTTGGAATAAATTTCCTTGATCATTTCTAAATCAAATACCATTGGAATTTGGATTAAGTTTCGGGATATATTGTGTAAAGGGCTAAATTAACCATTATCAGCCAAAAAATCTTGGACTCTGTTATAAAAATAAAGGATTATTCAGGAATCAAGCCAAAGCTAAAACCCTTTTGCAGGCAGAATTCAAGAAAATGGGGAAGAACCAGCCTTAAAGTAGATATAGATTTAAGGCTATCATGGAAAACAATCACCGATCCGGATTGGGTTTTGGATTTTAAGGTTTTGAGGCAATCCTGTGCTGAAAGCGTTTTGTCGAAATCGTAACTTATTAAATCCCAATAAACTACTTTATAATTTTGCTTTTTTAGTTCCTTGAATTGATCCGGTTTTAAATGTCCATAAGGCGGCCGAAAGAGTTTGGATGGTACCAGCTTGGAACAGGTCTCCACCTCATGGATATAATTTAGCAAAGAATGTTTCCAGCCGTCGGCATGATGGTAAGTATGGTTGCCGATTTGATGACTTTCCTCCTTTATTCGTTCTAATAATTCGGGATACTTACGAACATTATCCCCAACACAAAAAAAAGTTGCCAGGGCCGAATAAGATTTTAAAACATCCAGCACCCATTCGGTAACCTCGGGGATTGGGCCGTCGTCAAAGGTTAAAAAAACAGTATGATTGGGATTAGGGATGCGCCAAACAATGTCAGGAATAATCTGGGTTAAAATTTTAGGGGTTTTATAAATTCGCATGGTTATCGTCTGAAACTCAAAGTAGAATACAAATA
>Ga0209067_10001198_pt1 | contig 16275 bp, 12 predicted proteins | sample ColStrG_CSR_2013_FD_187199 | JGI IMG/M metagenome (GOLD analysis project Ga0209067, IMG submission 187199) | Freshwater sediment microbial communities in response to fracking from Pennsylvania, USA - Cold Stream Run_MetaG_CSR_2013 (SPAdes)... | ecosystem: Environmental > Aquatic > Freshwater >...
CTGCTGGGCTGCCGCGCTGTCCTGCTCAATCCCGCGGTACGACCCTACGAGTTGCTGGCCGACCAGGTCGGGTGGCGGCAGGATTACGCCAGCGGCGCGCCGGTGGAGATCCGCGCCGAATACCTGGACGAGCTGCGGGCGCTGGAAACCGGGCCCCTGCAGCATCCCGGGCGCCTCTTCCTCGTTGCCGCGACCGGCGACGAAGTGCTCGATTACCGCGCGATGCTGGACCGTTACGCGGCATGCCCGACCCGTCTTATCGAGGGATCCAACCACGCCCTGAGGGACTTCCCCGCGTATTTGCCCGAAGTGCTGCGTTTTTGCGGACTTACTCCGGCCACGCCCTAGGCCCGCTTGCGCCATGATCGCGCCAGGCACGCCCGCTTGGGCCGGGCAAGGAGAAAGTCCGTGGCGACTCAGGCAAGACTGCAGGACAAGGTGGCGATCATCACGGGTGGCGCGCAGGGCATAGGCCTGGCCAGCGCCCGCAAGTTTCTCGCCGAGGGTGCGCGCGTGGCCATCGCGGACCGTTCCGCCCCGGCCGTGGAGCGGGCACTGGCCGAGCTGGGCCAGGACGAGACCCGCCTGCGCGGCTTCGCCCTCGACGTGACCCATGCGGGCGAGCTGCAGTCCATGGTTCGCGCGCTGCTGGTCGCGTTCGGGCGCATCGACGTCCTCGTGAACAACGCCGGCATCACGCAGGACGCCCGCCTGCAGAACATGACGGAGCAGCAGTTCGACGATGTCATCAACGTCAACCTCAAGGGGGTTTTCCAGGCCACGCAGGCCGTCCTTCCGACGATGCTCTCACAGGGTTTCGGCGTCATCCTCAATGCCTCGAGCGTCGTCGGGCTGTACGGCAATTTCGGCCAGACCAACTACGCCGCGAGCAAGTTCGGCGTCATCGGGTTCGTGAAGACCTGGGCACGCGAGCTCGGGCCCAAGGGCATACGCTGCAACGCCGTGTGTCCCGGGTTCATCGCGACCGGACTGCTCGACAGTATTCCGGCGCGCGTGCTCGAGCAGATGCAGGAGCGCGTACCGCTGCGGCGCCTGGGCCGGCCCGAGGAAGTCGCCAACGCCTATGCCTTCCTGGCCTCGGACGAGGCCAGCTACATCAACGGCACCGTACTCGAGGTTGGCGGCGGCCTGACGCTCTAGCGGCGCTCCCGCGTACGGCGCCGGACACCGGCGGCGGTGCGCTATTGTCCGTCCCATGTATGTACTGTTTGAAGAAGATGGTGACCTGAAGGCCGGTACCGTGCGCGCGGCCACGGACGCCTCGCTGCAGGTCGACTCGACCAGCGGCAAGCGCCTCAAGGTCAAGGCCTCCGCCGTCCTGCTGCGTTTCGAGCAGCCGCGCGCCGAGGAACTGCTGCCGGCCGCCCAGCAAGACGCGCGGGACATGGACGTTGATTTCCTCTGGCAGTGCGCGCCGCAGGAGGAGTTCTCCTATGAGCAGCTGGCCCGGGAATACTGCGGCCGCACGCCCACGCCCGTCGAATCGACCGCCATCCTGATCCGCCTGCAGTCGGCGCCGATCTATTTCCAGCGCAAGGGCCGCGGGCGCTTTCGCCCGGCCACCCCCGAGGTGCTGCGTGCCGCGCTGGCCGGGGTCGAGCGCCGCCGGCTGCAGGACGAGCAGCGTGCCCGCATCGTCCAGGAACTGGTGGAAGGCCGCCTGCCCGACGCGATCGCGGCCCAGGGCGAGCGCCTGCTCCTCACGGCCGACCGCAACAGCATCGAGTTCAAGGCGCTCGAACAGGCGGCGCACGCGGTCCAGCTGTCGCCCCTGCGTCTGCTGCTGGCCCGCGGCGCCATCGCCTCGCCCCGCCAGTGGCATGTCGCGGCTTTTCTTGCCCGCGCGTTTCCCAGGGGTCCTGGTTTTCCGGCGGACCTGCCGGCGCCGCCGCCCGCTCCCGATCTGCCCCTGGCCGAACAGCCGGTATTTTCCATCGATGACAGTGCGACCACGGAAATCGACGATGCCTTCTCCGTCCGCTGGCACGCGGACGACGCCGGGCCCAGGCTTACCGTGGGCATACACATCGCGGCGCCGGCCCTGGGTATCGTGCCGGACCATCCGCTCGATGCGCTTGCGCGCGCGCGGCTCTCCACGGTCTATGCCCCCGGGCTCAAATACACCATGCTTCCGGATGCCTGGGTGCAGGCCTATACCCTGGCCCAGGATGCCAGCGTCCCGGCCCTCTCCCTTTACCTGGACCTGGACCCCGACAGCCATAGTGTGCGCGGGGCCCGCACGGTGCTCGAGACCGTGCGGGTTGCGGCGAACCTGCGCTATGACCTGATCGAGGACGACATCAGTGTCGACTCCCTGGAGCGGGGGGATGCCCCCGTCCCGTTTGCCGCGGAGCTCGGGGCGCTATGGCGTCTGGCCGGCGTCCTGCGTGCGGGGCGTGAAGCGGTACGCGGGCGCCCCGAGCCGGCTGGTCGCGAGGAGGTCAGCGTGGTGCCCGACGGCGACGGCGACGACGCGCAGGTGCGCCGCACCGTGCGCCGGCGCGATTCCCCGCTGGATCGCATCGTGGCCGAACTCATGATCCACGCCAACAGCCATTGGGGTGCCTGGCTCGATACGCTGGGGGTTGTGGGAATCTACCGTTCGCAGATGCAGGGGCGTGTGCGCATGTCCACCACCGCCGCTGCGCACGAAGGCCTGGGGGTGCGCCACTATGCCTGGTCCACGTCGCCGCTGCGGCGCTACGTGGACCTGCTCAACCAGCGCCAGCTCATTGCCTGCGCGCTGGACCAGGCGCCGCCGCACCGCCGTGGCGACGCCGATCTCTTCGCGGTGGTCTCTTCCTTTGAGGCCGCCTACGCGCAGTACGGGGAATTCCAGGAAACCATGGAGCGATACTGGAGCCTGCGCTGGCTGCAGCAGGAAAACATCCGTCATATCGTGGGTCGCGTGGGGCGCGGCGATATCGTCTGGCTACAGGGCCTGCCCATGAGCACGCGCCTTGCCGGCGCGACCGCCTACGAACGGGGACAGGCCCTGGACCTGGAACTCAGCGAGATCGATCTCGTTGACCTGACGCCCAATGCCCGCATCCTGGGGCCCAGCGCCGATGCCGCGCCCGCGGATGCTGGCGAATTTGGCGCCGAAGAGCCGAGCGAGGCGGCCGAGGAGCTGCCGGCGCCGGCATCCGCAACTCCGCCCGCTGCGTCCGCGGCAGCCTGACTACAATCCGGGCTCCGGGCGCGGCCCCCCGGGGACGTCCTGCCGGCGCAGTCCTGCCCCGTTTGGTATCGGAAAAATCGGGCCCTACCTCCCCCCTGGGGACAGGAGCAGGTGAAGCACGTGCAGGGATGGCAAGGCATACGCAGCAATAGCATCCTGCCCTGGGCGCTGGGCGTCTCGGTGGGCCTGCACGCGGCCGTGCTGGCGGTGCGTTTTGTCGATCCGGAGCTCTTCCGCCAGATCACGGCTGCCCCGCCTTTGGAAGTCATTCTCGTTAACGCCCGCAGCGACAAGCGACCGCTCTCCGCGCAGGCGCTGGCCCAGGTCAACCTCGATGGCGGTGGCGCCCATGACGCGGGACGCCGCAGCTCGCCCCTGCCCAGCAGCGCGCAGGAACGCGACGGCGATGCGCTGCAAAGCGCGCGACGCGCCGTGGCGCAGCTCGAGCAGGAGCAGCGCGAACTGCTGGCGGCGCTGCAGTCCAGCAGCGCAATGGCCACGCCGCCGCTGCGGTCCGCACCGGCGCCCACCCGCAGCAACGAGACGCGCCCCGAGCAGCAGCAACTGGCGCGCATGCAGGCCGAGATCGCCAAGGAAATCTCGGATTTCCAGAAGCGCCCCCGGGTCCACCACTTCATGCCGAGCGCCTCCGAGCACCGTTTTGCGCGGTATTTCGAGGACTGGCGCGCGCGGGTGGAAAAAATTGGCAACGAACACTACCCCGACGCCGCACGCGGCCATATCTACGGGATACTGCGCATGACGGTTGTCATTGATAGGGAGGGATCCCTCGTGCAGGCCATAATCGAGCAATCTTCGGGTTCGCCCGTGCTTGACAGCGCTGCGCAGCGTATTGTTAAGCTATCTGCACCGTTTCCACCGTTTCCCCCCGACATGGCCCGCGATACGGATCGACTTGAAATTACCCGCAGCTGGATCTTCACGAACGACCAGTTCGCAACTCGCGCCGATCCTGCGGCGCCGGCGCCATGAGGCCCGGCGGGTCGCTGTGCGCCAGGACCAACGATGAAAACCCCTGACCGTTACGCTGTCGTTGGCCATCCGATCTCCCATAGCCGGTCGCCCGAGATCCATTCCCTGTTCGCGCGCGCCACGGAACAGAACATCAGCTACGAAAAACTCGAGGCACCGCTCGACGGCTTCGAGGATTTCGCCCTCGGCCTGCGCGACAGCGGCTACCTCGGGCTCAATGTCACGATTCCCTTCAAGATCGATGCAGCCAAACTGGCCGACGACCTGAGCCCGCGCGCGCGCCTGGCCGGCGCCGTCAATACGCTCAAGTTCGATGGCGAGGACATCCTCGGCGACAACACCGATGGCATCGGTTTCGTGCGCGACATCCGCGAGCGGCTCGAATTCTCCATCGCCGGCTCGGCCATCCTCGTGCTCGGCGCCGGTGGCGGGGTGCGCGGCCTGGTGGCCTCCCTGCTGGAAGAGCGCCCCAAATGGATCGCCGTTGCCAATCGCACGCATGGGCGGGCCCAGGAGCTGGCCGACGAATTCGGCGTCGAGGCCATACGCTTTGACGAGGTTCCGGCCGAACACTTCGACCTCATCATCAACGGCACGTCCAGCAGCCTCAACCAGGATGCCCCGGCGATAGATCCGGAAACCTTCGACGATTGTGTCCTGGCCTACGACCTTGTCTACGCGGCCGCACCGACGCCCTTCATGGGGCTCGCCAAGCGCGGCGGCGCACGCTGCGTCAGCGACGGCCTGGGCATGCTGATCGAGCAGGCCGCCGAATCCTTTGCGCTGTGGCGTGGCGTGCGGCCCCAGACGGCACGCGTCTACAAGGAGATGCGCCGCCTCCTGGACCTCGGCACGGCCACGGCCTGATGGGGCAGGGGGGCCGCGCGCGCCGCTGGCTGCGCGTCATCGCGCTTGCGCTGCTGGCCGCGGTGCTCGCGGTCCAGCTCTGGTTTTTTGCCTGGGTCCTGTTCTGGCGCTGGCATAACCCCGCGACCACGGCATTCATGCGCCACGAACGCGAACGCATCGAAAAGCTCGCTGCCCCCGGCCATCCTCCCCGTGAGCTGCAGCGCATATGGGTCGACTACCCGCACATCGCCACCCCGCTCAAGCGCGCCGTCATCACCGCGGAGGATGCGCGTTTCCTGAACCATGAGGGCGTGGACTGGGAGGCCATGGGCCGGGCCTACGAGGACAACCTGCGGCGTGGCCACACCGCGCGCGGCGGCTCCACCATCTCGCAGCAGCTCGCCAAGAACCTCTTTCTTTCGGCGCGCCGCAGCTACCTGCGCAAGGCCCAGGAACTCGTCATTACCCTCATGATCGAGGCCCTCTGGGACAAGCGGCGCATCCTCGAGGTCTACCTGAATGTGGTCGAGTGGGGCGATGGGGTTTTCGGGGCGGAAGCCGGCGCGCGTCATTACTTCGGGGTGGGCGCGGCAAACCTGGACCCGGGCTCGGCGTCACGCATGGCGGCCATGCTTCCGGCGCCCAAGTACTTCGACCGTCACCGCGAATCGCCCTTTCTTTTGCAGCGGGCGCAGGGTATCGAAGGCATCCTGTCCCAGGCGCAGATCCCCTAGACGCTGGCCGCCATCCGCCCCCTATACTTTCCCATTGCGTGCCGCGGCACAAAGGACACTCGACGATGGACGAACCGAACGAACGGTACAGCTACACGGCCATGGGCCTGCACTGGCTGCTCGCGCTGGCACTGCTGTGCACCTTCTGCGTGGGCCTCTACATGGCCGACCTGAAACTCTCGCTGCTGCGCATTCGCCTGTTCAACTGGCACAAGTGGGCGGGTATCTCGATCCTGCTGCTGTCGGGACTGCGCCTGGCCTGGCGCTGGTCCCATCGTCCGCCCCCCGTGCCCGCGCAAATGGACCGGCTTAAGAAGCTTGCCGCGGAGTGGGTGCACCGGCTGCTGTACCTGTTCTTTTTCCTGGTGCCCCTGGCCGGTTGGGCCTACAGCAACGCTGCCGGATTTCCGGTGGTGTGGTTCGGCCAGTTGCCCTTACCCGATCTCGTGGGCAAAAATAAGGAACTGGCGGACATACTCCAGGATGTGCACGCCGCCCTGGCTTTCGGACTCGCTGGCCTGGCGGTGCTGCATGTGGGGGCGGCGCTGCACCATCATTTCATCCTGCGCGATGGCCTGATCACCCGCATGCTGCCGCTGCGTCGCCGGTCCTAGGAGCCGCGACGGCTGCTGAACTCCTCCTCGATGTTGTCGCGGTAGTAGCTGGCCGGTGCGGCGCTGCTGAGGAAACGCCGGGCGATCTCCTCGCCCACACCCAGGTAAACGAGTACCCGGCCGCCGTCGAATTCAATTTCCAGTTCGCGGCGGCTGCGGTCATAGCCGGCCGACTGGATGCCGCCGCGGCGCAGGGGTTTGCGATCCATGGGGTATTGCTCCTGGGCGAGGTCGGTCCGGGTGATGGCAGGCGCGGGTCTACAGCCCCATTTGCTGCCACAGTTCATCAACGCGGCGGCGCACGCCGGCGTCCATCTCCATGCGCCGGCCCCAGGGGCGATGGGTCTCGCCCGGCATCTTGTTGGTGGCGTCGATGCCCATCTTGCTGCCCAGGCCCGGCGTAGGGCTGGCAAAGTCCAGGTAATCGATCGGCGTGTTATCGACCATAACCGTGTCACGCACGGGATCCACCCGGGTGCTGATCGCCCAGATCACGTCGTTCCAGTTGCGCACGTCGATATCCCCGTCGACCACGACGACGAATTTCGTATACATGAACTGGCGCAGGAAACTCCAGACGCCGAACATGACGCGTCGGGCGTGTCCGGGATACTGCTTGCGCATGGAAACGATCGCCATGCGGTAACTGCAGGCTTCAGGGGGCAGGTAAAAGTCCAGGATTTCCGGAAAAGTCTTCTGCAGCAGGGGCACGAAGACCTCGTTGAGGGCCGCGCCGAGCACCGAAGGTTCGTCCGGCGGACGCCCGGTATGGGTCGACAGGTACATCGCCTCACGCCGCAGGGTGATGCGGTCGACCGTGAACACCGGAAAGCGCTCGGTCTCGTTGTAATACCCGGTGTGGTCGCCAAAGGGGCCTTCGATGGCGGTCTCGTAGCCGGCGTTTTCAGGGCTCAACTGCCCCTGCGCATTGTCCGGGTCGGGCCGGATATGGCCTTCGAGCACGATTTCGGCCCAGGCCGGTACCTCCAGGGAACTCCCCAGGCAGGCCGCTACCTGCGTGCGCGAACCCCGCAGCAGTCCGGCGAACTGGTATTCGGACAACTGGTCGGGCACGGGTGTAACGGCACCCAGGATAGTGGCCGGGTCCGCGCCCAGCGCTACGGCGATCGGAAAGGGAGTGCCCGGGTGCGCCAGGCGGTGTTCGCGAAAATCCAGCGCTCCGCCGCGGTGCGACAGCCAGCGCATGATCAGGCGCCGGGGACCCAGCACCTGCTGGCGGTAAATGCCCAGGTTCTGGCGCTTCTTGTGGGGCCCCCGGGTAATGACCATGCCCCAGGTAATCAGCGGGCCGGCGTCGTCCGGCCAGCAGGTCTGGATGGGCAGGCGCCCCAGATCCACATCGTCCCCGTCCCAGACAATTTCCTGGCAGGCCGGGCTGCTGACGCGACGCGGTGCCATGTCCCACAGGGCTGCCTTGAGCAGGCTGACCTTGGACAGGGCATCGCGCAGACCCTCCGGAGGCTCCGGTTCCTTGAGCCGGGCGAGCAATTCCCCGACCTGGCGCAATTCGCTGGTGGCGGAAACGCCCATGGCCAGCGCCACGCGCCGCTGCGTGCCAAAAAGATTGGCCAGAACCGGGATCGTGTGGCCGGTGGGCTTTTCAAAGAGGACGGCCGGTCCCTGCTGTTCGAGCAGGCGCTGGCAGATCTCGGTCATTTCCAGCGACGGCGAGACTTCTACCGCAACTTTTTTGAAGTCTCCCATTTTTTCCAGCTGGGAGACGAAATCTCGCAAATCTGAATATTTCATGGCCAGAAAAACCTTCAGACAGGACGGTCGGGACAACGATGGCGCGCGCTGGAGTATTGCTTGCGCACGCTTATATTATATTAAGTGCTTGAAAATAAACTGCTTTTTTATGCGCTGGCATGCCTTTTGCCGGGTCTTGCGTGGCAGATTCGAGCGGCCTGCCCATGTGCTGTCGGTATCTGGCTTGACGTAAAAGCGGGATCACCTACAATCCCCCGATCAATGGTTTTCCCCGCCTGGCCTTGGCCGCATGGGCGCGGTGGCACGAGAGTCCGTGCTGCGATTTCTGGAAAACCGGGCATTCGGTGGTTAGGGTCCCGAATGCCGGTACTGCTGAAGGGTCCTTGCCGTTCCGGCACTGGACATATAGCGGCCAGCCTGGGGCATGCGCTTTCCCCCAGGGAATAAGTTCCGTAAGTAAGGCCTCGCTCACGCTTGGCCCTGGAACGGAATGAACGAGGTTAACGATGATCAAGTCCGTTGTAGCAGGGGCACACCCGCAGGGGTTGGTGCCCAATCCCTCGCACCCGCAGGGTGCCGGGCGCGAGCGTTTTCTGCAAACCCTGGCGGCAGGCACCCGCACCTCGCTGGAAGTCATAGGCCTGCTGAGCGTCGTCATATTTCTGACCCTGGCGCTCGTGCCGGGACTGCGGGGTCCCGTCGCGCAGATGAGCAGCAGCCTCTGGGACACCCTGACGGATGCCGACGACACCGAGGCCAGCCTCGCCGATGCCGAGGCGGACAGCGAGGCGCTGCGTCTGGGCCAGCCAGTAGCGCTGGCACCCACGGAAAGCAATGTTGCCGCCTACCTGTCGCGCCGCTACCACGTGGCGGATGAGGCGGTACGGGTCATGGTGGCCACGGCGCACCGCGCAGGCCATGAGCGCAAGGTTGATCCGCTCCTGATCCTGGCCGTGGTGGCGGTTGAATCGAGCATGAATCCCTATGCCCAGAGCCCGGTCGGGGCCACCGGTCTGATGCAGGTCATGCCGGCCTTGCACGAGCGCAAGTTCGCGGACGGCGGCCCCGATGAAGGCGCCCTGGATCCGGTCGCCAATATCCGTGTCGGTTCGCAGATCCTGGCCGACCTGATCCACCGTGGCGGCTCCATAGAACGGGGGCTGCAGCTCTACGTGGGGGCGGGCAATGCGCCGGACGATGGCGGCTACGCGACTCGGGTCATTGCTGAACTGGGGCGCCTGCGCATGGCGGCCTCGGGGGACGTTTCGGCGGCACTGGCTGCGGGCCAGCGCGCCGACGCCCATAACAACCCGGACACCAGCGCCTCCCTGGGCCGGGCCAGTCCGGCCTCGGACCTGCCGCCGTCCGTCCAGCGCAAGCCCCAGTCCGTCTAGGCAAGGTCCTGCCCGCAGGCTGGCCGCCTCCCGCCCAGGAGGCGGGCTGGCGCCTGCGCGCCGGCCGCCCATCGCCCTTGGCCCGCCGATTCCCATAATCGTCGGATAATCGGGGTCCGAACCCCAGGGCTTTGCCAAAGCGATAGACGATGACCACACCCGACAATGCCGACCTGCGCAGGGCCGCGCTCGAATACCACGAGTTTCCCCAGCCCGGCAAGATTTCCGTAACGCCCACCAAACAGCTGACCAACCAGCGCGACCTCGCCCTGGCCTACTCGCCCGGCGTGGCGGCTGCCTGCGAGGCCATCGTTGCGGAACCGGCGACCGCGGCCCGGTATACCGGGCGGGCCAACCTCGTCGGCGTGATCACCAACGGAACCGCCGTCCTGGGCCTGGGTGCCATCGGCCCGCTCGCGGCCAAGCCGGTCATGGAAGGCAAGGCGGTTCTTTTCAAGAAGTTCGCGGGCATCGATGTCTTTGACATCGAGATCAACGAAACCGACCCCGACCGTCTGGTGCAGATCATTGCCGCGCTGGAGCCCACCTTCGGTGCCATCAACCTCGAGGACATCAAGGCCCCTGAGTGCTTCCGCGTGGAACGGCTGCTGCGCGAGCGCATGAAAATCCCGGTTTTCCACGATGACCAGCATGGAACCGCGATCATCGTCGGGGCGGCCGTGCTCAACGGCGTCAAGCTCGTGGGTAAGTCCCTGGCCAGCGTCAAGCTGGTGTGCAGTGGTGCCGGCGCTGCCGCGCTGGCCTGTCTGGAACTGCTGGTGGAACTGGGGCTGCCGCGGGCCAATATCTGGGTGTCCGACGTCGAGGGCGTGGTCTACGCCGGGCGCACCAAGCTCATGGACGAGGACAAGGCGCGTTTCGCCCAGGCCACGGATGCCCGTACCCTGGGGGACCTCATGGGGGGCGCCGACATCTTCCTGGGTCTGTCGGCCGGCGGGGTGTGCACGGCGGAAATGGTCCGCTCCATGGCGGCCTCGCCCCTGATCATGGCCCTGGCCAATCCCACGCCGGAAATCCTGCCCGAGGTCGTCAAGACTGTGCGGGACGACGCGATCATTGCCACGGGGCGCTCGGATTACCCCAACCAGGTCAACAACGTCCTGTGCTTCCCCTTCATCTTTCGCGGCGCCCTCGACGTGGGTGCAACCACGATCACCCGCGAGATGGAGATCGCCGCGGTGCACGCCATCGCCCAGCTTGCCCAGGAGGAGACCAACGATGAGGTCGCGCTGGCCTACGGGGTCAGCAACCTGAGTTTTGGCCCCGAGTGCATCATCCCCAAACCCTTTGACCCGCGCCTGATGCTGCGCATCGCTCCTGCCGTGGCGCAGGCGGCCATGAGCAGCGGGGTGGCCACGCGGCCGCGCACCGACCTGGCCGCCTATCACGCCCAGTTGCAGCAGTTTGTGTACCACTCGGGCACTTTCATGAAGCCCATCTTCGCGATGGCCAAGAAGGCGCACGCCAGTGGCGGGGCGAGCCGCGTGGTCTTCGCCGAAGGCGAGGACGAGCGCGTCCTGCGCGCGGTGCAGGTGGTCGTCGACGAGAGCCTGGCCCGCCCGATCCTGATCGGCCGGCCCGCCGTGATCACGCGCCGGCTCGAACGCTTCGGCCTGCGCATGCAGCCCGGCACCGACATCGACATCGTCAATCCCGAGTCCGATCCGCGCTATCGCGCCTACTGCCAGTCCTATCACCGCATGACGGAGCGCGGCGGCGTCACCGAGCAGTACGCCCGCATCGAGATGCGCCGCCGGCACACCCTCATCGGCGCCATGCTGATACACCACGGCGATGCCGACGCCATGATCTGCGGCACCTTCGGCACGCATGGCATCCACCTGCGCTATATAGACCAGGTGCTGGGCCGCCGGCCAGGCGTTCCGGTGTATGCCGCGATGAACATCCTCATGCTGCCGGGCCGCATGATCGCCCTCACCGACACGCACGTCAACGTTGATCCCAGCGCCCAGGAAGTGGCGCAGATCACGGTCAGCGCGGCGGAGGAGCTGCGGCGCCTGGGCATATCGCCGCGCGTGGCGCTGCTGTCGCATTCCAACTTTGGCACCAGCGATGCGCCGACGGCCGCCAAGATGCGCGAGGCGCTCGAGCGGGTCCGTGCGCTGGCCCCCCAGCTCGAGATCGACGGCGAGATGCACGCCGACTGCGCAGTCGATGCCGAACTGCGCAAGTCCATCATGCCCAACTCGAGCCTGCGTGGGGATGCCAACCTGCTCGTCTGCCCGGGCATCGATGCCGCCAACATCAGCTACAACCTGCTCAAGACCATCGCCGGCAACAATGTCGCCATCGGCCCCATACTGCTGGGCTGTGCGCGCCCGGTGCACATCCTGACGCCCTCGGCCACGGTGCGCCGGATCGTCAACATGGCCGCCCTGGCGGTGGTGGATGCCAACTCCCAGCGCTAGGTCGACGCGGGCCATCAGGGACGCCTGCGCATGAGCGAGCACCTGCCGGATCGCGCGCGCCTGCGCACGACGCCGGCGGCGCTCATTCTCATGGGCGGCGGCGCCCGCGCCGCCTACCAGGTGGGAGTGCTCAAGGCGCTGGCGGCCCTGCTGCGCGATGCGCGGCGCGGCGTGGATCCCGGCATTGGCCAGGGCCACAATCCCTTTCCCATACTGGTGGGCACTTCGGCCGGCGCCATCAATGCCACTGCGCTGGCCAGCCGCGCCGACAATTTTCAGGGTGCCGTGGCCCAGCTGGTGGCCGTATGGGAGAACTTCCATGCCGACCAGGTCTACCGCTCCGATCTTTTTGGCGTGGTGCGCAGCGGCGCGCGCTGGCTCTCCTTGCTGTCGCTGGGCTGGATCGTGCGCCGTTCGCTGCGCTCGCGCCCGCGTTCGCTGCTGGACAACGAACCGCTGCGCGAGCTGCTCGAACGCATGATCGATTTCTCCCGCATCGACCTGGCACTGGAACGCGGCCACCTGCGCGCCCTGGCCATCGGCACCTCCAGCTACAGCTCGGGGCGCCACGTGACGTTCTACCAGGCGCTCACCGACTACGCGTTCCCCAGCAAATTGCAGCGCATGTCCGTGCGTGCCTCCATCGACGTCTCGCACCTGCTGGCCTCATCGGCCATTCCCTTCCTCTTTCCAGCGGTACCGCTGCAATTGCCGGGTCCGTCCGCGCAGGGCAGCGAATTCTTTGGTGACGGCTCGATGCGCCAGCTTTCCCCCACGAGCCCGGCAATTCATCTCGGTGCCGAACGCATCATGGTCATAGGGGTAGGGCAGACGGGCAAACCCGGCATGCTGCCCGAGTTCGATGCGCAGACCTATCCATCGCTGGCCCAGGTGGCGGGGCATACCCTGTCGACGATCTTCCTCGATGCGCTGGCCTCGGATGTCGAGCGCCTGGAAAAAATGAACCAGATCGCCGAGAGCCTGCCGCCCAATGCGCAGCGCGCGGCCGGCCTGCGCCCGATCGAGACGCTGACCATTTCCCCCAGCGAGCGCATCGATGGCATCGCCATGCAGTACGTCGATGCCCTGCCCGGCCCGATACGTGCCCTGCTCGAGGGCATCGGCACGCACCGCGCCAGCGGCGCGGGTCTGGCCAGTTACCTGCTCTTCGAGGCGCCCTTCACCCGCGCCCTGATCGACCTGGGTTATCGGGACACGCTCGTGCGGCGCGACGCCGTCCTGGACTTCCTGCTGGAGCGGCGCGAGCCGCCGGTGGCGCCAGCCTCGCGCGTCGTCGTGGTCTAGGCTGCGGCGCGCGCTCCTGGAGCGCGCGATTTGCCTAGGCGGGTGCGTCCTCCACCTGGACCACGGGCATCCAATGGCGGACCAGCCGCTCGAATGCCTCGAGCGCCAGCGGCGGGCTGAAGTAGTAGCCCTGGTAGTTATGGCAGCCGGATCGTGAGAGGAAATCGCGCTGCTCGGCAGTTTCGATGCCTTCGGCGATGACCGTAAGTCCCAGCGTCTGGCCCAGGGCAACGATCATCCGGGCGATGGCGGCATCGTCCGGATCCACCAGCACGTCGCGGACAAAGGGCCGGTCGATCTTGAGCTGGTCCAGGGGCAGGCGCTTGAGGTAGTACAGCGAGGAATAACCGGTGCCGAAATCGTCCAGGGCGAAATTCACGCCGATGGTCTTGAGCGCCAGCATCTTCTCGATGATGTCCTCCACGTTGTCGACCAGCACGCTCTCGGTCAATTCGAGCGTCAGGCGCGTTGGTTCGGCCCGTGTCCGCTCCAGCGTGGCGGCAATCTTCTGCACGAAATCGGGCTGCTGGAACTGGCGCGCACTCACGTTGATGGCCAGCTTCAGGTGCGCGGTTTTCGGGTCGCGGGCCCATAGTGCCAGTTGCCGGCACGCGGCGTCGACCACCCACTGGCCCAGCGGCAGGATCATGCCCGTGTCTTCCGCTATCGGGATGAACTCATTGGGCAGCACCAGTCCCCGCTCGGCATGCTTCCAGCGCACCAGCGCTTCAGCGCCCGCGATGGCGCCGTCCGGACCGACCTGGGCCTGGTAATCGAGCTGGAACTGGCCCGCGGCGATGCCCTGCCGCAGTTGCGCCTCCAGCGTTGCCCGCTCCTGTACGGAGCGCTCCATCTGCGGGTCGAAGAACCGGCAGCCGTTGCGTCCGGCAAGCTTGGACTTGTACATGGCGAGGTCGGCCTGCTTGAGCAGGTCCTCTTCGCTCAGGTCCTGGCCGCGGAACAGGCTGACGCCGATACTCGCTGCGCTCGCATGGGCGATGGTCCCGAGGCGGTAGGGGTGGCTGAGCACCCCGAGGAGGTTCTTGGCAACCGCCTCGACCGTCGTGGCGGCCTCCTCCTGCGTGGTGCCGCAGTCGACCAGGACGACCACGAACTCATCGCCCCCGAGCCGCGCGACGGTGTCGCCCGAGCGCACCTTGGCGCTCAGGCGCCGGGCGACCTCCTGCAGCAGCAGATCGCCGGCGTCATGCCCGTGCGTGTCGTTGAGCTGCTTGAACCGGTCCAGGTCGATGAGCATCAAGGCACAGTAGTGGCCGCTACGCTCGCTCTGGGCCTTGATCTGGCGCAGCCGGTCCATCAGCAGCTTGCGCGTGGGCAGGCCCGTAAGCTGGTCCAGGCGCAGTTCGGCGGCCTCGCGGCTGGTATCGCGCAGCACCAGCAGTGCCCGCGCCATCGCGCCGACCTCATCCTTGCGATGGACGTCCGGGATCACGGCGTCGAGTTCTCCGTGCGCAACGCCCGTGACCCGGCGGGACAGCCGGTTCATGGCCTGGGCAAGGTCCCGTCCGATGATGTACGTGATGCCGCTGGCCAGCGCGATCATGCCGATGAAGACCCACAGCACCCGCAGCGCGCGCTCCTGCAGCAGTGCGTCGATGTCGTCCACATAGGTGCCCGTGCTGATGGACCAGCCCCAGGGCTCGAAGAGGCGCGTATAGGAAATCTTGTCCAGCGGGATCTTCTGGCCCGCCTTGGGTATGCGATAGGTGACCAGCCCTTCCTTCTTTTCGCTCTTGACCATGGCGACCAGCTTGCCCACCATGTTGGCGACGACCGGGTTTTTATCCGCCAGCGGGGAATTGAGGAAGGTCTTGCCCTCAAGCTCCGGGCGCCCGCCATGCGCAACGCCGGTACCGTTGAGGTCCCAGACGCAATAGTAGTTGCTGTTGTCGTAGCGCATGGCGCGCAGCGCGTTGATGGCCGCCTGACGCGCTTGCGCGTCGGTGATCAGTCCCTTTTGTGCCTGCCCGTAATAGAGCTCCGTCGTGCTGTAGCCGACCTGCAGCAGGTGCTTGACCTCGCTCTCGCGATCCTGCATCAGCGAGTTGCGCAGGTCCACGAGCGAGACGACGGAAATTGCCGCCTGGAACGTGAATCCTATGGCCAGGACCAGCAGGAAGCGGGAAGAGACATTGAGGCGGCTGAGGGCCATAGGGGTCTGATTGCGCCGGGAGCGGGGCAAATACAGGAACCCCGCACGGTCGCGCCACGAACGTGATCGCACGACAGTAGGCGTGAACGGGGTACAGCAAGGGATGAAAAGCACCCGATAGACCCGCCTTATTGGCGGATCCCGCCTACGCAAGGGCGCGCCCGCGGGTACTGCAGTCTGGGCTTGCGTGCCTTCAAAGACGGGCGGGTACGGAATATTCTCCGGCTGAGGCCAGCAGCGCGCTTATGGCCGTGAGGCCAGCCGTTTCCGTGCGCAGAATGCGCGGGCCGCAGCGTGCGGCCACGTATCCCTGCGCCTGCGCCTGCGCAAGTTCTGCTTCGGTGAATCCGCCTTCGGGGCCGACCGCCAGACACAGCGCATGTGTGCTTTGTTGAATGGGCGCCGCCGTTGCTCCCAGCAGTGGTTGCGGCGCGCCGGGATCCAGTATCCAGGCGGCGCCCTCCGTGGGTCGGTCATCGTGCGCTGCGCCCGGACCGTCGCCCAGCGGCGTGCGCGCCTTGCGCAGGGCACTCTGCAGATCGTCCACCAGCGCGACCTCCGGCACGACCGTGCGGCCGCACTGGCAGCAGGCGGCTATGGCCAGTTGCTGCCAGCGTTCCACGCGCCGCTGCGCCCGGTCGCCCTCCAGGCGCACGACGCTGCGCGCCGTGGGAACTAGCACGATGCGCGCAACGCCCAGTTCGACCACCTTTTCCAGCAGCCAGTCCATTTTCTCCAGCGCGCTCAGGGCCTGCACGAGCGTTATGGAGAGACGCGCTTCCCGACTCAGTGGTCCGCCCGCCAGAACGAGTGCCTGAGAACAGGACGCG
>Ga0209067_10001199_pt1 | contig 16268 bp, 19 predicted proteins | sample ColStrG_CSR_2013_FD_187199 | JGI IMG/M metagenome (GOLD analysis project Ga0209067, IMG submission 187199) | Freshwater sediment microbial communities in response to fracking from Pennsylvania, USA - Cold Stream Run_MetaG_CSR_2013 (SPAdes)... | ecosystem: Environmental > Aquatic > Freshwater >...
TCAAGGTCCGCTGGCCTAAGGCCCTACAGGGCGACCACCGAGCCCTAGACGAGGTGATCCGGATACATGACCGCCGGGTCAGACTCCTGGGCCTGGAATGGGGCAACCTGGGTGCCACCGTCGGCGTCGAGACGAGGACACTGGTCATGCCCAGGTGACGGGTGAGCCCGAGATTTCCCACATATGCCAGGAAGGCCCCTAGCCGGCCCTATGCAGCCCCATTCCCTCGCACGTAGGCCCCGGGGCGTCCCACTTCGACGTCCACGCCACCAGCGGCCCGGGCAGGGCATCTGAGACCTTGATGCACCTTATCTGAATATTCATAGGGCACTCGCTACCCAACGCCCCCGTCACAGGCTACGGGGAGTTGAAGGGAAGGAGTCTGACGCACACGGTGGGTCACGGCCGGCACATTCGTGAGGCTGCCGATGCAGACGCTAGCCGTGCCGACCGCCTTCCTGTGGGCTACCCGTGTTCGGAGCCTGGCGGCTATCTGCTCAGGTGGCCTCTTGGCAGTCCTGCCTGCTGCTACGCCGGATAGAGGGTGAGTGACCCGACGACATCACCTCAGTGAAGGTCACCAGGACGCTACCGTCGGCGAATGACTTTCTGGGTGTATGAGAACTGGCGGGCTCATGGCCATAGGGCCACGGTCCATCGCTCCCAGTGTGGGCATTGCAATGGTGGCCTGGGCCGAAGTGGAGAGCCGGTGACGCCCAACGGGCGGTGGCATGGTCCCTTCACCAGCTTTGACGATGCTGTGGGTGGCGCCCAGGCCACGGGTGCTGTCGTCCACGGGTGCCGATCCTGCGCCCCTTCAGCGTCGCGGGGGTCTAGCCCCTCCGGGCAACGTTCAATCAGCGATCCCAGCCCTCGGGTTCGGCGCAGCAACCCTCCGGGACTGCCCGGATGGCCAGTTCCGTACGGGGACCTGCTGGCACTTGGCTTCCTTCCCTTCGATCTGCAACCCGATCCGCGTGATGCCGGGCTCCCCTCCTCGGGTGGTCGCCGGTGGACGACGCTCGGGCAGGTCCCGGACTCCTCTGGGGTGTACGCCTTCACGGTCGACGACGGCGGGGTGCCCCACGTCGCGTATGTGGGGCTCACGACCAACCTGTGGATGGTGACTAAGGGTCGCCTGCCCCAAGGGGGTGCGAGGCCAGGCCAGCGGTACGGTGGGCGGCCCGAGTACATCGGCCAGACACGCCTGAGGGTGAACATCCTGGTGTGCGAACAACAAGACCTTGGTCGGCGAGTCCGCCATTGGCTGAGACCACTCCCGCCGAGGACTTAGCGTCCGAGGAGCGCCGCCTCATCTCTGACTGGCACCTTCTGACACACGGCTGGAACAGGCGGTAGCCCGCCCATTGGGTCAGCGGGTTGTCGGTGAAACAAGAGCCGATCAGTGTTCTGGGGGCGATAGTTGATCAAGGTGCCTTCGCACAAACACGCTCAAGGCGATGGAATCAAGGGATCGTGGGCCGAACAGAGCCCTCCAAGCCCACAATGGGGTGACTACTATCAACACCACTGCCAGCGATACGCCGAAGAGAATGGCTCGGGCTGACGGCTGAAAGACGAGGAATGACAGGGCGCCTGCGAGAGCTCCGATAAGCACCCAGGCAACGATTGACCGCCGCCACCGGCTGTGCGGCATGACTATCGATGCAGCCACGGCATTCGAAATGAGACTGTCCGCGTCCTTGCCTCTTTGCCTGCGTGTCCCGACACCGATGAGGGTCAGTGCGGGGAGAGACAAGGCCACGGCCACTAGGACCGCGATGCCGATCAGCGATATCTCGCCGGACACAAGTGCATTGAGTACTACGAGCGCCAACACCAAGACCAGGGCGGGGGTGGTCCTCCCCCGTCGGCTCCTAGTAGCCAGAGTCCGATATGTGTCCCAATGCTCGGAGAAGAACACGGCGCGCATGGGTGCTATCACGCCTCAGCACCATGTGGGTACACCGATGTCACCCAACTGCGAGAAGTCATAGGGGTTGTAAGGCAAGCCCAAGTCATCGAGACTATGGGACCCAAGGTAGTCAAGGAAAGAGGACGCGCCGTCTGCTGTTGCGCCACTCGCGTCACCGCCACATGCTGGGCTTCCGCTGAGGCACGCTAGAGCGGCTCCCCCAGCCGATGAGACCGCCGCGGCACCCAGGGCCGCGTTGGATATTGTTGCTGCAGTCGTTTCTACCGCAATCGCATCAAGACTAAGAGGGGTATAGACCGTGGCCAGCCCCGCCACCGTAGCCCCCAGCCCAGTTTCGGCACCCATGATTGCAATGCCACCAGCGATCGCTGCCCCACCCGTTGCAACGACCACCGACACAACTGCTACAACGGCGAGAACTGTAACAGCAGTCGACCACCAACTCAGCCCAAGCGGGTCGACTCTGTCAAGAGGATCACCAGCGGCATACGTGTAGGCCGATTGTGTAGCGGTGACAGCCGGGTCCACCGTAATGAACTGACCACTAGACGAGTCATAGTAGCGCGCCCGCAAGTAGATGAGCCCCGTTTCGGCATCTGTGTACTGGCCCTGCCATTGTAGAGGCGTCGAACTACCGACATGGCTCAGCGTCGACCCGTACGGAGAGTAAGTATAACTTCCCAACACGTTGCCGGTCCTGCTGAGGAGATACCGCACCGAGCCGTACCAGTCCCGATAGAAGTACGTGGGCACAGTACCAGCGCTGGCTGTGGCGGTCTGCTCAATAGCCTGGCCACGGGGTCCATAAATGTAGTCAGCAGTGCCGTCGGTGAGCAAGGTAGGGACTCCGTCGACGGTGTCCCAGGCGAACTGGGACGCGGCCGTACCGACGGTCTTGGTAGCTCGTAAGCCGTTGGCGTCGTAAGTGTAAGTAGCGGTCGAGGACTTCCCAGCGGCGACTGAGACGAGCTGGTCGCCCTGGTTGTACCCGTACGTCACGGCTGGTGCTGGGCTCGGTGGGGTTGCAGTTGTGCGGTCCCCGTTACTGTTGTAGACGTACGTGGTGGCGGTCGCCCCGGTGCCAGCTTGGGTGATCTCGCCGGCGGCGTCGAACGCCTGAGTAACTCCGGCGAGGGTGGTGGGCTGCCCGGCAGCGTTGTAGGCGTCGCTGTTGGTGACGCCGGTGAACAGCCCAGGGGTGGTGTAGGGGGTGTAGGTGGTGGTCTGCGCGGGAGTTGTGGTGGACACCGACTGGATCTGCTGGTCAGGGTTGCGGGAGTACGACTCGGTGGTCGTCGATCCCATAGTGGTGCTGGTGAGGACGTCTGCGTTGTCGTACACGTAGCCCTGTGCTGGTGTTGACGCGGACGGGTAGGATACTGTCTTCAGGTTGGAGTCCTGGTCGTAGCCGAACATTACCGTCGCCGCGTTCCAGTCCTTCACCGATGACAACTGCTCATCAGCGTTGAAGCCGCGGGACAGCACATGCCCGTCGGGGTAGGTGATGCTCGCTGTATTCCCCACCGGGTCATACCCGTACGACACGGTCTGCCCATTCCCGTTCGTCTGGGACACGACCTGATCCAACGAGTCGTACGCCGTCGTCGACGTCTCGGCCGACTTGGTGACGGGGTTGGTCACCGTGGACGTCTCCAGCTCCCCCGATGGGTAGTAGGTGTAGGTCAAGCTGGGCGTGACCCCGTCGGAGTAGGTGACGCCTGTCACCTCGTCCAGAGAGTTGTACATCTTCGTGGTGACCGCCCCCGACGGTGCTGTCACCGTCAGGACGTCACCGGCGCCGTCTTCGGTGTAGCTGGTCATCCTCAGCAGCGGATCAGTGGACGTCAGTAGCTGGTTCAGCGGGTTGTAGGTGTATGACGTGATCTTCCTGTTTCCGTCCTCGTAGGACGTCCTATTGCCTGCAGGGTCGTAGCCGTAGCTCACGTACGTTTGGTCTGGCTGTGTTGTCTTCACCAGCTGGTCTGCCGCGTTGTACGCGTTGGTCGTCTGGTTGTTCCGAGCGTCTGTGACGGCTTGCAGGTTCCGATCCCCGTCGTACCCGTACTGGGTGAGGTTCCCGTCTGCGTCCTTCACAGACGTAACGTCACCGAAGGAGTCGTAGGTGTATGTGGTCGTGAAGTTGGCGGCTATGGCCCCAGCCAGGTTGCCCTTCGGTGACACCTTCGTTAACGCGTTGCCACGACCATCAAATGTCCACGTCGTAATGTTGCCTAAGGCGTCCTTTTGGTAGACGCGATCGCCTAGCGAGTCATATTGGTAGGTCGTGGTGTTCCCATTCGCGTCGACGACACGGGTGACATCACCGGGGTGGACGGGATCGTCGTAGTAGTAGTTCACCGTCGGCGTGGTCGTCGTCCCGCCGGTCGTATAGAAGAGGGACTTGCTCGTCGACGTCAAGTCCCCGGCAGCGTTGTACGTGTTCGTCGTCGTCGACGTCCCTAGCGGCGACGTTGCCGCCACCTGAGTCACCTCATCTAGCGCGTTGTAGGTGTACGAGGTTGTGGCACCTGTGGGACTCGTGACTGTGTCTACCAGGCCGTACCCATTGGTGGACGGGTTAGTCACGTACTTGTAGCCGGTGGTGTGCCCAGCGCCGTCCTGTGCCGTTGCTGGCAAACCTGTCAGCGAGTCACAGGTCGGAGACACCGATGCCTGATAGGCGGTTCCGGATCCCCTCACCTGACCGATCAAGCAACCAGAGTTGTACGTGTCCACCGTCACGCTGCCATCAGGGTCGGTGATCGTCGTCGTCCCGTTCCCATTCACGGTGCCGTATGAGTACGTCGTCGTTCCCCCCGTCGGGCTCTGCTGCGAGAGCACCTGATTTGAGGAGTTGTAAAGGTTCGTCAGTGCCGAACCGTTTGGGTGCTGCGCCGGGGACTGCAATGTGTGCAGGAGGTTCCCACTGGAGTAGCTGTATGTGGCAATCCCACTATTGACGTCTTGCACCGAGGTCAGGTTGCCACCGGTGTAGGTGTAGGACACCGACAGCCCTGTTGAGTCGATGATTCTCGTGACGTGGATAGTGCTGTCGCTGTACTGGAAGGTCAACGTCCTGCCCGCTGCGTCCGTCACCGTCGACAAGCGCCCCGAGGCCTCATACGACAGCACCGTGGCATAAGGGGACGTAGCCGACTGACCATTTAGATCTGTCTCCGACACGAGTTGTCCGCTACGGCTGAAGGTAAGGACCTTGGTGCCCATCACGGTCAAAGTCCACGTGCCGTTTGCATTGTCAATCAGCGTTGCCTCCTCACCCGCAGGAGGCACATACGTCACCGTCCCAACCCCAGCACTGTCGTACTGCGTGTGCGCTTGGAACACCGTCGTGTTGCCGGTCGATTGCACCAACGCCACGGTGCTGCCGCCATCGAGCGTCATCAAATACTGATCGTAACTGCTGGTCCAACCATAACCGAACGGTGAGTCGTTTCCGGCGTTCAGCGAGTTGTAGGTGCGCGACAGGTTCAGGGAAAGACCCCTGCCGGGGTACTTGAAGTCAGTTGCATTGTGATAGAAGGCACCGGTAGCGCAGTCAACTGGGTCCCCACCGCTAGGACAGTTCTTCCGGAGTGGCGACAGTTCGTCTGCACCCCCGGCCTGGTTCAGCTGTCCAGAAGCGCCGTAGATATAGATCTGGCTGTCGAATGGGCCCGCCTCAAGTTGGGATATATCGCATACACCGATCGAGGCTATCTGCACGTCGTTGAGGCCTGGATGCAGGTACGGAGTGATATCGGGGTTTCCCGTGTTAACCGCTGACCCGTGGGGGCAAGTTGAGTATGAGGACAAGGTTGTAACGACCGTGCCATTGACGGACACTTGGCGATGAGATGAACTGCCCGGAAAGCCACAGCCATTGTCAAATACGCTAATACAAACTGTCTCGCCCGGCACATAGTTTACGGTCGCGTCATATAGCCGAAATTCACCTTGGTGGTAGGCGCCGGGTGCCGGCGCCCAGAAGGTATCCCAATTGGAGTCGAGTGTGATGTAGGGCTGCGTCGCCGCGGTCCCCGCGGGTGCTGCCGGAACGGCCGTCGGTGTTACAGAAGACGTAGTAGCGCTTGGTCCGGTTCCCGCGGTGTCGTTGGCGGCCACAGCGAAGGTGTAGGTGCCGCCGGTGGATAGCCCTGTGTCTATGGTGGAGGTCAACGTCGGGTTCGCGCTGATGGCCGTTTGCGCGGTTCCGTTCAAGTACGGGGTGACTGTGTAAGAGGTAATGCCGGTGCCGATCATCCGAGGAGCCGTCCAGCGGACTAGCGCCGCGCCCTGAGCCGTTCGAACAGTGACGCCTGTCGGCGCGCCGGGCACGAGACCAACGCCCGTGGGTGTGGCAGGCGGAGATGTCGCAGATGGGCTCGTTCCGGCATCCGTGCTAGCGGTCACAGCGAAGGTGTAGGTGGTGCCCGGGTACAAACCTGTTACATCGCAGCTCAGGGCCGCCGTGGTGCACGTCTGGTTGTCGGGTGTCGATGTGACGGTGTACGAGCTGACGTTGTATCCGTTCGTGACGGCTGGAGCTTGCCATGAGACTTGGACGTCAGAGGGGCCGGGGCTCACCGTGACGGACACTGGCGGGTTGGGCGGCGCAACCGACTCAAAGTAGCCGAGGACATCGATCAGGACATCAGCTGTGCCGAGTGAGTTGTATAACGAGAACTGTCCTGAGCTCGACAGTTGAACAATATCGAAAGTGGTGTTGTTCACTCCGGGGTTAGTTAGCATTGTGGACACCGAGGCAGGCCTCGCAGACCCTTGTGCATACAGCTGGAGATAGCCGTTCTGCGTTACGTTGAGTGCGACGATGTCGACCGCGACGGCGGTTACGCCGGCGGTAGGCACACCGGAAAACCCGGTTGCTTTGAAGTTGTCGATTGTGCCCGTGTTCAGCGACCCTGAGCCGCCCAGCTTGCTCCTGGTATCGACGAATCGGGTAGCTGGCAGGGGTGTGTAGTAGCTGCCTGCCGTGGAGGTGGCGCTGGTAAAGTAGCCGTCGATCTCAACGAGTAGGTTCGTGGTCCCGACGGCGTTGTAGATGCTGATCGTGCCATTTGTGCCTAAGGCTACGATTGATCCGTGTGAGGAACTGACACCGCCGGTGATGCTGATCGTTCCGGCAGCCGGCATGGTCGACCCGGTAGGCCACGCTTCGAGATAGCTGCCGGCTGATGGGCTGACCGCGGTGATGTTGACCATCACCGATGTAGCGTTCGTTGGGATCTGGTTGGGCGTGGTACCAGTACCGGACACGGTCAGAGTCAGCGATTGGCCGGCGCCCAGGGTGCCCGGGTGACCGCCCAAGCTGCCGCGAGTGTCCATGATCCTGTTGGGAGGTATGGCAGTAAACAAAGAGCCTGTGGTGGAGCTACTGCTGTTAGTCACATAGCCCTGCACGTCCACAACCAGGTTCATCGTGGCAGAAGCGCCCAGGCTTACCTGGCCGCCGGTGCCGACAGGCACAATGGTGACGTTGCTTACCGTGGTGTTCGTCGCTGTCTCCAGCAGACTACTTGTGCCTGCGGCACTTCCAGCTGGCCAGGCCTGCACATACCCGGCACCTGTGTCGTCTGTCGATAGGACTTGCAGCATGACTGCGGACACGCCCGACGATGGGACCCCCCCTACCCCCAGCACGGTGAGGTTGCGAGAGGTGCCAGACGCAAAGAGTGCCTTTGTGGTGCCGAGTCCAGAGCGGCTGTCCATGATGCGGGCACTTGCGATGGGGACCAGCTGGCCGGAGCCAGTCGTAGCAGCCGCGCGGGCGGCCCTAGCTGGCGCGATGGCGGCCAGTAGGGCCGCGATGAGGACCAAGACTGCGGCAAGGGCGACTCCCTGCCGAATTCCACGACTACGCGAACCAATCACGGTCATGCCGCTCCCCGGGGGTCGTGCATTGGCTCGGTAGCTATCTGCCCCCGAGGAGGCATGCTTACCTGTCCACCCCTGCGTTCAGCAAGAGGTAGAGGCGTGACACGCAGGGAGGCTGGCTCTCTTCTTCGCAGATGGTCCATTCAGTCGCAGGAATGGTTTAGTTGGTGACCTCAGGGTCTCTCTAGGCGGCTGCCAGATCCGTGCCCAGCGTCGATTGTGCGTGCCAGAAGCGACCCATATCCCGTTCTGACATTTCGATTGCGCTAGACTGCGAATTGCGGTACAGTATAAATATCGCTCGGGAGACGTGCGCCCGTAGTTGGCCCTGACTGAGCGATAGAAGTGACCTGGCAAGTTAGATCTTCTAGGTCATGTGAGCCCGCACCAGACCAATGGTGCGGGCTTTCTTGCGCTTCCAGGGCGTCTCGCAAACGACCGTATATGCAACTCCCGCCCTCATGTCGCATTACTCGGCATGGGGGCGTTCGTAACTCATGTCCGAAAGTCCATCGCACTACTGGAGGGAAGTGATGAGTAATGAGACACCACGACAGGGTCTACGGCTCGGCTATGCCCGGGTGTCCACCCTTGATCAGGACGATGCGCTCCAGCAAGACGCTCTGCGTGACGCCGGGTGCGACAAGGTGTTCTGTGACCAGGCGTCGGGAGCACTGGAACATCGCCCTGCCCTGGACCAGTTGCTGGACCAGGCACGCCCCGGTGACACGGTGGTGGTGTAGCGACTGGACCGGCTGGGACGGTCCCTGCGACATCTGATCGACGTCGTCGCTGACCTCGAAGCCCGCCAGGTGGCCCTGGTGAGCCTGCGGGAGGCCATCGACACCAGCAGCCCCGGCGGCCGGTTGGTCTTCCATGTGTTCGCCTCGATGGCCCAGTTCGAGCGTGACCTGATCAGAGAGCGCACCATGGCCGGCCTTGCAGCAGCCCGGGCACGGGGCCGCACGGGGGGTCGTCCCTCAGTCTGGACACCGGAGAAGCTCCGCACCGCCAGAGCCATGCAGGCCCAGGGGGAGGACATCGCCTCCATAGCCCGCGTCCTGTGCATGTCCCGGGCCACCGTCTACCGGGGCCTGCAGAAGGAGGTCCACACCCCGTAACACAGCACCACCTATCCCCAGGCCCGACCGCATCCCCGCGGCGGGCCTTCTTCTATGTGTAGGGAGATCACCATGAGTAGGGAAACGATCACCGATCTGAACACCAACACCCTCATCTGATGACGCTCGTTGAAAGTCCCCAGGGTTGCTCAGCGAAAGTCCCCACCTGGCGAGGGGTGTCACTGTAGTGGGGTGTGTGTTCCGGTGGTGGTCTTGCGGAGTGTTTCGCCTCGGGCTTGGTGTTCGCGGAGGCGGTAGGAGTCGCCGTCGAGGGTGAGGACGACGGAGCGGTGGAGGAGGCGGTCGAGCATGGCTGCGGCGACGGTGGTGTCACCGAGGATGTCACCCCAGGAGCCGACGCCGCGGTTGGTCGTGATGATGATCGAGGTTTTCAGGTAGCGCTGGGAGACGACTTGGAACAGCGCGGAGGCGGCTTCTGCTGGTAGCGGGAGGTAGCCGAGCTCGTCGATCACCAGCAGGGTGGGACCGGCGAAGAAGCGCATGGTGGTGGCCCATCGGCCTTCGATGGCGGCGCGGTGACATCGGGCGGCGAGGTCGGCTGCGGTGGTGAAGTAGGTGCGGTAGCCGGCCTGGCCCGCGCCGCCGTTGAAGCGCCCCAGGTTTGCTGCCGTCCTCTTGTGAGTCGAGGAGGATGGCGCCATGCCGAAGAAGATCGATCCGAGTGTGAAGGAGCGCTGTGTCCGCCAGGTCCTGGAGCACCAGGGCGAGTACTCCTCGCTGACCGCCGCGGCTGCGGTGGTGGCTCGCCGGGAGGGGTTGGGTAAGGAGACGGTGCGCCGGTGGGTGGTGCAGGCCCAGATCGACGGCGGGCAGCGGGAGGGGCCGTCGAGTGAGGAGCTGGCCGAGATCAAGGAGCTGAAGGCGGAGAACCGGCGGCTGCGGGAGGACAACGAGATCTTGCGCCGGGCGTCGATTTTCTTCGCGGGGGAGCTCGACCCCCGCAGTCGCTGATCGTCGCGTTCGTGGACGAGATGCGCGCCGAGGGCTTCGCGGTCGAGTCGATCTGCCGGGTGCTGCGCGAGCAGGGCTGCCAGGTCGCCGCGAGGACCTACCGGGCCTGGCGAGAGCCGGGCCGGCGGGTGGCGGCCCGCACGGTCGGTGACGCGATCGTCACCGACGCGGTGCGGGACCTGGCCTGGACCGTCGATCTGGACGGTCGGCGGCGGCTCACCCCGGAGGGGTTGTATGGCCGGCGGAAGATGACCGCGGCCGTGCGCCGGCAGCTGCCGCAGACGTCCCCGGGGGCTGTGGACCGGGCCATGCGCACCCTGGGCCTGAACGGGATCCGGCGGGCCAAGGGGATCCGCACCACGATCCCCGCCAAGGACGGCCGCCGCGCCGGTGACCTGCTGGACCGGGACTTCACCGCGTGCGCACCGAACCGGACGTGGGTCATGGACTTCACCTACGTCCGCTGCTGGGCGGGCTGGGTCTACGTCTCTTTCGTCGTCGACTGCTACGCGCAGAAGATCGTCGCCTGGAACGCCGCCACCGCCAAGGATGTCGACCTGGTGATGACCCCGATCCGGATGGCGATCTGGCAGCGGGCCCGCGAAGGGCACCCGGTCCAGCCCGGGCAGCTGATCGGACACGCGGACGCCGGAAGCCAATACACCGCCGTGCGCTTCACCGAGCACCTCGACCTGGAAGGCATCCGCCCCTCGATCGGATCCGTTGGTGATGCCTACGACAACGCGCTCATGGAATGCGTCATCGGGCTGTTCAAGACCGAGTGCATCCGCACGACCGTCTTCCACGACGGGCCTTACCGCAGCGTCCACGACGTCGAGTACGCCACCGCCGGCTGGGTCGACTGGTACAACAACCGGCGGCTGCACAGCAGCCTCGGCTACCTTGCACCCACCGAGTACGAAGTTGCCCACTACGCGACCCTCACCCGAGAGCCGCAACCCGTATGAGGCCGGCAGAGAACCTGGGGCGCTTCACTATTCCTGGCCGGCTGTCGTGGTCGAGCGCTTCTACTTGTTTGGGGTCGTTCCTATGCCGGCGGGACTGGGCTTGCTGGTGGACATTGGCGGCAAGTTGGGCAGGGTCACGGTTGCGTTCATGCGTCAGCGAACTCTTGTTGCGGCGCTACGGCGGGCTGGATTCCAAGTTGTTGAGGTTAGGCATACGGGCTGGGAAGCGCCGCACCCTGCGACTGCACGTGAGCTTGGGGACCTCGCAACTCTGGTTCCGCCGTCTGTGAGGGCCGCCGGCTAGATCAAGCCCCGAGGTGCCGTTCACGGGTGCTACGGGGTCGTGATGGTGAGCTCTGCGCCTGTCCGCTGGGTGGTGTGCCGTGGCGTGTGTGAGTAGGTGACGTCGAAGCCTGCGATGTGAATCGTGCCGGGCCTGTGTGGGGTGACCGCGACGAGGACCTGGGCTGTCTCGAACCCGAGGTTGATCGTCATCGGTGGGGTGAAGGGGGCTACGGACGAGCAGGAGTTGAAGAGGCCGGCTGGTTGCGTTCCGATTGGGCCGCTGGTGCCGTTTCGCTTGCACACGAGCACCCGAAGGGTGGCGTTAGAGGTGTTGGAGTCGACCAGCGGCGTGATCGCGGTGACCTTCAGGAGAATCGAGGCCGGGCGCGTAGGCGTGGCGGGCTGGGCGTAAAGCGCGGCGTCTGTGTAGAGGGTGTGTCCGACGGGGACGCTGTCCGAGACCCCCTGAGCGGGGTAGGGCTGGAGCAGGCTCAACCCTGAGTACCAGCGCGCGCCGAGAACGCCGACCAAGGCCACGATGCCTGCGGCGACGGCGACGGCGACGGCGACGGCAACGGCCCACGGCCACATGCGGGCGCGCTTCCCCGCAACTGGTCGATCATCGAAAACGGTGACGGTCATGACACCCCCTTGACCGAAGAGTAAGACCACCTAGGCCCCGGTGGACGCACTCTTGACCGCACCGAGGTGCCGTTCGAGGGCGCCCTTGACGGCGAGGCCGCCTGCTTATCGGTGCGCGGCCCGAGTTGCTAGCGGAGGCAATCGGCTTGGGACTCGGATCGATTGAGGGAGGCCTTCAGATCTACAGCCTCCGACGCCGGTTGTCGTGAGGAGAGCCGCAGGCAGCCGAGGTAGGCCGATTGAGTGTCGACGGTGCAGGGCGACGCCGTTCCTCGCACCACGTCAACCGTCACGCTATCGCCGGGGCCGAGCATCTCGGGACTGTCCCCGCAATCGTTGACGATCACGGGCTCGCTTGTTGTGTTGACGATGCGAACCGGCACAGCGGTGGCCATGCGGTACAGCAGGTCCGCGGCACCAGCAGCGATCAGGACCACCGCTGCCAACGCTAGGGCAGAGAGCACGACGACGGGACGGGAGCGACGGCGCGCCCCGGGACCCGCGACGGTGCTCAACTGACTCCCTTCCTCCTGAGGATATCTCAGGCTACCGGGCAGCCCGTCGGCAACGTGGTGCCAGACGACCGCGCTAGGCCCGCACCGAGGTGCCGATCGGGGGCGGGTGGATAGGAGTGCGATGTCCGCGACTGCGCGCTGGGTGGGGCTCCCAGGACCTACCCTGTGCCGCATGGTGCAGGTGGAGGCCCCTCCGTCGGACACTGCGTCGAGCGGATCGTCCGGGCGTGTAGTTGCTGGGTTGGTGGCAGCCGGCCTGGTTGTGGCTGCGGGGTGGGTGGCGGTGGCGATCGTCCACCGGGCAGCCGCGCGGTCGGCGACAGACGCGCAGGTCGCAAGTCACCAGTCTCTGGTTCTCGCCTCACAGGCCGACCTCAACGCAGCTATCGGTGATCTTGCCCGAATCCCGCTGGCTGAGCGGGCGCCGAGGGTCTTGCCGGGGGCGCCCACAGTCGGATCGTTCACCGAGGCAGGGCAACCACCGGTGACGGTGATGACCACCCTGCTGCAGTCCACACCGGAAGATGTCGTCGCCGAGACTGTCGTGACTTCCGACGGCCTGACCACAACGGTGGTCGAGAAGTACGAACACACGCCGTCAGGGGCAGACTCCAGCTGGAGTTGCAGCTTCGGTGCCGGAGGCGGCTCACCTCAAGACTGCGCCACCATCGCGCCCCCCGGCTCCCTGCCAGCAAACTAGCCGCGCTCAGGCGTCGATCACGGGCACCCGTCGCAGGCCGTGCGTGGCAAGTCGCCAACCTCGGAACGCTTGCTGAGGCGAGCAAGCGGATAGTCGCCCGACGAGAGGCCAGGCCGTGACTCTGCCCGCTCCTATTCGTGCCGTGATGTTCTTCGCCAACGACCCCGAGGCGGCCTGCCGCTGGTGGGCCACCCACCTCGGCGGTCTCGGGACCACACCCACGCAGACGGACGGATTGTGGTGGTTTGACCGAAGCGGCGTAGAGGTCGCCTTCCACCCCTGCGACCCAGTCCGTAACCCCGTCGGCGGCAGCCCTGTGGTCTATTGGGCTGTCAACGACCTGGCAGCCGACCGTGAGCGGCTACTGCGGGTGGGGTGCACACCCCACCGCGGACCGCTAAGGGTCACACCGACGCGGCTCGTCTGCCAGCTAGTTGACCCGTTTGGCAACACCTTCGGCCTCGACGGCTCATAGAGACAATCGGGGCGACCGCCGGACGGCGCACCGAGGTGCCGATCACGGGCGCATGACCACGCCCCTCCGCATGTCGGCTGTCTGACAGGATCGAAGGCATGGGTGTCTCGAGGCCGAGTGATTTCGTCAAGTTGCACCACGTCCAACTGGCGATTCCTGAAGCGGGTGAAGATCGGTGTCGAATCTTCTGGCGTGACATCTTGGGCATGGAGGAGGTGAAGAAGCCCCCGGCCCTCGCCGGGCGCGGTGGGTGTTGGTTCCGAAGCGGCGGACTCGAGGTCCACCTAGGGGTCGAGCGTGACTTCGCACCCGCCCTCAAGGCGCACCCGGGCATCCTGGTCTCCGATGCTGCCCGCCTGGCGACCATGCTCGAAGCCGGGCGCGTCGGCGTTGCATGGGACGGCGACTTCCCTGGGTATCTGCGGTTCTACGCCGACGATCCGTTCGGCAACCGGCTCGAGTTCCTAGAGGAGCTCACGCCCATCGGCTAGCCCATCCCGGTCGCCGAGGCGCACCGAGGTGCCGTTCGAGCGCGCCCGACTCACTGTCTGGGAGCATCGGGCTCCGGCAGTCGGGACGAGGCGAGGGGACACATGGGCGCTTGGGGTAGCGGTCCATTCGAGAACGACGACGCGATGGACTTTGTGGGTGCCTTGGCGGGTGCCCCGGCGTCCGAGACGCTGCCGCGCCTTGCCCGGGCGCTGTCGCTCCCCGAGGGCTACGTCGAGAGCCCGGACGGGTCAACCGCAGTCGCGGCATCGGCACTCGTCGCCGCGCGCAGAGGATACGAGATCACCGACCCGACGGCCTCAGCGCTCCTCGCGGACCGCCCGTTCGAGCCCGACGCAGCCTTGCGTGCGTCTGCCGTCACCGCCCTCGGGCGGGTTGCCGCCGAGGACAGCGAGCTCATGGAGCTGTGGGATGAAGCCGGCGGAAGGGACGCAGTCGAGGCCGTCTATCGGGACATCCGGTCCTTCCTGTAGCCGCACCTACGTGCCGTTCCAGGGCGCACCCGGGCGCGGCCGATGCGGCTGTATGTTCGGGTGTGAGACGGCCACCTGCAAGGTGGATCACTTTCGGTGGCGTGGCCGCACTCTCGCGTTGGGGGGTCGTGCTTGGAGATCCGAGCGCCTTTGTGCCTTGGCCCGGTCTGATGAGCCCCAACGGGACGGGGCCGGCGACCAGGCTCGGCGCATGGCTCTGGCGGTCGAAGCTGGCGAATATTGTGAATGCGGTCTTCATAGCTTGCGGAGTCGTGCTGTTCGTCATGGCTGCGGCAGACAGCGTCGCCTCCTGGCCATCCGATCGCATCCTGATGTCTCAGTCCGATCTTGAGCGACTTGCAGGATTCCTTCTGGTTCCTGGCTGGCTGTGGATGATGGCTTCTTTGGTCGCCGTGTACGGCGTTCCGCAGCGTGGCCGCTCCTCCAGGACGATCCTGCGGGTAAGCCCCTTGCGGCCCCTGGTGATCGCCTTCCTGCTGGCCCTGAGGTGTGTCAACAATCTTGGACAGTGCCTCGGGTGTTGATCATGCTGCGGTTGCTGCGGTGGTGAGGGTGTCGAGGGCTTCCCTGGGGGTGCGGTAGCCGAGGGTGGAGTGCAGCCGTTGGCGGTTGTAGAAGACCTCGATGTACTCCGCGACGGCGAACCGGGCGCGGGCTCGGGTGGGGAAGATGTGCCGGTAGTACATCTCGTTCTTCAGGGTGGCGAAGAAGCTCTCGGCGACGGCGTTGTCCCAGCACACCCCGGTGCGTCCGACGCTGGTCCGCACCCGCTGGTGGGCGCAAAACGTGGCGAATGCTAGGGAAACGTATTGACTGCCCCTGTCGCTGTGGAAGATGGCGTCCGGGGGGACGTGCCCGCTGTCTAGGGCCATCTGCAGGGCGTCGATGACCAGCGAGCTGCGCATGTGGGAGGCGAGCTGCCAGCCCAGCACGGTGCGGGTGGCCAGGTCGATCACCGTGGCCAGATACAGCCAGCCCTGTCCGGTGCGCAGGTAGGTGATGTCCCCGACCAGGCGGGCCCCGGGCTGGGTGGCGGTGAAGTCCCGCTCGATCAGGTCCGGGCTGGGGGTCCCCGGCCCGGGGGTCGTGGTGCGCTTGTAGGCGCGGGGTTGGACCGCGGCCAAGCCCAGGTCGCGCATCAGGTCAGCGACCAGGCCGACGCTGCACTCGATGCCTTCGCGGTTCAGCTGGGCGGCGACTCGGCGGCACCCCGACGTCTGCCGGGACGCGGTGAACACCCGGACCACCTCCCCGGACAGCACGCGGCGCCGGGCCGCGGTCGGGGTCTCCACCCGGGCCCGCCACGCGTAGAAGGTGGACCGGGCCACGCCCAGCAGGTCACACATGAAGCTGATCGGATAGTGGGCCTTCTCCGCCTCGATCACCGCGCAGCGCTCCGCTACGGGTGCGTCCTGGCGAAGAAGGCCGCTGCTTTTTTTAGGAACTCGTTTTCCATCCTCAGCCGGCGGATCTCGTCTTCCATTTCACTCACGCGGGCACGCTCCACAGGGCTCAGCGACTGGTCAGGCTCCGGATGGGCCCGCCGATAGGTGCCGACCCAGTTGCCCAGCGTTCCGTCATGGATCCCAAGATCACGGGCGACCTCCGCGATCGGCCGCCCCGTCTCGATCACCATCTGGACCGCCTCAGCCTTGAACTGAGGGCTGAACTTGCGACGCTGCTCGGACACGAACAGATCCTCTCGGTTAGAGAGTCACTGTCCAAGATCCTTAGTACACCTCAGATGCCCATGACGTG
>Ga0209067_10001200_pt1 | contig 16262 bp, 26 predicted proteins | sample ColStrG_CSR_2013_FD_187199 | JGI IMG/M metagenome (GOLD analysis project Ga0209067, IMG submission 187199) | Freshwater sediment microbial communities in response to fracking from Pennsylvania, USA - Cold Stream Run_MetaG_CSR_2013 (SPAdes)... | ecosystem: Environmental > Aquatic > Freshwater >...
CCTCAAAAGCCGCTACACGGGCGCGTAGGGGCCTGCAATTGGCATTTAAAGCAACCAAGGAGGAAGCGTGAGACCTGCGCCCGATGTTCCAATCCAGATTTCCATGGATGACCTCATCTACTACTTTACAACTCTACTAGCAGGCTTTGCGATTGGAGTCCTATTTACCATTGCAATAATCTACATAGAAGTATTCAAATGACACCAATAAAACACAACCGCATTCTTGATCTGGTTTATGAGTACGCTACTTGCGAACTGATGAACAAGGCCCTAGTCTGGAAGCAATTGGTCTTTGAAATCCAAAAGACGGAAAACGAGATACAGAAGTTGCAAGACCAACTTAGTGATTCCTACATGGAAATCCTAAAAATAAGGAATGAACTATGAGCCGCCTACTTTTTGCCGCAGCGCGTAAAGCGAGGATTCAGGCATACGACCCGAGACTTGGCTGGATTAGTTCGAGCCACGCGCCGCTGGAATTGTCTAACGACACTCGGCCCTTTCGCATCCACCCCGACGACCTGCACTTGCAATACGGGCCGGTGAGTACGGCGTTGCGTGAAGCGGCAGAAGATATTCACCACCCTCTGAATTGCGCACGTTGGTGGTGGGGAAACTACCTGCCCAAAGACTGGGCTGGTACATACAGCTTGGCTCCGTGGGAGCGCGATAGCCCACTCCACCGTTCCCTGTTCCTACTCATTCTGGCCGAAGCACTGGCCGACGAAGGACTTTGAAATGACCGACCACATCCTAGTCCCCCGCGCCGTGCTGCAAACTGCGGTTGATGCGCTTTCTTCTTTTGACGACGCCGTGTGCGAAGAAGGCAGGGAGAATCTTTTAGCTTTGCTCAATACGCCGTGTGCGCCTGTGGCAGTTATTGGAAAAACTGCTTACCCTGTTTATCACCAAATGGGCGACCAAAACTGGACTGCACCTGTTGGAAGCAAAACAGTTGTGTACTTTAAAGAAGTGCCGATTGGAACGCCACTCTACGCTCCCAAGGAACAACTATGACCAGCGCACTTGAACTTGTAGACCGCATATATGGCGGCACCGACGAATACAACATTGTTTCTAGGGAAGCCGCCGACCTGCTCCGCAAGCAGCACGAGGCGCTGAAGGTGGCGCTGGATGCGTTGGAAGAAACCACTGCTCTTTGTATTAATTATGAAAGCGTTGAAGAAAAAGACGGATACGAATTTACCGAAGCAAAGATTGTTATTCCTATGGGCAACGCCGCCATCAAACAAATTAAGGAACTGCTATGAGCAAACTACTTGAACTGGCTGATGCGTATTTTGAATCGAGCATAGATTGGGTTAATGACAACCCAATACAAACAGCCCGTGCCGCCTTAGCCGCAGAGATTGAGCGCGTGGAGCGTGATGCTGCGCGTTATCGTTGGCTGCGAAACCCAAGTCAGGACGTCGCGTTGGTATTAGACAAAGAGGTTGGCTACAAAGACCTCTCAGATGACGGGCGTACTGGCGGCTATGGAATCTACGAATACCGTGCAGGCGACGAACTTGACGCCGCCATAGACGCCGCCATCGCAGACGAAGGGAGCAAGACATGATTACTAAAGAGCAAGTTGATTCATGGGATGCCGCAGTAAAAGCTGCACAACTATCCTTTGACGCTGGCGCAAAGAGCGCAGGGGGTGAGCGCATAATCGGTACAAAAACATGGATGGAAGATGGAAAGTTGATTACACAGAACCTGACTGCATCAGAGATTTACAAGCCTGTTGAGAGCGCAGTGGGTGAGCCTGTGCGCGGCTATTACTTTCCACTAACAAACGAAACAATGCAATTCACTATAAAAAAGCTAATTGCCCATGCAAAACGTGCGCGGTGGACTAATGCTATTGTTAGAAAAGATGGAATTGAAACTGTTTACGAAGCAGATTGGATTAAAGAACTTGTGCCGTTTGCCACCCCACCCGCAGAAAAGCGGGAGCCGCTGACCATTGAGGAACTGTGCGAATTGCTTGAGTTACTTGACCCTGAAAATACTGGGGCAGACATGAAATTACTTATTGAACTGGCGCGAAAAGCGCGATATGGCATTGGAGTAAAGAAATGAAATGGTTGGGCACTAAAAATGTGGTGTGAACATTGCGGTTACAGACGCGCTTTACGTGGCTTTATTTGTTGCAAAAAATGTATGGAATTGGGGGAATTGAAATGACATGGGCACCACCAAAGCCCAATGTCTGGGGTTACACCCTCGACCAACTTAAAGTCGTGCGTTGTGAGGCTTTGCAGCAGGCGTTAAATTTGTTGCACGACACAAAAGAGTACACCCGACAAGACTGCATCTCTGCGTTGGAAAATTTGATTAAGGAATTGCTATGAAATCAATTATTGAACTTGCTCATGGAATAGGAGCGAAAGAATGCTAAACGACCAAGACTCAAACATGGCAGCTAACGCAATCTGCCACTCAGCTTCGATGGCGCAAGAATCCATTAGAGAGGCAGCGTTTGAACTGATGCGACCATCAGCGGTTTTCCGACCTCGTTTATCCATTGATGGAAATAAATGGTGTGCTTTGTTTGGCGAAAACCTACAGGATGGTGTGGCTGGGTTTGGAAAATCTCCCGCTGATGCAATGTGGGATTTTGACAAGTCTTGGAACACCAAAATAGGAGCGAAAGAACAGTGACCAAATCAATTATTGAACTGGCGCGTGAGGCAGGGTTTGAACACTACGATCAATTCCCCGCTGATTACCAAAACAAAATCCAACGCTTCGCCGCCCTGCTCAAAGCCGAGTGGCTTGCCGATGCGGGGGAAATGCCAGAGCCGGTGGGCGTTGTGAGAATGGTTCCGACAGGCGTTCACGATGAACAGCGCGTCGAATTTTTCATGCACTCCAAAATACCAGAAGTTGGCACAGAACTCGTCACCCTCGCCCAATGCCAGCAAGCAGTGGCAGCGGCTGTGGCACGCAAGGATGCGGAGATAGCTGCCGCCAAGTACAACGAAGATACATGGTATGGACGGTTCATGGAAACTGCACAAAAAGCCCACGATTTTCAGCGTGAAAAAGCTGCACTCAAAGCCGAGGGCGACGAGCTGAAAGCACTTGTCAACCAACAGTTGACTACTGAACAAGTCCAGAGGGCAAAGCAGGCGCTGTACGAGGCTTCCCACGGTGACCTTGAAGCTGCCGATGCCGAGGTGAAAGCCGCCATCAATGAGGTGATCAAGCCCTACGTCTGGCCCTGACTCGTAACCGACCAAGGAACCCCGATAGAGTCCCCGTAGTGATGAAGTGCCTCGATGAACTCGGGGCAGTCATCACTCTTCCCCAAGTCTCTCGTTCTCCGCTTGGATGGCATGAGGAAACTTTTACCATCCGGCCCTTCCACCATCTCTTGTCCTGAGTACCAAGACAGGAAGTAGAGTTTCCACCAATCCTCCCCCGCCTGGGGCGCACCATTCCTCTCCAAGAAGCGGGAAATGTCCCGAATCATGGCGTGGAGTTTGTTGTTCTGCGGCCCCGACCTCTTGGTAAGGGACTGCCCGCAAGTCTCGCACTTCTTGTTTTTATTTGACTGAACACCAATCATCGCCAACCCCTTCAGGTATAAGTACGGTTACTTCAAGTTTCTTGGATAGCCGGTGAGCCAAGGCGTAGGCGGCAGCTTGTCCCGTAAAACTCGCATCGTTGTCGCCAAAGATCACCAACTTCTTGACCTCGGGAGGTGGTGTCCACTTATCCATCCCACTAGCCATAAGAACGGATAGGACGGGGACGTTAAACCTCACCGACGCGGCTAAAGCAGTTTCGATACCCTCAGCCAAACCAATTTTTTCTTTGACCTGGAACAGGGGGACATAAGCACCCGACATTTCCTCTGCAACAAAAAACTTCTTTGGCGACGATACAGATGCCTTAAATCCCTCTTCTGTGAGATATATTCGATGTACCCCGATTCCTCTACCGTCCGGGCGAGCGATGGCTGCAACGAGCGCCGGATGATATGTCGTTTCATGTCCTTCCTCCCTATATTCAAGTGCTGGATGAAATTTCAGTGTCTGCGGGATTTTCTCTATTCCCGTTCTGCGGGTGAGATACAACCAAGCAGGGTCGTACTTCTTGATCTTCTGCGCCTCAGTCCAGATCTTGCGAACCTGAACCATCTTCTCGGAATTGTCGGCCTTGCGAACCTGTCGAATCGCCGGCTGATAACTCCCCGCTATTTCATTGACCTTAACAAGCGCTTCCTTGAAACGTAGTCCTGAGACTTTTTGGATGAGGCTGTACCCATCACCAGATCCACACTGGTTACATATCCACGTTCCTCTACCGTTTTTGTCGTCAAAACGGAACCGATCCTTTCCGCTATCGCCCATGTTCTGACAAATCGGACAAGGCCCGTGCTTATTCCGCAAAAAAATCGAATCTACGCCAAAGTGGGGAAGGATTTGCTGCCACTTCCCAGTTGCAATTTCAACGTCGATTGTCAAGCCACACTCCTGACGGTCATGCTCTTCTGACTGTTAGCCCAAGCAATTTGCCGGCTCTTAACCCAAGACCTAACTTCACTGGTTGGCATTATTTCTTCCTCCATTAGACCCTTGGGCCATACACCAAACTTCTGCTTGTACTGAGCCAACGCCCAAGAGCGCGACTTCCCTTTTTCGCCGGCAAGCGCCAGGAACTCACTCCACCAACGCTGCTTATCATCCATCGTTATCTTTTCCTTTTTCTCCAGCTTCTTGAGTTCGCCGGGGAGATGCTCAACCTCCTTGGGTCGATGGAAATGTCCACACTTGGGACAGATAGGAGATGAGCGAGGCTTGACAAACTTGCACACTGAACAGACCGGAGGCTCCACTTCCTTCTTTTCTCCCTTTCCTTCCTTTGCCTTTCCGTCGTCCAATTCCATAGGCAGGTCGTCAGTGGGAAATCCAAGTCGCTGCACAGTTCCGCTATGGTCGAGTACAAGTGCAACCTTTTTGGATTCATGGGGACGCAAAACCCGACCAATCATCTGAATGTAACGGATAAGGGATTTCGTAGGTCGAGCTAATATCATCGTTTTCATTGTGGGGCAATTGCCTATGATTGCTATTTTCCCTTCTCTGCGAGTGACAATTGTTGAATTTTTATTTGTGATGCACCATACCTTTTCTCCGGGCAAAGGCTCTACAAGATTGATTTTTGTTGCTCTAGGGTCAGAGGGGTTTATGCCAATAAACTGGGAATCCCTTACTGATATACGGTACATGGTTACTCCGTTTGGAGTTAACCGAGTCGAGTAAGAAGCGGAGAATCCACGAACCAGCGCCATGTGAGTGAATTCATCACATTGTTCTTTGAGATTGCACCACAACCATCCAGACTTACCACCCATTTTTTCGCCATCGCCTTTAAGCATTTCGTCCCAAAACAATTTGAATTGCCTTCTGTCCATTCGGTGCAAATGCCAAGAGACAGTTTTGACAAGAAGATGCTCATATTCACCCCAACCGCGCCTATGGCGAGTGCCATTACCTTTTGGGATTGCAAACTCATGGTAAGCCTTGCCATTGTCATAATGACCTCCACCATGCGGCAAACGAACTCTCTCTCTAAAGTCAAATCCTAGTCTTGCCAGGATCATTCGTATTTCTTCAACATATTCAGGTTTTGCTTGGCTCTGATTTATTGCTATCTCTGTAGGCTTCCCATTGAATCCACCATCAGTCATGAACCATGCAACAAATTTAATTACATCGTCAGAAACATCAAGGCCGGGGAATGGGTCATCCATTTCTGCGGATAGAGGAAGATAAAAAGCGCTTTTCCGATTGGAAAGTTCTTTTCCTGTTTTTGTCAAATATTTATTTGATAGTCCATTTAAATCGCGGTATTTAACATGGAATTCATGTCCTTCAGTAGTCCTAATGTTGGAGTGCTGGCTTTTGAACTGTACCATCTTCTCTCCTTGATTGACTGTTCTCTCCACGTACCTAAGAACTGGAGAAATTGTCATCTTTCCTGATTCTCTATCCAGAGAATAAACCAAATCTTTTACATGAATACATCCAATACCTTTCCACCCAGAAGGAGTTAAAACTTCTGTTTTTTCGTCTAGGCAATCCCACCCTTCCGTCAAGATTCCAACATTGGAAATAACTATTGTCTCGCCACTTTCGATACGTTTTAATATTTCAATGCGCTCAGTGTCCTTGGTGTAGCAGTCAATATGTTCAGCCGCCACTCCAGCAGCGCGGAATTGCTCGACGATGTGCTTTGAGTGGTTGATGTTGGACGCGAAGCAGACCGTGGGGAGGTCTTTGGAGAGCTTCAGCCAGTGTTCAACTATCCCGCCAATGAGCGCCGGCTTGTCCACCGCCTTACCTATATCGGAATCCGACCAATCCATCTCGCCAAAAGCGTTCTTAGACAATTTCACGCCGGTCATGTCGGGGGATTCGGGAGCGTAAATCTCCACATCAACCAAGAATTTGTCCTTTATGAGTTGCGGAATTGTGGTGGCAATGACCATATCCTCAAACAGCGGGCCACCGAGTTCAGGGTAGAACCTTGCCATGCCCTTAGCCCAAGGCGTAGCGGTCAGACCAATGATGGGCTTGTCCTTGTTGTCAAAGATGATTTGCCGAAAGGACTTTGAACCGGCAGCCCCGTGACACTCATCTATGATCAGTAAATCGGTGTCAGGCATTGCCCGTTTCGCAATCGTTTGGATGGAGGCTATGACCACATCTTTGTACTCTCCACGGGTGTTTGCACCTTGGATGATGCCGTGGTTTATCCCTGACCGATAAAACCGCTTGGAAGCCTGATTAACGAGGTTTATGCGGTTGCATAGGAACACCACCCTCTTGCCCTTGGACACCGCCCCGTGGATGAGCGCCATAGCCATCTCAGTCTTGCCCGACCCCGTGGGTGAGAACAGAACGGGTCGCTTTATTCCACCTCGTAAGACCATCCGCAAAGCAATGATGGCTTCCTCTTGGTACTGCCTAAGATTTAGCATCTTTTCCCCAAAAAGTTAAAAAAAGTTCTAGACACGCGATCATTGTATGCTAAGATGCGATCACACATCAAGCGAAAGATGTGCTTAAGGAGTAAAAAATGATTGTGCAAGTGGAAACGGACAAGGAAGCAACAACCCCGATTCGCCTGGATTGGGACGGTTGCCATGAGCCGCTTTATCTTACCAAGTTTGAGGCTGAGAAGCTGTACTTTGGTCTGTGGGCTGCGTTCATGGAGATTGAGCATCCGGGCGTAGAAAGCGTGGCGATCATCAGCCACAAGTCAATTGAAACCATCTAAGGAACTGCTATGACTGAAGAAGATTTTGAGAAGGAAATGGAAAAAAGCAATCTTGACAATGAATACGCAGACTATCTTATGAACAGGACTTCTGCTCGTATTTACAACGGAGACTCACTGATTCGCGTGATGGAATCGGGAGACTATTACGACGACTTTAAAGACCACATGGTAGGAGAAACAGCATGAAATTCAGCGAAGGCAATACGGAAGATCGGGTTTACGAGAACCCCTCGGTGGGATCGCACAATGCGGTTCTGATTCAGTGCATCGACCTCGGCACTCAAGTGCAGATGTGGGAAGGCGAGGAAAAACGCGCCAACAAGGTTCTGCTTGTGTGGGAACTGGACGAGAAAATGAAGGACGGACGCCCTTTCGTCACGCATCGGGAGTTCACTACCTCCCTGCATGAGAAGGCGGCTCTGCGGACGTTTTTGGAGGCTTGGCGCGGCTCCAAATTCACCCCCGAACAACTCAAGGCGTTCGACCTGTCCAAGTTGATTGGTCAAGGCGCGATTCTGTCCTTGGTTCTGTCCAAGAACGCCAAGTACGTCAACGTGGCATCCGCTTCAAAGCTGATGGCGGGCATGACCAAGATTGCTCCGGTCAACCCGACGTTCTACTTTGACATGGACGAGTTCAACCAAGTGGTCTTTGATGGCATCTGGCCTTGGGTTCAGAAGAAGATTCAAGCCAGCCCGCAATACGATGCGTTGATGAACCCTTCTAAGGCTCAAGAGCCTGAGCCGGACTTTGACGACGGAACCGACCCTTTCTAAGGAAACATCATGGAAATTCTCTTTTACTGTGCTTTTCTTGCCGCTTACATAACCGGCATCTTCACCTCCTTTGCACACGGAAATTTTCTGTTTGCAATAGCCGAGTTTTTCATCTTCCCGCTAGGTGTCCTGCATGGCATCTACTGCTGGTTCGTTTGAGGTCATCATGGAAATTAAACAACCTATCGCATCTGAGGCGGGGCATTGGTACTCGCGTGACGGCTATTCTCAATATACCATCATAGGGGCTAACGGCAAGGAGCGGAACACTACCCTTCGTGACGCCCGCAAGTTTGGCTATCTGCCTTCCGTTTCTGCCATCCTTAAAGTGGCAGCAAGTCCGGGGCTTGAGAAGTGGAAGCGCGATAATTTGCTGATGGCTGCGCTCACCCTCCCAAAGATCGAGGGCGAGACTGTAGACGAGTTTGCAGAACGTGTGGAAAAGGACGCCAACGACCAAGCAACCAAGGCTAGGGACTTGGGCACGGAGATTCACGCCTCGCTTGAGAAGTTCTACATGAATGAATCTTTCACTACTAAGCATTTTGAGTTTGTTCATGGTGCTGCTCTTGCCATTACAGATCACTTTGGCAACCAAGAATGGAATGCTGAAAAGTCTTTTGCTTCCGCTTTAGGTTACGGCGGTAAAATAGACCTTCATAACGACAAGATCGTGATTGACTTCAAGACCTCTGCTTTCGATGATGCAGCCAAGAAAGAAGGCTACCCCGAACACATCATGCAATTGGTGGCCTATGGCGAAGGTTTGGGCCTGAAGGATTACCGCATTGCCAACGTGTTTGTGTCCACCTCCACGCCTGGACTGGTCAAGATTGTGGAGTACACCGAAGAACAGAAGCGCACCGCATGGCGCAAGTTCCTCTGCCTGCTGAACTATTGGATGCTCGATAAGGGCTACTTTCCTAACGAGGTGAAAGATGGCGCGAACTCCTAACCCAATCCGACCAACCTTGCTTCACATCTCCATCCCCGAAGATGTACGCAAAAAGTTGGACAACCACCTGCAAGGAGTCGATGGAACCATCCCCCGTGGGTCTTACCAGAAGTTCTTTGTAGAACTGATTAACCGTTTTATCAGGGAAAAGAAATGACACAATGCACTTGCATCACTTGCTTTTACAACGACACGAATAGTTGCCGGCGGTATCCCCCATCGGTTTCTATTGTTCTAGTTCCCCGAATGAGCCTAGTCACCCAAAAGACTGAGTTGCAGCCAACCGATATGGCTTGTTTTCCAGCCGTCCAAGGTGAGCATTGGTGCGGGGAGTGGAAGGAGCGGGAAGAAAAGCCCGTTGACCTTTCCGGCATGAGTTCTTGGCAAACCGCTACGGAGTAAAAAAATGACTGATTTAACAGAAGCAGCTCTTGAAGCAATGCTTATTGATATTTGGAAAGGCAAATTTGACTCAGAAGAGCCAATTTGCATAAAACCAACAAAACTTTGGATTGATGGAGTTGAGTACAACCTCAAGCCTGACGATGACCTGTTTCAAATTGCTTTATTCATTGTAGGAGAATATTTATGAGTGGCGGATCAATGGACTATCTGTATACAAAAGTACAATCAGCTTCTTTCAAAAAAAATACAGCGGAAAGAAAAGCATTTGCAAAACATCTTGATTACGTTGCAAAAGCATTAAAAGATATTGAATGGGTTGATAGCTATGATTCTTCTCCGGGGAGTGAAAATGGAGCAATACTAAAATGCATAAGGCATGACGATGTTCTTACCGAACTTGTAAATGAAGCAAAAATTCTGAAATACCAATTAGAAATGGCTCTTTTAAATTTGTGAGTATTTATATGACTTTAATAAATGAAGGCAATCATCCAAAGCCAATTTGGAATGAAAAAGCAATTTCTAAATTTTGGAACCATGTTGACACGCCGGAAGAAATTGAAGCCAGAAATAAAGTTCACCGCCAATTTTTGCTAGATAAAGCATCTGAAGCCAGATACCGAGCCGAAAACTACGAAATTGAAGCTGATTTGTATAAATAAAAAAGCCCCCTTTCCACACGGATCGGGGGCTAAGGTCGCTAGACCAAGGGGAGTGGGCGTATCTTACTACAGTTCCCACTCCGTCGCATAGCCTAACTTTTGCAACTCGGGCAATTGTTTTTTCACACGGTTGCCGATATCAGTCCGAAAAATAGGACTATTAGGGATTTCCAAATGATCAATTACCTTGTACGCCTTTTCCTGCGCCTCTTCAACCGTAGACCCAACGCCGCAGACAGTCATCAGGTTGCTGCCGGCACTGACGAGGCAGGGCTTAGTCTTGATTTTCCCGTTCTCTTCGTGCGGGGCCTCGCCAAGCATCATCTCTGTGGGGTGAATCCACTTGCGGTTCTTCTCGTTAATCCCCCAAACCGGGTAACCCGACAACTCTTTCTGCGTAAGTGCGCCATAAGGATAGTCGGGCATGGAGACTACGACGCCGACGGCAACTTTGTCCGACGGACGGAACGTGTCTTGTCCGTTGACCATAGCAAGCATCCATTCACAAGTATCCGGGTGAAGCTGCTGCTGGATCTGGAAGAGGGGCCAGCCGGGTCGGGTAGTGAACTCCAAAGGCCAGACCCTACCTTTTGGGTCGATGATTACAGCCACATCAATATATCCCGTGTACCCCTGACGGTAGAGTTCGCCTTCAAGGGGAAGGAGGCATTCCTCTGCCAACAAGGAGTCAGTGACGTACTTCATGACAGTGCCCTGCTCTCCGGTGTTCGGCCCCTTATCATCGTTCATCAACTTTTTATGTTCAAAGTTCTCGAGAAAATACTTGCTAAAGCCGCCGGGACCGAACCACCCACCCACAGCCATTTCAATGCCTTTATGGAATTCCTGAACGATAAAAGTGTCCTTCGCCGCGCCCTCCTTAGCCCAATGCTCGAGCATGAAGATCATGTCCTGACCCGACTTGGAGCAATAACTCAGAGCCTTGGAGACGTCCCCGTTAGGCTTGCAGACGTATCGCTTGTCCAGATTCCGAGAAACGAAATCAATCGCCTCAGAGTAGCGTTTGAAGGGAATGCTTGGGATAGTTGGAATGCCACAAGAACGAAGAACCTCCTGCCCCCGCTCACGATTCAACTCCCACGCAGTCGTTTCCACGTTGGGGCCGAAGATTGGGAACCCTTTAAGCCGGTATGACTCAAGCGCCTGGGTGTACTTTGCGTTGTCAGAAACTACGATAAGGTCAGCCCACTTCATGTGGGACTCCCAATCGGCTACTCGGGTGAACAGTCCGTTACCTATGACGGAACGCTCACCCGTTTTTAGCGGGCCGACAAATACGCGAACCTCATGCCCCTCGCCCTCGCACCGCAGCGCGAAGTCAAGGAAGGACGACATGGCATCTATAAGTAGGACTTTCATTGAGATTCTTCCATGTCAATACCAAGTTCTTTAAGGCGGTCTTTGGCGCTTTTCGCGTTTCCAGCCCGCGCACCTACTGCTTCAGCTTCTCTGCGAATAGGCCCACGTTTGAATCCAGATCCACGGGCTTCTTTTACTCCAGGCAAAACACCGGGCGCTGCTTTAGCCATTCCAACAGCTTTGCCGCCAATTCCTGGCACAGGAACATCAGACGCAGACTGTCCTTTGAATCGGTTGTTGCCTATCCTGCCAATGTTCAACGACTCACCAGTTTCTCCGACTTCGTAAAGTGGGTTGGATGAGTTCCTGCTGTCTTTGGCAAGCATACGACCAAAATCATGCCCGTCAATGTTCCCGTTAACATCAATGATTCGCCGCTCAAAAGCGTCATTAAGAGTTAGGGCAGACCTGTACCTCGGGTTCAACACGCCAAGTTCTTTGGCTACGGCAGGGTTGTGCGCCGCCATGCTTGTGTTTATCTCGTTAAGCACAATTCCAAGTTCGTGTCGAATGTTGGGGTCGGAATTGTTCCATGCCGCACGTTTCAATTCAGACATGGCAAGTTTGAAATCTTTTCCGTTTACATTCCAAGACTTCAATGTTGCTCCACCTACGCTCGGCGGCTGTAACTTTTTAACAACATCAACAGTAAACCCGGTGCTTGGAGGGTTCTTTGTCAAAATGTTTACCAACGCCGGCATAGCATCTTCACCAAGAGTTATCTTCCCGCCAAGTTTGGGGTCTGAATAAATCCTGTCGTACTCCTTGCCAAGATCTTCCTTGCGCTTTGCAATAAAGTCCTTGTCCAAATGAACTTTCTCTCCGTCTTTGGCAACGTATCCAGTTTTTGAAGCCGCCCACTGGTTCATTATTTTTTGGTTGTCAGGAGTTCCGATTACTTTCTGACCTTCTCCTGGTTGCGCTTGGACTGGGCGAACTTTCAATCCTTTATCTTCAGCAACCAAAAGGGATTTCTTTTGAACGGGAGATGCTTCTTGCCAAATTTTGTTTGAAAGCCATTTGTTCCCCCAACGAGAAACAACAGAAGTCGGAACTGCCATAGAAGCAAGGTCAACCGCTCCTGCGCCTACTGCGGTTGCAATTGGGTGTTGTTGCTCTTCTTCTTTCCGTTGCTCCGGGTCAAACCCAAGTTTTTTGCGAGTTTCGGAAAATAAATCCCCGACCATTTGTTGACCTTTTTGGACGATTGCAGAACCGCCCATGCCACCAATAATGCCGCCGCCAATAGCGCCAACAGCGCCGCCAACCACAGTACCTACAGGCCCCGCCGCAGATCCCACAGTTGCACCAAGTTCACCGCCAACTTCCGCTCCGGCAATTCCTCCAGCAATTCCACCAGCGGCAGGCGCAACTTCTTCAGCGGCAGCTTTGGCTCCAGCCTGAATAGGGCCAATTTTAGTAGGCTGTTGTTGAGCAACTTTTAGTCCAAAACGCTGACGTATGGCCTGTTTAGTCTCATCATTTGCAGATTGATAATCTGTAGATGATGCAACGTGCTTGTCAAAAATTGCCGACTTTGTTTCGTCATTCGCATTGACGTAATTCGGGTCTTGGAGGATTTCGTTAGGTGACGGCATATTATTTTAGCAATGGGTTGTTGGAGTCTATTCCAGACTTCGCTCCAATAGCCTTACCAGTTGCCTCTCCTATTGTCTGAGTGCCGCCAGCTATCGCTTTTGCAACATCTTTTGTGGTGTATGGGATTACTTTACTTAATTTAGAAAGCAAATTTTCAGCGGCTTTCTTCTGGTCGCCTTTCAAAATTCCTTGGTCAATCAAAGGCTTGATGTGACTTTCGGCTATACGGCGAATTTCAGCCATTTTTCCTGCTACCGCCATGTTGCTGTCATTGGTGCTAAAACCAACTGCTTTTTGAAGTTGGTCTGCCATTCCAACCAAACCAGTTGCAACGCCCTGCCCTTCAATCTGAGCCAAATCTCGACCAAAGCCGGCAGTAATAGTTGTCAAATAATTTGCGGCATCAGGAGATATTTTCCTGGCTCCGGCAGATTCCAAAAACGACATTAGACCATCTTTGTTCCCAACAAAAGGAAGAGCGCCAGTTCTCGCATCTTTTGGCAATTCTTTCATTGACTCAAGAAGATCTATAGTAGAACCCATAGCATTAATCATTTTTGAAGTCTGAGTTCTTTGGCTGGCAGTCATTTTTACATACTCTTTTGGCTCTCCGTTTGTCTTGATTAAGTAATCGTAAGACTCTTGGATTGCAGCCTTTGTGCCAACAGTGCCTTTAAGCGCATCTGCCTCAGATATGTCTCCATTAAACCAACGAAGTGCTGTTTGACGTATTGATTCTGCGGATACGTCAGGCTTTTCATTTCCTTTGTGCGCAATAGAAGCGGCTTGTCTTGCATCTTCAGATGCCTTAACAAAACTGGGATTGCTAATTGAAAGATTGTTCTCCGATACATTCCCTTTTGCCATATCAACAGCGGCTTGGTCTTGCGCCGTTTCAGCAGGACGACCACGGGTAACACCCTTCTCTTTGTGACGTTCCCGATCTTCTTTATCTTTAGCCAACATTTCAGGCGTCTTGAGTGCGTCAACAGCACGCTGTTGCGCCCCATCCAACTTGCCAATGTCAGCCTTGGTCGAAGATACAACCAACTTCTTAATGTCGTCCGTAGACATGGCACGGTTAGTGCTTGCCTCAACTTGGCGGTAGTTCTTGCCAATGGTGTTTTTAACCAGCGTCTTTTTGTCGTCGCTCAGATTCTTCCAATCCGGCCCCCACAATTTCTCAACGTCAATCTTTACATCTTCTTCCAAACCGTTGTCCGACATTCGCTTGTCGGCAACTTTCTTGTTAACCGACGCCTCGGCTTGGGAAGCGTCAGCCTTTTGAGTAAGCAGTCCAGTTCGGGCGTCAATCACCCCATCAATCTTCTTCTTGGCAAGCCCCTGCTCGTTCATTGCTATCTTTTCTTTGGCAGAGGCCACCAAACGATAAATAGCATCTAGATTTCGCGGGTCACGTGGATCCATCTGCATCAAAGCATCCAGAGCCGGATCTTTAATCCCCGCCTTGTCAGCCTGATCCTTGATGGAGGAAACAGTCTTGACGTACAAGGCAAAACCTTCGCGCGACTTTCCAGCGCCGCCGGCTGCTTTCTCAATGTCAGCAGACCAATTCTTAATCATGTTCTGCTGCTTTTCCAGCCGAGCAATTGGGGCGTCCTGCAACTTCTGCAAACGTTCCGTATTCATCAGAACATTTTTGTCAATGGCGTCTGCTTGATCCATAAGGCCAACGCTGCGCAAAATCTTGGCGTGTTCTACGTCTTGGTCAATAGACTGTTGAAGATACTGAATGTTGGAATCTTCACGCGCAGGCGCTTCTGCTTGAGCCTTCTGTTGCCCCTGCATCTGAGCGATCTTAGCCAAGTAAGCCTGCTGCGCTTTAGCCGCAGTTTCCTTGGCTTGGAAATCAAGCTGCTGACCTCTGACCTCGCCCTGAATCCGAGCAAGGTTGGCTTGACCAGTTTTGAATGCAAGTTGACCTTCGGGACTACTCTTGTAGTTGTTTTCCTCGGTCTGCTTGTCTATCCCCGCTGTCCAATCAGTTAGTTCCATATTGAATCCTTAAGCGGTGACTTGATTGTTGGTGTCAGTCGGATTGTATAACTGAGACAAGGACGTATTGGGCAGCATCGAAATCAGGTTGCCGTAAGCCGAGTTAGTTGCCTTGTTGCCCAAAGTATTGGCGGATAGGACGTTACCTGCCGCCGTCGTTGCTCCTGCGCTAGGCGTGGCAAGTGCAGCCAACTGTTGAAGTTGCTGTTGATAGAACTGCTGCCCATAAGCAGCGATTTGAGCCTGACCCGTTGTAGAACTTCCCAAACCTTGCGCTGCCAACTGTCGCTGCATCGCGTCAAGTCCGGCTTGGTATCCGGGCATTGAGGTGATAGCCCCAGGATTGTTTTGTAGGTTCAGCAATTGCTGCGCTGCATTAGAACGATTCGGCGCCAAAGGATCAAGGCTTTGCTGCTGACCTTGTGCAGTCTGGTTTAGTTGATTGCCTTGCTGAATGGCGTTAATGTCGTTCAAGCCAGACAGAATGCCTTTGGGACTCAGCAGGTTAGTAGCGCCGGCTGTTGCCGCTGCATTGGTCAGAGGACTGCCACCTGCGGCAGTAGATGCAAGACTAGCGGGGCCAGTAGCAACCGTGCCTGCGGGGTTGTATCCTGCTCCAAAATCCGAGCCAATTGGCCCCGTGCTTGCCGGCGTAGCGGGAGCGCCGAAAGTGCCAGCACCAAAATCACCGGCTGCGGTACTTGCGCCTGAAGCCGAAGCGGGAATGCCACTGGCTGCGGCTGCAATCGCGTCAGGAGCCGCACCAACGGTAGCATCTGCGGCACCAAGTCCAAAATCTCCAGCGGCAGACAACGCACCACTAGCAGGTGCACCAATCCCCAACGCGCCGGCAGAGGCGGGGTTGAGGAAACTAGCTAGACCGCCACTCAAAGCGCCGCCAGACAAATAATCCGCGCCAAGACCTAGACCAACATCGACAATCGGATTACTGAGCAAACCGCCGCCATTGCTGCTGTTTGTTCCAAGAGCCTGAGACACTCCGCCCAAAAGACCGCCGCCAGAGCCGTCTGTGCCGAGCGCAGAAGAAATGCTGTTGGTAATGCTAGAAATCGCGCCCATTGTTGGCTCCTTGAAGTTAGACCTTCTTGGTCAGGTCAATCGTCATCTCATAAGTTCTATCCATGCCCTCATCAATTTTTTGAC
>Ga0209067_10001202_pt1 | contig 16240 bp, 15 predicted proteins | sample ColStrG_CSR_2013_FD_187199 | JGI IMG/M metagenome (GOLD analysis project Ga0209067, IMG submission 187199) | Freshwater sediment microbial communities in response to fracking from Pennsylvania, USA - Cold Stream Run_MetaG_CSR_2013 (SPAdes)... | ecosystem: Environmental > Aquatic > Freshwater >...
GTTCAATGAGATACAACAGTTACTTCCTTCTAAAATTTAAACAGAATAGTTTGTTTCAAATTTTCCGATAGACTTAACGCCACCGGGCAGGTTACCGCAGCGTTTTTCAATTTTTGTTTTTGCACATCGGTCGCTTGCAAATGGGGATGCGTAAAAGTGATTTTAATCTCGGCGATTTTTCTTGGATTTGCTGACATGATTTTTACAACCTCAGTTTTCAGCCCTTTGAGATTCACCCCCTCGCGGTTAGCTACTTGGCCCATAATAGTCAACATACAACTACTCAGGGCTGAACTCAATAAATCGGTGGGACTAAACGCTTCGCCTTTGCCCTGATTATCTATGGGAGCATCCGTCGTGATGCTTTGTCCTGATTTTAAATGAACAGCCTGGGTACGCAAATCACCCAAATACTCTACCGTTGCCATAATTGAATCCATAGTAAACTTGTTTTATATTTTTTTCGTTAATAATTACGCTCTAAATTTGAGAAGAATAACGTGTGTTTAGTGAAGCAAATTGCGATTTATTTCTTATTGGTGTCGTGTTTATCTAGTTCTTGGGGTGTTCTTTTCGCCCAAACTCAGGATAGCTACGAGTATAATTCTGAATTCAACTGGGGTATAAATAAAAACTCTTACGGAGGGTTAATTGGTGGTTTTGTGTTTAAAAAAGCACGAAGATTGAACACAAAAATGTTCGAAACGTTTGGTCTGGAGCTGATGAATGTGAAGAATCCTCATGAGGTAAGGGTCCAGGCCGCCTCCAGCGGCAATTACTTTATTTATGGAAAGTCGAATTACCTCTATGCGGTGCGTTTTCAATATGGTAGAGACCTTATTCTTTTTACAAAAGGACCTCAACAGGGAGTGGAAGTAAAAGCGGTGTTTGCTGTTGGGCCGAGTATAGGGCTGGTGTCACCATATTATGTTCAAGTGGATCCAACCGGAGGTCAGGGTTATTATACCTACAACGCCCCCTACACACCGGATATATCCTATGGAGAGATTCAAGGAACAGGCACCTTGTTTGAAGGGCTTTTCCAATCAAAAGTTCAGATCGGCGCCAACCTCAAGGCGGCTTTGAATTTTGAGTTGGGTACAGCGAAAAACCAAGTGACCGGTTTTGAAGCGGGATTTTTGTTGGACGCTTATGCCAATACGATTGTTCTCATGCCAAGCACGGAGAATCGGGCGGTTTATCCGACCGTATTTCTTACCCTATTCTATGGCAGCCGGAAATAACTCGACTCTTGTATAATGTCTGTTCTGATCAAATCCGTTGGAGCACCTGGCCCCGATGCGCATCTAATTTCAGAAAAATAAAAAGTAAAATCGTAAAGTTCCATAAGGCTGACCCGCCATAACTAAAAAAGGGCAGAGGAATACCAATCACGGGACACAACCCTATCGTCATGCCGATGTTCACAGCGAAATGAAAGAAGAAAATGCAAGCCACACTATAACCATACGCTCTTGCAAAACGATTCTTTTGACGTTCGGCCAAAAAAATCAGGCGCAAAAGAAGGGTGACAAATAAACCCACCACCACGACACTCCCAATCCATCCCTGCTCCTCACCAATGGTGCAGAAAATAAAATCTGTACTTTGTTCGGGCACAAAGTCGAATTTAGTTTGCGTACCTTTTAAAAAGCCCTTACCGAAAAGACGGCCACTTCCAATCGCAATTTTTGATTGCGTTACATTCCAACCATAGCCAAGCGGATCGGAGTCAGGATTTATTAAGGCTTTCAATCGCTGCTGATGATGATGGGGAAGGACGTTGGTGACTACGTAGTCAACACTTTTAATTACACACACCAAAATGACGGCCCCTATGGTAAGTATAGCAATGCGTTTGATTTTTTTTTTGCCGGCAATAATGAGAATGATTAAAATGGCACCAATGCCGATATAAAGATAGATCGCATCTGGAATGAGCAAGGTCAAAACAAAAATGGCAGCAGCGGCAAGACCGGTGACAATTAAAAAGGGAGACATCCCTTCTCGAAAAAAGACCAGTATAAAACAAGCAAAGACGAGCGCTGTCCCAAAGTCTTTTTGAAGGCAGATTAATGCCATCGGCAGTCCAATAATAACGAATAGAACCACTTGGTTACGAAGGTTATCCATTCTGAAACCAACGGAGCCAATGTATTTGGCAATGGCAAGGGCGGTAATAAACTTGGCAAACTCTGAAGGCTGTACGCCAAAAGAGCCGATGCCGATCCACGCTTTATTCCCCCCCACTTCTTTGCCAATAAGGGGTACAAGAAAGAGAATAAATAGCAAGATGATATACAACACATAGGCAAACGTCTCGTAGAAACGCATGTCGATTATGGTTATGGCTATCGCAATTATTCCGGAGGCGGCGATGAACATGAGCTGGCGCCCTGAATTTAATGAGAGATCAAAAATGGATTGATGAGCGGTCTCATCATAGACAGAGGCAAAAACATTAATCCAGCCGAATCCAACCAGCGCCAGGTATATCATCACGGTTGTCCAATCGATTTTACCAGAAATGTCGTAGTCCCTACTCATTTGTAGTCAAGATATTTTTTGGCGATCACAAAGTCTTCCACGTAGGGTCTTCGTGTTTTACCAAATAAGTATTTTTCAATCATTAGGCTTGCCATCATCGCTCCGGCAAGGGCGCCCTGGCCAGCATTTTCAACATAAACGGAAATGGCAATTTTTGGATTATCGCGAGGGGCAAATGCAATAAACACAGAATGATCAGTGGCGATCGGCTCCATCTGAACGGTACCGGTTTTGCCACAAACGATCACGTCAGGCAGCCAGGCATTTCTTCCGGTCCCCTCGGCCACTACTTTTTCCATCGCGTCAATGGCCACCTTAAAATAAGATGAATCAATGGTGGTGTAATGGCGTTCTCTAAATTGTGGAAGAGGCACCCCTTCTGTTCCGACCGCTTTGATCAAATGGGGTGTGTAGTAATATCCATGATTGGCTACGGTGGCTACAAAGTTTGCCATTTGAAGCGGCACAACTAGATTTTCTCCTTCACCAATGGCGATTGAGTAAATATTTGAAAACTTCCATGGGCGATTGTTATAGGCCCGGTCATAATAGGCAGGGGTAGGAATCAGGCCATCTTTTTCATTAGGCAAATCAATTCCCAATCGACTCCCGAATCCAAAACTATTGATATGTCTATCCCATTCGGCCAAGCCAATGCGGGTATCTTGGAAGGGGTCACTGGCTTTGCCTTGGTTGAGCATCCTTCTCAGCACGTTGTGAAAATAGGGGTTGCATGAATTGGTAATGGCTCCGCGCAAGTCCTCATTAGAATGGTTTCCATGGCAATTGATAATGGTCCGATCGCAACGGATTCGTGTTTCCGGCAAGATGACTCCTTCCTGCAAGGCGGTCAGGGCTTGCACGATTTTAAAAATTGAACCCGGCCGGTATTGCGCCATCAACGGTCGGTTAAAGAGCGGCTTCATCGTATCGCTGCTGATGAGTTTGAAGTTCGAACTATAATTTCTTCCGGTGAGCAAATTTGGATCATACGATGGACCGGATACCAGCGAAAGGATCTCTCCGGTGGAAGGCTCAATGGCTACCATGCTCCCTGCCTTCCCTTGCATCAATTTTTCACCATACAGCTGCAAGTCAAGATCAATGCTTGATATCAAGTCCTCACCCGGTACAGAAAGGGTATCGTACTTCCCATCTTTGAAGGAACCTTTTTCAATTCCTTTCACATCGCGGAGTTTAAAACGTAACCCCCGTTTACCACGTAGTTGCTCCTCGTAAAAGGCTTCGATCCCGCTCTGACCAATGTAATCTCCTTGTTTATAAAACTTGGTCTTGTCGTTGGTCAGATCCTCTTTCCCTACTTCGCTCACGTAACCGAGTGCGTTGGCCATCGCGGAGGTCGTGTATGACCTTGTTGTTCTCGCCTGAATAAAGAACCCGGGAAATTCATCTAACCGGTCCTGTACTTTTGCAAAATCCTCATTGGAAAGTCGCTCGATAAACCGCATTGGCTTAACGGGTGAATATTCTTTCTTATGCGCCTTCAAATCCTTAAACTTCTTGCGCAGTTCGATGCGTGTCAGATTAAAAATGCGGCAAAATTTTGACGAATCAAGCCCCTTTATGTCTTTCACTATTACCTCCAGATCGTATTCTGGGGTGTTGTAAACAATTAGTTTTCCATGGCGATCTTTAATTAAACCGCGAAACGGGTATTCGACTTGACGCAAGATTGAATTGCTGTTCGCCAACTCAGCATACCGGTCATCGACGACTTGAACAAAAAATAATTTTACAAGGAACAGCAGGCCGATCAAAACAAAAACAATCTGGAATATTTCTTTTCTCCCCTCGTTCATATACGACTGCGTTGAGGCACCAGGTATTGCAAGACAACAATAATGGTCAGGGTAAAAAGTAAACTGGTAATGGTTTTGAGCATGGAGAACCAAAACAAGGTGAAGCCGGCCGATTCAACCAAGAACAAGGTTAAATGATGAACAAATACCAGCGGCATCAGATAGACCAAAAACCACTGCAGCCCATTGGATTTTAAATTGGGCACCGTGCCCAGGTCGTAACCACCTTGTGGCGTGATGGCTCCCAGCCAATAATTTCGTAAGTAAGCGATGAGTACCATGGCGAGCGCATGCAATCCAAGGCTGTTGTAAAATATATCTATTATAAATCCCAGGACAAAGCCCAAACTCATTAACACAAGGGCACTTGTTTCAATGGGCAGCAGCAGAATAAAAGCGACGTACACAAAACAAAATCCCGTATTGAACAGCACCAAATTCTTTAAAATCAACGTTTGCACAATGACATAAACAAAAAACGAAACGAATTGTAAAATTCCGGATCTGCTCATCGTGGTTCGCCAATAGTAACATGCTCAATGGAGTCTCTCTCTTTTTTTAGCCGGCTTTTGATGATGTCAACAAAAGCGAGTTTGCCGAAATCCAAACCTAACTCTACTTTGATCTCGTAAAAGGGGGCTTCTTTATTCAGGTTGAATTCCTTGATTTTGCCGATAAACATTCCACCAGGAAAAACAGCATTGTAATCCGAGGTAACGACCGAATCGCCCACGGCGGGTTGTACATGCCGCGGAATATATTTTAGACTAACCAGGGACGGATTGGTGCCATCCCATTGCACTGTTCCAAAATGACCGGTGCGTTTGATCATGCATGAAACTTGCTCATCCAGGTTCAGTAATGAGATGAGCACGGCGAAGTGATTGGAGACCGATTTAACCTTACCCACAACGCTACCAGAACTGATGACCGCCATTCCGGGTTCCAATCCGGCATCGCCACCGCGGTTGATCGTAATAAAATTCTTGTAGTACTTGGTGGTATTGTTCACCACTTTGGCGCTGACAAAGTCAAAGCGGTTGAACATGGCCGAATCGTTGATTCGGTTCAATTTCAGAAATTGTAACGTCTGCTCGCGTTGTTCCAGTTTTTTGTGTAACAATGAATTTTCCTGCGCTAGGGTGGTATTGATTTCGGCCAGCGAAAAATACTCGCGAATGTTTTGTGAGGTTTGGTTCATTCGAGCCACCAGGTGATTGGAAGAATTGAAATACTTGGTGCTTTGGTATTGGTTATTTTGGATGACTAACCAAGCACAAAGTATTTCCAGGAGTAAGAAGGTGAAAAAAGCTCTATAGGCGTAAACAAAATTGAGAAGCCGTTCCATCCATTAGGTCATGAGCACTTTTCGGTAATGATCTAGATTTTTTAAAGCTGCCCCTGTTCCGCGAACGACCGCGCGCAATGGATCCTCCGCCACGTGGATTGGCAGCTTGGTTTTTAGACCAAGACGTTTATCCAGGCCGCGCAGCATGGCTCCACCACCTGTTAAATAGATCCCGCGTTCATAAATATCGGCCGAGAGCTCAGGAGGGGAAAGCTCTAGGGCTTTCAGCACCGCTTCCTCCAATTTCGAAACGGATTTATCCAAGGCAAAAGCGACTTCTGAGTAAGAAATTTTAATGGTCTTGGGAATACCTGTCATCAAGTCGCGTCCGCGTATTTCGTAATCATCCGGGCCATCATCTAATTCGGTCATCGCTGAACCCACTTCAATCTTTACGCGTTCGGCCGAGCGTTCCCCAATCAAAAGGTTGTGTTGCCGGCGCATATAATCTAAAATGTCGCGGTTGAAGGTGTCCCCCGCAATGCGGATGGATTGATCACAAACAATTCCGGATAAGGCAATGACGGCAATGTCGGTTGTACCACCACCAATGTCCACCACCATATTACCGATGGGTTGTTCAATATCAATGCCCGAGCCAATGGCGGCGGCAATGGGTTCATAAATCATGTAGACCTCTTTCGCGTTAGCGTGCTCTGCTGAATCACGAACGGCCCGTTTCTCCACTTCGGTGATGGCCGAAGGAATACAAATTACCATCCGCAGCGACGGCGGAAAAAACCGGCGGCCAGTGTCAATCATTTTAATCAGCCCGCGGATCATCATCTCGGCGGCGTGGAAGTCGGCAATCACGCCTTCTTTCAGCGGCCGGATGGTTTTAATGTTGTCGTGCGTTTTCTCATGCATTTGCATGGCTTCACGCCCGATGGCCAGCACTTTATTGGTATTCTTATCAATGGCGATGATGCTGGGCTCATCAACCACGACCTTGTCCTTGTGAATTATCAGTGTATTGGCGGTGCCTAAATCAATAGCAATGTCGCTGGTAAAGAAATCGAAAAGTCCCATGAAATTTTTTCCCTCCTGAAGTCAAGTTAATTACGCGGTGAAATTAAATAAATAAAAGATTACTAGTGCCTTTCGGTCAATGTTTAAAATGTCTAAAACCGGTGAAAACCATAGCCATGTCATGTTGATTGCAAAAGTCAATAGAATCCTGGTCTTTAATCGAGCCACCCGGCTGAATAACCGCTGCAATGCCCTGTTCATAGGCAATTTCAACACAATCAGGAAAAGGAAAGAAGGCGTCCGAGGCCATGACTGAATTTTTTAAATCGAAACCAAAACGCTTTGCCTTCTCGATGGCCTGTTTGAGTGCATCAACCCGACTGGTTTGGCCCACGCCACTTGAAAGCATTTGACCCTCCACGGCCAATATGATCGTGTTGGACTTGGTGTGCTTACAAATTTTGCTGGCAAAAAGCAGCGCACTAATTTCGGCCGGCAAAGGCGACCGTCTGGTGACGGTTTTTAAATCTTCCCTTGAATCGGTGTGGAGGTCCAGATCTTGTTCAATTACTCCATTGAGTAAATTCTTAAATTGTTTAGTCGATGTGAGGGATTGTTTTTGTTTGAGGATGATTCGGTTCTTTTTGGATTTTAAAACTCCTAACGCTTCCGCATCATAGTCTGGAGCGATTAGAATTTCAAAAAAAAGTTTGTTGATCTCCTCGGCGGCAGGCAGGTCAATTATTTTATTGGAGGCTAAAACACCGCCAAAAGCGGAAATCGTATCGGCCTGAAAAGCTTTTAAATAGGCTTCTTTTATGGATGAGGCCGTCGCCACCCCGCAAGCATTCGTGTGCTTGATGATGACAAAAGCGGTATCACCTTCAAACTCCTTCACCAAATTGACAGCGGCATCAACATCGACAAGATTATTATAGGAAAGTTCTTTTCCATTCAGTTGGTCAAAGATCTTTTCTAGTTCACCGAAGAAAACTCCTTTTTGATGGGGATTTTCTCCGTAGCGCAAAGTTTTGCCGTGCTGATAGCTGGACTTGAAGCTTGGAATGGTTTGTTCCAGGTTGAAATAGTTGAAGATTGCTCCATCGTAATGCGAGGTGACATCAAAGGCAAGTGCCGCAAATCTTTTTCGATCAGATAAATCGGTGGCGCCATTTTTATTTTTTATTAGATTAAGGACCTCAGCGTATTGATCCCGCGAAGAAACGATCAGTACGTCCTTAAAATTTTTAGCCGCCCCCCGGATTAATGAAATTCCACCGATGTCAATCTTTTCAACAATGTCTTCCTGGCTTCCCCCTTTGGCTACCGTTTCTTCAAAAGGATAAAGATCAACGATCACCAAATCAATTGGAGTGATGTTTAAGTCCTGGGCTTGCCTCACATCACCAGCATCATCCCTTCTATAAAGGATGCCGCCAAACACCGCCGGATGTAGTGTTTTCACCCGGCCTCCAAAAATAGAGGGATAACCGGTCAGGCGTTCAACGGGGGTGACCTGGTAACCCATTTTTTCAATAAATTCCTGCGTTCCCCCTGTGGAGACAAATTCAATATTCTGCTTCGCTAACTCATGAACGATTGAGTCTAGTCCGTCTTTAGAAAAAACGGATAGCAGGGCCCGGGTGATTTTTTTATTCATTAAAATGGAGGTGAGGGGTAAAACTTCGCGCAAATGTACTTGATTCTGGATACTTGATTCTGGTCGTTTCAAAGAAACTAATGACTTCAATCGAGATTCCTGCTTAACACTTGTTAGCTGAAAATATTTTTAAAATCTCGCCCTCTTTGTTGTGCCATAAATTTATTTCCTCTTTCTTTGATGCGCAATGAAAAACAGTCAGCGATTTTATTTTGGTTTTTACTTCTATCAATCCCCTGGGGGACTTGAGGTAAAATCGCTTTGAAAAGAAAAGAAACAAAACGAAAATATCTGAAAGTCCCCCGAATAATCGGGGGATTTTTTTTTATGGGAAAGAAGAAAAAAATAAAAGTAGCCATTCAGGGCATCGCCACGAGCTTTCACGAAGTGGCAGCGTTTACGCATTTCAAACAGCCCATTGAAACGGTTGAATGTCTCAGCTTTCATTCCTTGTGCGAGTCCTTGAAAAAGGGGGAGAGCGACTTTGCCGTGATGGCAATTGAAAATTCCATTGCGGGAAGTATTTTACCCAACTACTTTTTGCTCCAGGAATATCATTTCTCCATTATCGGAGAAGTTTACTTGCCGATTCACATGCATTTGCTTGCCTGGCCAGGGGTGAAGATGACCGATATTAAGAGTATTGAAAGCCATCCCATGGCCATTCGCCAATGTTCTGATTACTTGCATCGCTTAAATGGAATCGAGATCCGAGAAAGTGACGACACAGCCTACTCGGCAAAAAAAGTTGCTGAAAAGAAACTCAGGGACACGGCCGCTATTGCCAACGAGCAGGCCGCCAAAAAATTTGGATTGGAGATTTTGGAAAAACGAATTGAAACCCATAAAAAGAATTTCACGCGTTTTTTGATTCTAACAAAAAGATCTCCGGTAAAAATAGATACCAACAAAGCGTCGTTGTGTTTCGAAGTAGCCAATGAGGTGGGAAGCCTTGCTGACGCGTTGACGACATTCAAGGCCAATACCATTAACCTGAGCAAAATTCAATCTATACCCATCATCGGTAAACCGAGCGAATATTCCATCCATGTAGATGTAGAGTGGAAACGAAGAAAGAATTATGACGATGCCATAAAACAAGTGTTAAGGCAAGTGAGGAATCTCAATATTTTGGGAGAGTATAAAAAAGGGAAGATTGAATACAAATAGCAGCGTGTCCGAACACGCCAGTCAACTTTCGACAGCGTTTTGAGGACTTAATTTGAATGGCGATGATACCAATAGCGAACAGAATTAAGAATGTAGAAGAATACTACTTCAGCAAGAAGCTGGCCGAGGTGCGCTCGTTGGATTCCCCGGCATTTCGAATCATCAATCTTGGTATTGGTAGCCCTGATTTGGCGCCTTCTGAAAATGCAATTGAAGCGTTAATTGTCTCGGCCAAGAATTCGGCCAACCACGGGTACCAGAATTACAAAGGCATTCCCCAGCTACGGGAAGCGATCGCCTCATTCTCTCAGAAAATTTATCACGTTTCGCTCAATGGTGAAACGGAGATTCTCCCGCTGATGGGCTCGAAGGAAGGGATCATGCATATCTGTATGGCTTTTGTCAATGAGGGTGACGAAGTGTTAATCCCAGATCCGGGCTATCCAACCTATGCGTCGGTGGCTAAGTTGACGGGAGCAAAAATTATCACCTACCAGATGAAAGAGGAATTGGGTTGGGGAATTGATCTGGCGGCATTACGAAAGAAGGATTTGACAAAAGTGAAAATCATGTGGGTGAATTTCCCTCACATGCCCACCGGGCGAATCGCCTCCAAAGAAGAATTGAAGGAGCTGGTTGATCTGGCGCGCGAAAATAATTTTTTGATTGTAAACGACAATCCCTACAGTTTAATTTTGAACGAAAGTCCGTTGAGTATTTTGTCCATTGATGGAGCCAGTGAGGTTGCACTCGAATTAAATTCGTTAAGCAAATCACACAATATGGCCGGTTGGAGAATCGGCTGGGTGGCAGGAAAAAAAGATTATATCGAAGCCGTGCTTCGCGTGAAAAGCAATATGGACTCTGGAATGTTTTTAGGCCTGCAGCATGCCGCTGTTGAAGCGCTAAAAAACGGTGAAGATTGGTTTCAAAAGCAGAACGCCATTTATCGCCAACGACAGGATGCAGGTGCCAAGATATTAGAAGTATTAGGCTGTTCATTCGAAAGAAAACAATCGGGCTTGTTTATGTGGGCCAAGGCTCCGGAAGAAATTGCGGACGTTGAAAAGTGGATTGATGAGATTCTATATGGGACAAGAGTCTTCATTACCCCAGGATTCATTTTTGGTGATGCCGGCAAAAGATTTATTAGAATTTCACTATGCGCCACACAAGAAAAACTGAATGAGGCCTTGGGTCGCCTAAAGAAATTAAACGAAGAAATGGCGCGAGCCATGGCCATCAAATGAAGGTTTCAGTTATCGGTTTGGGTTTGATTGGCGGGTCGATGGCCATTGCTCTTCGCCAAGCCGGGCTTGCTGAAGAGTTGTTCGGCATTGACTTGAAACCCGAAAATGCGAATAAGGCCATTGAGCTGGGAATAGTGGATCGAATTTTACCGGAGGGCGAAGCACTTTCAAAAGCGGACCTGGTGATCTTGGCCATTCCGGTTAATGCCAGCTGCGCTTGCCTGCCTTCGGTGCTGGACGCGGTCAATAACAACGCTACCGTGATTGACTTGGGCTCGACCAAAAATTTAATTTGTAGATCCGTTGCCACCCACGCTAAACGCGCCCAGTTTGTTGCTTCGCATCCCATTGCCGGCACCGAATACTCCGGACCGGAGGCAGCGTTTTACGGCCTTTTTCAGGGTAAGACCAACATTATTTGCGAACCGGGAAAATCTTCTGCCACTTCATTGGCGATTGCCAAGAAAGTTTTTGAGGCAGTGGGAATGAATACCATTTTCATGGATCCTGAGGAGCATGACAAACATGTGGCCTACGTGTCGCACCTTTCCCATGTCAGCTCGTTTCTTCTGGGGCAAACCGTTCTGGATATTGAAAAAGACGAAAAAAATATTTTTGATTTGGCAGGAAGTGGCTTTGCATCCACGGTGCGACTGGCGAAAAGTTCGCCGGACATGTGGGCGCCGATATTTGAACAGAATGCCGAATACTTAAGCCAGGCCTTGGCCGAATACATCATGCACTTACAGCGGTTTCAGTATCATTTGATGAAACGCGAAGGAAAAGAGCTACATAAAATTATGACAAAGGCCAATGAAATTAAACGAGTACTTGATAGAAAATAATTAGTTGATAGAAAATCCAAACAGAAAATTAATTTTGAAACCATGAAGAAAGGATTAGAACTACAGTCGATAGCCAGTTGGTTGAATGTTAACAAGCCGATCATTATCAGCGGCCCATGCAGTGCAGAAACCGAAGAGCAGATGGTGGCCACGGCAAAACAAATTGCCGCTACAGGAAAAGTCCATGCCCTTCGCGCGGGGATTTGGAAACCGCGTACTCGGCCGGGCCAATACGAAGGCGCAGGTGATGTGGGATTGCAATGGCTGATGACGGCCAAGAAAGAAACTGGCCTCCCCGTTACCACCGAGGTTGCCAACGCGGCACACGTGGAAGCTTGCCTTAAGGCGGGTGTGGATATTCTTTGGGTGGGCGCGCGTACGACGGTGAATCCGTTTTCGGTGCAAGAAATTGCGGACTCGCTGAAAGGGGTTGACATTCCCGTGATGGTAAAAAACCCCGTGAACCCTGATCTTGAGCTATGGATCGGTGCGTTGGAACGCCTTAACAAAGCAGGCATTACTAAGATGGCGGCCATACATCGCGGATTTTCTTCTTTTGAAAAAGGACCCTTCAGAAATTTGCCGATGTGGGATATTGCCATCGAGTTGAAAACCCGTTTTCCGGAGTTGGATATTATCTGTGATCCAAGCCACATCTCTGGCAATCGCGATTTGATCGCCTTTGTGTCGCAGAAAGCACTTGACCTCGATATGGCCGGTTTGATGATCGAAAGTCACATCAACCCTGACGCCGCCTGGAGCGATGCCAAACAACAAGTGACCCCTGCTGTGCTTGGAAAAATAATCAGTGAATTGGTAGTTCGAACAACGTCCAGCGAGAGCAAATCCTTTAAGGATACCTTAAGCGTTTTGCGTGACCAGATTGACCATCTCGATGACGAAATCATGCAGAAGATGTCATCGCGGATGAAAATCTCTGAGAAGATTGGTCAGTATAAAAAAGATAACAACGTTACCATTTTACAAGTGAACCGGTGGGAAGAAATCATCAAAACCCGCGTCACCTTAGGCAGGGCTATGGGATTAGATGAAGGCTTTACTCGTGACTTGCTGCGGTTGATCCACCATGAATCAATTCAGGTGCAAACAAAAGTGATGAATCAATCGGAGGTGAAGGTGTAATGAATAACTCGATATTGCGAACTAACGGATTTTGATTTTCGGACTAGTTCCCGGCCGCCGGTCAAAAAAATCAGGTCGTTTTTTTTACCCTGACCGCACTTAGGCCTTTAGGTCCTTGCTCGACTTCAAAGCTTACTTTATCATTTTCTTTGATGGCCTCCGTCAAGGAATTAACGTGGACAAAAACACTGTCCTGAGATTGCAGGTCTTTAATGAACCCGTATCCTTTGGCTTCGTTGAAGAAGGTAACTTTTCCTTTGCGGAAGGCATCTGCCGGATTAGCTTTTACATTGTTGCGTGCGCCCAGAACAATATCGTCCGCATTGATGGCCTTTCGTTTGAGCGGATCCGGAGGGGTGGAAGTGATATTCCCATATTCATCCACGTAGGCCATCATGTCTTCCAGGCTACTGCCGGTTTTTGCATTATTGGCTTTGCGCTCCTCTTTGCGTTGTTCCTTTGCCTTTCTTTTTTGAAGTTTTTTCTTTTCAGCTTCTTTCTTGCTGAATGTCTCTTGCGATTTGGCCATAAGTAATAATGTTCCTCGTAGGGGTTAGTTAGTTGTCCTTTCTTAGAAGTTGAGAACACAATAAAGTTTCAAACCAAGAAGAAAGGCGTTTCAAAGTTACGATATCCTTTGGAGTGTTTTGCATGATTCTTATTTCCAATCAAAATCAATTTTTTTGGACAACCTGGGTGGCACGGGTATAGGCGCAGATGAACCCACTCTGCAACAAACGCCCGGATTTAAGGAACCGCACCTCTTGTTTTCGTAACTTCTTCTTTTTTGACCTCATCGGCCTTATTTCCCCATGATTTGCGGATGTAGGTCAACACATCGGCAATTTGTTCATTGGTGAGCCAGTTATGGGGGGGCATCACATTCTGATAAGATTCTCCATTAATCTTGGTGGGTCGATCATATCCTTTTAGGATAATTTTGACCAATTCTGTTTTATTTCCGGTGACAATGCTCACCCCTGCCAGGGGAGGATTCATTCCGGGTGCGCCTTTGCCATCTCGTTGATGGCAGGGCGCACAATAAGTATTGTAAACCAGTCTTCCTGCTTGCAATTCATCCGGAACATTTTCTTCCTCTTTTCTGATTTCAGGTTGGTATAATTTTCGGTCAACGGTCCGGGGGATTCCTTGGGGATAATACATAATGCGCCAGATGCGTCCATGCTGTGAATCAGAAATGTAAAGCGATCCATCCGGGCCTTCTGCTAGCCCGCAAGGCCGGAAGAATGCGTTTCCAGGATTGGTGATGGGTTGAGGTCCGATAAATCCATCCGCGAAAACTTCGTATTGGCCGGCCGGTTTTCCATCTTTCATGGGAACGAATACTACTTTGAAGCCTTGCTGTTGATGACCCAGGCGATTCCAGCTTCCGTGAAATGCAATGAAAGCCCCTTGCTTATATTTTTCGGGGAAAAGATCGCCTTTATAAAACAGTACGTCATTGGGCGCCCAGTGTCCGGGGAAACCCAGTAACGGTGTTTTTGCTTTTTCACAGCGGTCACTTTTGACTCCATCCCCGCCGTATTCGGGGTTCAGCAATTTTTTTCCCTGAATATGGTCGTAATAACAGTAGGGCCAACCCATGTCATCCCCCTCTTTAAGATCAAAAAATATCTCTGAAGGAAGTTCCACGTTTTGATCTTCGGTGTAGTACTCCGGCCAATAGCGGTGAAGATCGTCTCGGCCGTGTTGCAGAGCGTATAAACGACCTTGGTCAAAATTCCAGGCCAGGGCAACGGCATTTCTTATGCCGGCGGCATAACGGTATTTAATGTCCTGTATTTGCCCAAGTTTGGAGTCATCAAACTTCCAGATGCCAGCACGCTTCTCCAATTCTACACAAGGGTCATCCCCTGCCGTGTGGGGCATACGCAACGTTTTTTCGCAGCAATTACTGGTGGAGCCAATGTTTACGTACAGGCCCCCTTCATTGTCGAAGGTAAATGTTTTGGCCATGTGCCCCACACCATCGACCATGGTGACCAGGGTATCGCGAACCTCGGAAGGTAATAATTCATCGTCGGTCATCTTACTTCGGAAGACATGGGTTTCGTCTGCATAATAAAGGTAGCCGTTGTGAAGCTCGATCCCGGTGCCGGTGATATAGGAGTACCCGCTGATAATGTCGGCGCGTCCATCACCGGAGGTGTCACGGAGTGCCATGATCCCTTTGCCATCGGCTGTAAGCTTGCTCAAGTGCAGGTAAATATCGCCATTAGAATTAATGGCCATGTGTCGACCCCGGCCCGTGGAATCGACTACTACAATGGCGCCAAATTTCTCTGGCAATGTAATTCCGCCATTGTTTTTATCGGGCAAAAGATTTTCAATTTTTGATTTGGTACAGGCGCTTGAAAGTAAGGTCATCGCCAGCCAAATAAATTGTATTGATGGTTTCATAGCGGATCGGAAGTATTCTGAAACCAAGATAATTATAATTAAGACAACGGATTCCTACGGGGTGAAGAAAAATTGGATTTGTATTTTCCTTTTCGGGGTTTCTATTTCCAAAAGCGTTACCAATTCATCGATAATCTTACATCTCGTTTGAATGTTAATCGATCTTTTTCAATTTGAAGCAAATTCTATACTCCATGAAAAAGATTTTCTTATTGCTTCTTTTGGTTTCTAATCTTGGGTTTGCTCAAAAGTATAAAGGCGATAGTTGGGCAACCGTCAATAGTAAAGGCAGTGGAACTTTGGGCGTAGTCTACTATCCTCAGCCTGGTTTGATCTATGAGGAAGGTGGAAAAATCAAAGGCGTTTGCACCGAAATCCTCAATGACTTTGTCGCTTTTGTTCAAACCAAATACAATAAAAAAGTGAGTGTGCAATTCTTAGGTGCAGAAAATGTATATAGCGATTTTCTAAAGGTGGTCCAGACCACGCCCGACATTCTTGGCGTGACCAATGTGACGGTCACAGAGGAAAGAAAAAAGTTATTCAAGTTCACGCCCGCATTTTTGTCCAACGAGGAAACCTTGATTACTCACAAAGATGCACCCACGGTAGAGAGCTTACAAAAAATTGGAACCGCCTTGAACGGGTACACCGCTAAAATCGTGGTGAGCAGCGTGCACATTAGATACATTGAGCAAATCAAAAAGAACTACATGCCCTCGCTCGAATATTCTACCGGTCCTTCGGGATCAGAAATTTTAAAGGAGATCAGTACTAACCCCAAACTTTTCACCATTTTGGATTTCACCGAATACGTGGATGCTACGCGAAACAAGCTGCCCATCAAAAGGCAGAATGTTAAAATAGGAGAACTTCAAGAACTCGCTTTTGCGATGTCAAAGCAAACGGATTGGGATAAAGTCTGGGCCGAATTTCTTACGCCCGAATACCGGAAAAGCGAAAAGTACCGCAAAGTGATTGCTTCGAATTTGGGTGGAGCGTATTTGAGCATGCTCAAATAATCTTTGACCGGCCATATGCCAATTATCAATGAAGGTCATTGAATA
>Ga0209067_10001204_pt1 | contig 16226 bp, 7 predicted proteins | sample ColStrG_CSR_2013_FD_187199 | JGI IMG/M metagenome (GOLD analysis project Ga0209067, IMG submission 187199) | Freshwater sediment microbial communities in response to fracking from Pennsylvania, USA - Cold Stream Run_MetaG_CSR_2013 (SPAdes)... | ecosystem: Environmental > Aquatic > Freshwater >...
CGATTTCCTGAGCAAGGTTTTCTACCCGAATTTGGTCGTTAAAAATGATTACCTCATCGGCTTCTTCCCCTCCTGTATCGGTAATATCAATCATGGTCATATCCATACATACCTTACCCACTACAGGGGCTAATTGTCCTCTTACCAACATTTTTCCAATTCCGTTTCCGAATTCCCTTCTATAACCATCGGCATAGCCAATTTTTACGGTGGCAATTCTGGAATCTCTTTTTAATATACCCGACCGATTATAGCCAACCGAATCGCCCGCTTTTATATTTCGTATTTGAGAAATGGACGTCTTTAAATTTCCCACGGTTTGCAAGGAATTTGTTTCCTCGGGTAGGCCAATTCCATAAAGGCCAATACCCAGCCGAACCATATCCATATGGGCATTCGGAAAACGACTTAGCCCGGCAGTATTGGCAATATGGCGAATAATAGGATATCCCAAGCTTTTCTGAATTTTTTCGGAAAGCGATTCAAATAATCGGATTTGGTTTTGAGTAAAAGCATCATCCGCTTCCATTTCGCTGGAGGCTAAATGAGAAAAAATTCCTCGAACTTCTATTAATGGGCTTCTTTTTAAAACCTGGATCAATTCGTCAACCTCTTCCGGATTAAAACCCAATCGATGCATTCCGGTATCCAGTTTTATATGTACGGGATAGCTTGCCTTCCCCTGGCTTAATACAAATTCAGACAATGCTTTTAAAATTCTGAATGAATAAACTTCCGCCTCCAAATTATATCGAATTAAGGCGGCAAAACCGGATATATCCGGATTTAGAACCAATATAGGTAGGTTTATTCCAGAATTCCTCAAGCTTATGCCTTCATCTACATAAGCCACAGCCAAATAATCCACTCTATGATATTGTAGAATGGAGGCCACTTCCGAGCTGCCTATCCCATAGGAAAAGGCTTTCACCATAACCATTACTTTGATTTTAGGGTCCAGTTTCCGCCTATAATAATTGTAATTATGAATTATGGCATTAAGGTTGATTTCTAAAATCGTTTCATGAACCTTTTTTTCAAATAGGCGGGTTATCTTTTCAAATTCAAACACCCTGGCTCCTTTTATTAAAATGGTTTCATTATGGAAATTTTTGGGATCAAATCGTCTTAGAAATTCTGAGCTACTTGGATAAAATTCCTTTTCCATGGAAAAATATTCCTGATAATTATGGATTTCAGGACCAATTCCAATGCATCGTTGAACGCCTTTTTGGCTTAATAAATCGGCCACTTGTCGATATAAGGATCTGGATTCCATGCCCGATTGAAGTAAATCGGATATGATCAAGGTTTTTTTCTGATCATGACTTTGCTGATTTAAAAAATCCAAAGCTATTTCGAGGGATGGGAGATCCAGGCTATAACTATCATTGATAATGGAACAATTTTGAATACCAGGTTTTAATTCCAGACGCATACCCAGACTATACAGTTTGGTCATTCGCTCGGCAATGATCTCGTTTGAATAATGGAGATACAATAAAACCGCCCAGCAAATTATGGCATTTTCAATGGATGCCCTGTCGGTAAAGGGAATTTCAATATTGATTTTTTTCCCTCTATACAAAGCCCTGATCTGGGTATTATATAATAATATCTTGGTTTCGGTAATTTCTAAAGTAGCTGCCGAGCGAACCGACCAGGTGAAAATTTCTTTAGCTTCGGTTTCGCTCTTTTGAAGGGTATAATAATCTGGAGAATAAATAAGTGCCTTGGAGTGCCGAAACAATGAAATCTTTTCTTTTTCCTTTTCTTCCAGATTGGAAAAACCCTCATCATGAGCCGTTCCTAAATTGGTTAGAATTCCAATATTGGGTTTCAAAATTTCTTCCAGAGCCTTCATTTCACCCGATTCTGAAATCCCTGCTTCAAATATTCCCAGTGAATAATCTTCGCTCATTCCCCAAACCGATAAAGGCACACCAATTTGTGAATTATAGCTTTTAGGACTTCGAATAATATGTTCTTCTGGAGATAATAACTGGTATAGCCATTCCTTTACAATCGTCTTTCCATTGCTCCCGGTAATCGCCATCACAGGATAATGAAATTGTTTTCTATGATAGGCTCCTAAATACTGTAAAGCCTTTAGAGTATCGGGTACTGCTAAAAAGTCGGCTTCGGGAAAGGATTCTATTAGAAAGATCTCTTGGCCTGAATTTTGATGGAGGTGCGGTATAACAAATGCTCTTACTCCTTTATTATATAATTCCGGAATAAAGTCTAAACTGTTTTTTTTCCCCTTTAAACAAAAAAACAAGGTTTGATCAGGTGAATTTAAACGGCGACTATCGGTTAATAATTGTCGGATTATACGGTTGGGATTTTTTAAAACGGAACCCAGTCCAAAAATACCGGCAATGGACAATAGGTTATAGGGATCTTTTTCCGGCATAATAATAATATTGGGGAAAACTAAAAAGTACTTTATTCCTTGTAAAGTAACGAAGATAGTCGAGTTTTGTAAATCGAATGCTAACCATAACCCTTAAATAATGGATAGAGAATCAGCCTTAAAAAAAGTAATTCACTTTTGCGAATATCAGGAGAGAAGTAAACAGGAGGTGGCCGAAAGATTAAATGAATGGGGTGTGGATGAAAGTCTAATACCCTCTCTTATAGAACAATTAGAAGCGAATAATTATATTCATGAAGGACGATTCGCAAGAGAATATGCCCATGGAAAGTTTAAAATTAAGGGTTGGGGCAAAATACGAATCCGACAGGGACTTTTAAGAAAAGGAATTCCCGAAAATTTAATTGTGGAAGGTTTGAAATCCATCGATGAAGAGGAGTATATATCGAAAGTTCAATCTCTGATTCAAAAGAAAATGGAAATGGAGGAGGAAAAAGAAAAAGAAGAGGAAATGCCCTTGAATGATTATCAGAAAAACCATAAGGTGGCAAAATATATCCTCTCTCATGGGTTCGAACCCGATTTGGTTTGGAAATTTCTTAAACACGAAGAAATTTAATTTGACATTATCGGGCATATTCCTATATTTGCCATCCCAAATTCTTTAGGATTCATTCCTTGATTCCTTAGAAATAAGCGAAAGTAGCTCAGTTGGTAGAGCACGACCTTGCCAAGGTCGGGGTCGCGAGTTCGAATCTCGTCTTTCGCTCACTTTTTCCAGCCTGGGTGGTGGAACTGGTAGACACGCAGGACTTAAAATCCTGTGACCCTTACAGGTCGTGCGGGTTCGATTCCCGCCCCAGGTACGTTTTTTAGTTCAGTCTAAAAATGTATTATATAATCTCCTAAATCCTTAGGAGATTTTCTCCTGAAAACTTCAAATTAATCCTTATTTAATACTTCCAAAGCAAAATCAATTTCCTCTTCGGTAGTAAAACGACCTAATCCAAACCGTAAGGAATTTAGGGCTAAATCTTTCGAAACACCCATTTCTAATAAAACATGGCTAGGCTCCAAATTGGCTGAATTACAGGCAGAGCCCGTAGAGACCGCCAAATACTTATTGAATTTCATAATCCATTTTTCAATATCCCTGTTTTTAAAGGAAATATTGGTAGTATGGCTTATCCTATGGGTTTTGCTACCATTTAGTCTGGCCCCTTCTATCTTTAAAAGTTCATTTTCAAGTTTATCTCTTAATTTACCCAATCGAAGGGCATCCCCTACCATTTCCGATTGGGCAATTTCACAGGCCTTGCCAAAACCGACGATGCCGGGCACGTTTAAGGTTCCATTACGAATGCCCCTTTCTTGTCCACCCCCATCGATTTGGGCGACCAAGGGAATTGTTTTAGGCTCGCTACGTACAAATAAAGCCCCGATCCCCATAGGCCCATAAATTTTATGGGCAGTGAAAGCCATTAAATCGATACCTAAATCATTTACATTTACCGGAATCTTTCCAATAGCCTGGGTAGCATCCGAAAAGAAATAACAGGTTTCCGATTTAATAAGATTGGCCATTTCCTTCAGATCCTGAATTACCCCGGTTTCATTATTTACCATCATCAAACTTACCATCAGGGTTTGGCTATTGAAATTATTTTTAATCGACTGCGCTTGAATTATGCCATTCGAATCCATTGGCAAATAGGAATAGCTTCCTCCCAAGTTTTGAATATGTTGAAGGCTATCCAATACCGCTTTATGTTCGGCCCCAGAACTTATAAAATGACTTCGGGAATTTTTTTCTGATTCAAAAACCCCCTTTAAAGCTAGATTCACACTTTCGGTAGCACCGGATGTGAAAAATATTTCATTCGGCTTGGCTCCTATTAATCGGGCAATTTGTTCCCGCGCCAATTCAACGGCTTCTTCTGCCTGCCAGCCCAGGGAATGATAACGGCTGGATGGATTACCAAAGCTTTTGGTAAAATAAGGTATCATGGCTTCTACCACCCTGGGGTCACAGGGCGTGGTTGCGTTATGATCCAAATAAATAGGAAACTCCATTCGGAAGCTTGAATAATTTTTATACTTATGCAAAATAATAGAATTGGCTAAAATACAAGGTAAAATCAGGGATACTCAATCATTCATATGCAAAAACCTACCGAAACCCCGGAAACTCATGCCAGTATAATATTGCTGGCAGCTGGCAATTCAAGCCGATTAGGAAGGCCTAAACAACTCCTTAAGAAACAAGAGGAATCCTTGATTCGTTTTTTTACCCAGGAGGCCCTAAAGGTATCGGATCAGGTGCTCGTTATTTTAGGAGCCTACCAAGAATTAATTCAAAAAGAAATTCAGGATTTACCCGTACAGATTCTTTATAATCTGGAATGGCAAGAAGGTATGGCTTCTTCCATTCGTTTGGGAATTAAAACTTTGATGGAATCCTCCCAAACAAGGCCCATAGCCATTTTAATGGTTTGTGATCAGCCTTATGTTCAGTCTGAAATATTAAGTAGTTTAATTAAGGAATATTTAAAAAGTGATAAGCCTATAATAGCTTCCGAATACCAAAATACACTGGGAACACCGGTATTATTTCATGAATCCTTTTATTCTGAACTTTTAAAACTGGAAGGCTCAGCTGGAGCCAAAAAAATAGTCAATTCCTTCAGGGAACAGGTAGGAAAAATTAGTTTTCCTCAGGGGCATTTTGATATTGATACCCCTGAAGATCTAATACATTTACCTTTCTAACAGGGATAATTTATACCTTATTTAAGTCAAAGGGCATTTTACGAATTCGCTTTCCGGTAGCGGCAAAAATCGCGTTTGCTAAAGCCGGTGCAAATGGAGGCAATCCCGGTTCACCTACTCCTTTAATAACAGGGCCTCCTTCAGATAAAATATGTACTTCAACCGGTGGCATTTCATTAATCCGGATCATTTGATTATTATGGAAATTGGTTTGTTCGGTTTGCCCCCCTTTAAAGGTTATCCCATTTTTTGTAGCGGCTGTTAAAGCCATGGTAGCAGCTCCTTCTACCTGTAAGGCCACCATATCCGGGTTCACCACGGTTCCTAAATCAATAACCGAATAAACTTTTTCAATTTTGATATTTCCTTTATTTACACTCGAAACTTCTACCACAAAACCAGCCAATCCGGCAAAAAACTCATATTGAGCTACTCCCCTTCCCCATCCTGATGGCAAGGGTTTATCCCAGTGTGAAACCTCTTTCAGTTTGGTTAAAACCTTTTTTGAATCGGAATCCTTCGTTAAAAGCGTTTCTAAACGATAATTCAAAGGATCCTTTCCGGCCTTTACAGCCATCTCATCAATAAAACATTCATGGGCAAAAGCAAGAGTAGAGCTGGTAACCGATCTCCAATAACCTAGTGGAACTTCAATTTCTGAAAAAACATATTCGTTTTTCATATTGGGAAGTTCGTATTTCTGAGAACTTATACCCTCAGTCATATTTTCACTTTCACCCGTTTTATTCCTTTTCGCATCTAAGGTTGCTCCTATCGATGGAGAAATTACTTTATGCTGGAAAGCCATAGGTTTACCATCAGCCGAAAGACCGGCTTTTAAAGCGGAAAAAGTCATCGGACGAAATGGCCCTAATTGGGTATCATCCTCACGGGTCCAAATTAATTTAATCGGCTTTCCTACAGCCTTGGATATTTTAGCGGCTTCAGAGGCATAATCAGGAAACAACCTTCTCCCAAAACCCCCACCATTAAAGAGAATATGGACCTTAATTTGATCAGGACTTAATCCTAGAACCTTTGCCAAATCATTTTTAACTAAATCAGGCCCCTGTGAGGAAGTCCAAACTTCTAGTTCAGTATCCGAATTCCAACGAACCAGGCAATTCATCGGCTCCATAGGCGAATGCGAAAGCATATTGGTCTCATAAAACGCCTCCAATTTAACCGGAGCCTGAAGATAGGCCCCATCAAAATCACCATCCTTATGTACAATTTCCCCCTCGGTTTTGGATAATTCACGAAGTCCTTTTTCATAGTCCTCCGTATTGAATTTATCAAATCCAGCCAAATCCCATTCAATATTCAAAGCCTGACGGCCTTTATGAGCTGCCCAATAGGTATCCGCCACCACGGCAACGCAGTCATAATTAAATTTTCCAATATTTCTTTGAATCTGAACGGTTTTAATAACCCCTTTTACCTTCAGCGTTTCGGAATTATCCACTTTAATAATTTTGGCACCCAGCACCGGATTATGTTCAACAGAAGCGAATACCATACCTGGAATTTCAGCATCTATTCCAAAAACGGCTCTTCCGGACACTTTTAAGGGAACATCTGGACGAGGAGAATTTTTACCAAGAATTTTAAAGTCCTTAGGATCTTTCAGTTTTGGATTTTGAGGTACTTCTAATTTGGAGGCTGCTTCAGCCAAGGATCCATAGCTAAGCTTCTTTCCGGAAGGTTTATGGATAATCTCTGCGTTTTCTGCATAGCAATCGCTAACTGAAACCTTCCACTCATTTGCAGCGGCTTTTAAAAGAAGTTCCCGGGCGGATGCGCCTAATTTTCTTAGTTTATTATAATTTCCACGTACCGAAAAACTTCCGCCTGATACCTGACCTCCAAATTCCTTTTGACCGCCGGTTTGTAAAATGGTAACCGAATCCAGTGAAACCTCTAATTCTTCGGCCATTAATGCCGGAACGGATTGAAAAGTACCCTGACCCATGTCGGGTTTAGGATTCATAAGGGTGATTTTCCCTGATTTCTCAATACTGATATAGGGGCTGAAAGTAAAGGATTGATCTACGCTTTCTGCCGAGGATATTAAGCTGGATCCTGCTTTTGAGGATACACCTAAAACCAAGGCGGCAGCACCTATACCCGTAATTTTTAAAAAATTTCTTCTATCCAGATTTTGTATTTCTGGATTCTCCATTATTTCATTCATTGGAATAAATTATTAGGTTTTAATTAGGGAAAGGAATTTTAGCCCATCAATTCGGCCGCGCGGTGAATGGCCTTTCGGATTCGCGAATAGGTTCCACATCGACAAATATTACCTACCATGGCTGCATCGATATCGGCATCGGTAGGCTTCGAATTGGTGCTCAATAAGGAAACTGCCGACATAATCTGACCCGATTGGCAATATCCACATTGAGGTACCTGCAGCTCAATCCAAGCCTTTTGTACGGCATGATCAATATTTTTGGATATCCCTTCGATGGTGGTAATATTTTTGGCTCCTGCCGCGGCAGACACAGGCAGAGTGCAGGAACGAACTGCAACACCATCAAAATGAATGGTACAGGCACCGCATAAGGATAAACCACAGCCGAATTTGGTTCCTTTTAAACCAATAATATCTCTGATTACCCATAAAAGAGGCATCTCCGGATCTACATCCACATGGTAATCCGTATGGTTAATATTTAAAGTAAAAGCAGCCATATATTGATATAATCTTAGAAATGTGCAAAAAAAGCGAAACAGGATTCCCCTGAAGGGTTCTAAATTGGAAACTAATTTAATTAAAAAGGGTTTGAACCGGATAAAAAAATAAAAACATTACAAGGAAACCGACCACAAAACCAAAATTTTCCAGTAATTAGGTCCTGTAGAATATGAAGGAAATTCAAACCATTATTGAGGCATATAATCTTATCGAAAAATCCCATACCCAGGCAGCATTAGCTACTGTAGTCCGGGTCGAGGGCTCCTCTTATCGAAGAACCGGAGCCAGAATGTTGGTTCAGGATAATGGAATTTGGGTGGGTGGTATTTCAGGCGGATGCCTGGAAGGGGATGCCTTACGAAGGGCCCGGGCCGCCATAACCCGATCCAAATCCAGTTTGATCACCTATGATACCACCAAAAATGATTCCCGTCAAATCGGTATTGGTCTCGGTTGTCAAGGAATCATAGATGTGCTTTTTACCCCATTGGATTATTCGAATTCCGAGAATCCGGTTGAAATATTAAAACTCAGCACAATAAATCCTTTTGAGAACCGGGTATTATTAACTATAACCAAAATGGAAGGGATTTGGGAGGGACTGGAAGCAGGAAGGGTAATTCAGTATCGAAATACTCAGGACCTGGTGATTTTCAAGGAGGAATTTATCATCCAATCCATCCTTGAAACCATTAGCCAAAACCTTGAAAAAGGAATTTCTTCTCCCTTGATGTTAAAATCTGAATCAGATAGAGAAATCTCCATTTTCATTGAAATATTAAAACCCGATATTCATTTAATTGCCTGGGGTCACCAATACGACGTTTACCCCTTGATTTTATTATGCAAGGATTTGGGGTGGAAAATTAGTCAGGTGGCGGAATCCTTTCGTATTGACGAACGTTTTAAAGCCCATCTTTATAAAATCTATGAGGAGGAAGAATTTCCCATCCAGGATTTTCCCGACCATACAGCTATTTTATTAATGGCTCATGATTATAAATTAGACAAAATGCATTTATCAAAAGTCCTAAAAACCAATATATCCTATATAGGCATGTTAGGCCCAAAAATCCGTTCAGAAAAAATGATTCTGGAGCTGGGGCAGGAAGGACAATCCCTTTCGGAATATGATCTTTCGAGAATTTATTCTCCGGCTGGATTGGATATTGGAGCCATGAATCCTGAAGAAATTTCCCTTTCCATTTTAGCAGAGATACGATCGGTTTTTTCAAATAGAAAAGGGGGATATTTAAAAAACAGAACCCGCGCCATCCATGACCATGAAGAATAAGATTATTAGTTTTTAAGAACCCTGTACATTATCCAACGAAAACAGCCCTATGGACTTTAATAAGTTATCCCTTCTAATTATTGTATTTCAATTTTCAAGCCTATTTGGAATGAGCCAAACTTTTTACCCATTATACCCTGATACCATTCCGAATTCAAAACCAGGACCCGATCAGGAAAAATCAGCGGTTCAAGGTGGAATACTAATCATTAGCAAAGTTAGCCGACCAGGACTTACCGTTTACAAACCCAATAATGGATTAAAAAAAAGTACAGCTATTATAATTTGCCCCGGTGGGGGTTATTTTGTAGAAGCGGCCGGACATGAGGGAGAGGATGTTGCAAAAAAATTTACGGAATGGGGTTATACGGCCATCGTTCTTAAATACCGTATACCGAATGATTCAACCATGGTAAATAAGGAATTTGGCCCCTTACAGGATGCACAAAGAGCCTTACAATGGGCCAGGGAAAATGCCGACCTATTAAATATCCAAAAAAATAAAATTGGTATCATGGGTTTTTCGGCCGGTGGTCATTTGGCCTCTACAGCCGGAACCCATTTTGAAAATGCCTATATTTCTAATCCGAAAAATACCAGCTTACGACCCGACTTTATGATTCTGGTTTATCCGGTTATTAGCCTTACCGATAGCTTAGGCCATCGAGGATCTCGTGATAATTTATTAGGCAAAAGCCCAAGCCCGGAAAAAATATTGGAATATTCGAATGAATTCCAGGTAAAATCGAATACACCACCCGCTTATTTAGTGACAGCCAAGGATGATTTTATAAATTTTCATAACTCTACCCTTTTTCATGAAGCTTTAAAGAAGAATGGTATTGCTTCAGAAATCTATTTATATGAAAAAGGGGGGCATGGATATGGTATGAATAATAAAACATCCTCCGTTAAATGGATGGATTTGGTGTATAAATGGATGGAAAAGATGGATTTTATTTAGTTCCTAATAAGGGTTGTGAATCCCCAGAATTTCCTTTCAATACCGGCCATATTCACTTTCAGAACATAATAATAGGTTCCCTCGGTTAGATTGGCCCCGTCCCAAAGGCGACCGTTCGTCATATATCCCCCTGCATGATAAACCTGATTGCCCCATCGATTAAATATTTGCAGCTCATTGTCTGGATAATCCTCTAATCCACGTATGATGAAATTATCATTAAATCCGTCCCCATTAGGGGTAAACAGGGTTGGGAAAAATAATATCTCGCCAGATTTAGAAATGGTCAGGCTGGCAAAGTTATTTTTTTGATTTAAATCAACATCCTGCCCGCTTATCCCCACGCTATTGGTAATAGAACCTAATTGCTTGGTAGAAACCGTAAGGAAAATACTGTCTAATGCCCCATTAGGCAGTACCGGAAGGCTAATCGAAAGAATATTGGTCGTAGAATTATAGGTATAATTTAAGGCATTGGTCGATTGAAAAATTAGACCCTCGGGTAATGTATCCCGAATTATAACCTGGGTGGCTGTATCCGGCCCAAAATTTTGTACCAAAAGGGTATACTTATACGTATCGGTATTGATATTCCCAGTCGCCATAAGACTTATAGCCAGGTCGGTTATTTTTGGTTTTACCTGGATAATAACTTTTCCAATATTAGAGCAAAAGGCTAATGGCTTTGTTTTATCGCATATGGTATAGGTAAAGGAATCTATACCATAATAATTCGAATTGGGAACATAGGTTACCATACCAGAAACTGGGTTAACGCTCAGGCTACCATTCACCGGATTAGACTGAATTTTTAGGGAACTATAATCTAAATTCCCTAAATCGTTCGATAATATATTAGCCATTAAGGGGGTATTAAAAATGGCCTTTAAAGTATCATTAACGGCTGTTGGATTTACTGTAAAATAGGCTTCAGCACTGGAACATTGTCCGGAAGTATTGCAAATATTATATTTTAAGGAATCCAAACCTGAAAAACCCGATCCCACCGTATAGGTAAAGGTTCCGTCTAAATTCAGGGTTAGCGATCCATGAAGAGGCTGTGTAATGAGGGTGGTTTGGAGACTTTCCCCTTGAGGATCCTTTTCACCTACCAATAATCCATTTAATGAGGAAGTTTTTAATACCGAACCCGAGTTTAAGACATAGGATTGGGTATGGATGATCGGATTTTGTCCTTTGACAAAAACCGTGATGGTGGTGCTTGCACAAAGAGCCCCCGGGTTGGTACTATCACAAATAGTATACTGCCATTGATCCATTCCAACAAAATCAAGTGCCGGGGTATAGGTAATTTGCCCGGACGCCGTAATATTGGCCGTTCCATGAGAAGGACTCGTAAAGACAAGACTTTTCGGATTTAGCCAACCAAAATCATTCGTCAATGGGAATATATTAATTGGGGTATTCGATGAAGTATTCGCTGTATCCGGATTTGCCACCGGTGAAATGCTCACCTTAATAGGACTTATACCCATACAACCCGTACCATTGGTTCCTTTAATATAATACGTTCCTGAACGAGATATGGATTCCGGATGGATAATAGGCTGACTAACGGTCGAATCCAGGTAATACGAAAACGCAAGTCCGGAAAGGGTTCCTGCCGTAGCCGACGGCTGGGTTAAATCCGCTGTTAATGGGGCCTTAATCTGTATGGAATGAGTAAGAATTTGAACCGGCTGAGGCTCATGAATGATTATCTGAACTACCGAGGAGAGACAACCCTTGCTATCCTTCACCAGAACTATATAGTTACCCGACTTTAACCCTGTGAAAATATTCGAAGCTTGGTAGTTTAAACCGTTATCCAAGGAATAACTTAGATTTCCTGTACCTCCGGTTGCAGAAATAGTGAACCCTCCATTGGATCCCCCAAAACAAGTAACATCATTAACCGAACTTATTCCAAAGGTTATCGGATTAGGCACGGTAATATTTACCGTACTGGTGCTGGATGCACAAACCCCATTGGAAATGGTCCATTGAAATACATAATTTCCTGAAATTAAACCAGATACGGTAGTATTATTCTGATTGGGGTTCGATAATATACTAGCACTTGGCCCAGAAACCTGAGTCCAGGTACCGGAACCCACCAAAGGTTGGTTTCCAGATAAAGTAATCGTTGAAACATTACTGCAATTGAGCACCTGGTCTGGACCCGCTATCGATTGGCTTGGTAAGGGAATGACCGAAACAACGATTTGGGATGAGGATAAGGCACATAATCCACTAGCTAACGTCCATTGATAAATATAGGTTCCGGCACTTAAACCGCTTATACCTGTATTCGGAGAATTAGGATTTGCAATCATGGTTGGGGCTCCGGAAACCTGGGTCCAGGTTCCATTTCCACTAGAAGGGATTTTAGCCGATAATATCGTTGAATTGACATTGCAAAGGTTTTGATCGGGTCCTGCATCGGCAAGACTTGGATAGGGAGAAATAACAATCGATACCTGTGAGGTGGATGATGCACAATTTCCACTGGAAATGGTCCATTGATAAACGAAAGTTCCGGTCGATAATCCAGTAATGGTGGTATTTGCCGAATTCGGATGGGTAATGGAAGAGGGAGGTCCCGAAATTTGGGTCCATAACCCTATACCATTCACCGGATTATTGGCAGATAGTTGGGTAGTACCGATATTGCAAAGATTCTGGTTTATTCCGGCATTCGAAATATCCGGCACCGGTGAATTGACTAGACTTAGAGTAGAAGAATTGCTCATGCAAGGGCCACTATTTATGGTCCATTTTAGGACATAGGTACCAAAGCTAAGACCATTAACCGCTGTATTAGCCAGGGAAGAATCCGCAAAAACCGGTGTATTAGGACCCGAAACCAGGGTCCATATGCCTTTTCCATTTATAGGATTATTGGCCGATAAAATAGTGCTGGAAACATTGCATAGATTTTGGTTGGCTCCTGCGTTGGAACTATCCGGACTAGGAAATACCTGAATAGATACAGTGGAATTGGAGGAGGTACAAGTTCCACTGGATATGGTCCAATTAAACACATAGGTGCCTGGCAACATGGCCGTTACAGTAGTATTATAAGCCAAAGGATTGGTAATCAAAGGTGTATTAGGTCCGGAAACCAGGGTCCAAATACCTGTTCCAAATCCTGGATTATTGGCCGCCAGGCTGGTGCTACTCATATTGCATAAACTTTGGTTGGTGCCGGCATTGGAAGGGGTAGGATTCGGTGAAATAGATATACTTACCGTGGATGTGGAAGCCGTACAGGATCCACTGGAAATCGTCCACATAAATACATAATTACCCGATACCATTCCAGAAACACCTGAATTATAGGCCGAGGGATCGGTAATAACAGGGACATTCGGGCCGGAAACCAGTGTCCATAATCCAGAACCGGCTACTGGGTTATTTCCTGATAGGGTGGTGGTAGTTGTATTACATAAACTTTGGTTCGAGCCGGCATCGGAAAGGGTAGGACTTGGTGCAATAGAAAGGTTTACCGTAGAGGTTGAAGCCGAACAGGCACCACTGGAAATAGTCCATTGAAAAACATAGTTACCCGAAATCAATCCGCTTAGACTGGAATTATAGGACGATGGATTGATGATAACCGGAATATTCGGACCAGAAACTAGGGTCCAAAGCCCCGTCCCGGATATAGGATTATTGGCGGCCAAGGTCGATTGGGTTACATTACATAAACTTTGGTTCGTTCCAGCATCGGCTACACTAGGGCTAGGAGCTATCGTTAGGGTTACGGTAGATACCGATGCAGAGCAGGATCCACTCGAAATCGTCCATTGAAATACATAAGTACCCGAAACCAAGCCCATAAGGCTAGAATTATACGCCGATGGATTGGCAATAACCGGAATATTGGGTCCAGATACCAGGGTCCATAAGCCTGAACCCGCTATTGGGTTATTTCCAGCTAATCGGGTTGAGCTTACATTACATAAACTTTGATTCGTTCCGGCATTCGATACAGTTGGAGTTGGCGCAATGGAAATGGAAACCGTTGAGCTAGAACTTAAACAAGACCCACTGGAAATGGTCCACATAAACACATAATTTCCCGATACCATTCCGGTTACGGAAGAATTATTTGCCGTTGGATCCGTAATCATAGGAGCGTTGGGGCCTGATACCAAGGTCCATAATCCAGAACCAAAAGAAGGAACATTTCCCGCCAAATTGGCTGTGCTTACATTGCATAAACTTTGCGCGGTTCCTGCATTGGATACAGTAGGGCTTGGAGCTATTGAAACGGAAACGGAAGAGGTAGATAGACTACAAGCTCCACTGGAAATCGTCCACATAAAAACATAGGTACCCGGAACCATACCCGTAACGGTAGAATTATTGGCCAAAGGATTTGTAATCAAGGGGGTATTGGGTCCAGATACCAAAGTCCAGTTTCCTGCACCATTCACCGGATTATTGGCCGCCAAGGTCGTGGAACTTACATTACATAAACTTTGGTTGGTGCCAGCATTGGAAACCGTAGGGTTTGGTGATATGGATAGGGTAACCATAGAGCTCGAGGCGGTACAGGTTCCACTTGAGATCGTCCACATAAATACATAATTACCCGATACCATTCCAGTGACGCTTGAATTATAGGCCGATGGATTGGTAATAACCGGAATATTTGGACCGGATACCAGGGTCCATAAGCCTGAACCCGATATTGGGTTATTCCCGGCTAAGGTAGCTGAACTGGTATTACATAAACTTTGGTTGGTGCCCGCATTAGAAACCGTTGGGGTCGGTGCCACGGATAGGCTTACCGTAGAGGTTGAAGCCGTACAGGCTCCACTGGAAATGGTCCATTGAAATACATAATTGCCCGAAATCATTCCGGTAACTGTCGAATTATTGGCAGATGGATTGGTGATTACAGGAATATTCGGTCCAGAAACGAGGGTCCATAACCCTGTGCCTGCAAGGGGATTATTACCGGCAAGGGTCGCCGAGCTAGTATTACATAAACTTTGATTAGTACCCGCATTCGAAACCGAAGGGGGTGGAGAAGCAATAACTGTAGCGGAACCCGCCATAACACTCGAACAGCTATTACCTGCATTGGTAGCATAAATATAATAAGTACCTGGAGTGGTAATATTACTGATAACCTGTGCATTACCATTACCCGGTATGGTAATTAAACCCGGCCCCTGAGTATTAAATTGGGTGGACGGTATAATCTGAGTGCTTTGACCTGGATAGGACCATTGTAAAATAACCTCCGCTGAATTATTTAAATTATAATAGGCTAATCGAATCGGATAAGATTGTCCGGCTACCAGGCTGATCGACCCATTATCGGTAGTGGCGGTATGATTGGTCCAATTGTCAATTAAATTCACCCCGTTTACTGTCAAATAAATTCCATCGTCGGATAGGGTTGTAAACGTATAATTTCCGGTGACAGGTGCAACCAAATAACCGGTCCAAATAACTTCAAAATTCGAATTATTAACCCCTGCAGGTACCCCTGTTGCCCCTGGATAAGAGAAATAAATATCATTTACGGTGGTTTCTGTCTGGCTTAGGACCGGATTGCCTATAGGGCTTCCACTACCCGTTAATGCATAATTATTATAATATTGGGCCGTTAATCCCACCGGTACCAATTGATAATTTACCCCATTTTGAGATCCGGATAATTTTAAAGTAGCCCCGGCCCCATTGGTACAATAGGAACCGCCCCCACTTAATGTGAAAATCGTAGGGTTAGTACCCACTACCACGGTGACTTGAGAAGTAGAAACGGTGCAGCTACCACTGGAAACGTTCCACTGAAAAACATAATTACCGGGAATCAATCCCGTAACGGTTGAATTATACGCAGTAGGATTGGTGATAACCGGTGTATTGGGCCCTAATACCAGGGTCCAGATTCCGGAGCCAGAAACTGGATTATTTCCAGCTAATTGTGTGGTACTAACATTACAAATATTTTGATAGGGCCCTGCACTAGCCAAACTTGGGCTAGGGGCAACCTGAATAGCTACATTGGAGCTTGAAGAGGTACAGGCGCCACTGGAAACGGTCCATGTAAGGATATAGGTTCCAGAAACCAAACCCGTTAAACTTGAATTATAGGCGG